>SDBT01007844.1_pt1 | contig 17521 bp, 10 predicted proteins | sample 2277101 | NCBI WGS metagenome assembly SDBT01 (sample SAMN10404973, study PRJNA504765) | marine sediment metagenome | isolation source: marine sediment core GS10_PC15, 103 cmbsf | place: Arctic Ocean: Southern Knipovich Ridge | collected 2010 | reverse complement strand
ATTCCATATTTCTTAGTCATAATTATATTTCGAGAATTACTTCCCTATCTCCTTAATTTTTTGCATTCCGGCAATATCGACTTTCGACTTATCTCCGGCACCTAATGACTGTACCGCTTTATCTTTCAGTATTTTTTCAACCTGCTTTGTAGTTGATACCTGAGATATTTGATTAATAAAGAACTCCGGTGGTGCAGCTTCCGAAGTAGGTTCCTGTTCTTTCTCCTTTTCCGGCTGCTCTAACTGTTTCGTTTCAGTATCACCGTTAGAATCTACATACTCGTAAGTTAAAGATCCATCCTCCCCTTCACCGGTTACTACTGCCTGATCGGAACGGATAGCATCTTGCATCTGGACCGAAAGAATACCATATTTACTTAATAACAATTTCAATACGGTTTTAAGCATCATAGCGTGTTCGTTAGTTTTCCATCCACCTAGCGGGCTATTGTAGGACTTGCTGAACTTCTTACCATGCTTTGCCAATTCTTCAACACTCATATACAAAGATTTTTCAAATCCATTTTTCAAACTGAAAAAAGCAACATAACCGATTATCTTCTCAGAGGTTTTTTGCTCTTCATCGATAACGATTATACCGCTTAATCTGTCTCTGGAAATCAATTCACCTTCATAAATTTCAGTTGTGTTGATCGTTTTGTAATCACCGGTTCTTAGCGCAAGCTGCACAAATCCTTTCCAACCCATTTGAAATTGCGCCTTGCCCTTGTAAGGAATAATGTATGCAAATCCAAGATTAGGATTAATAGGAAGATCGAGTGTAGCTGCTTGCATAGCACCCATCATTATAGTATTAGGATCAATACCATCAAAGTTAGTTGAACCGCTAACAAGCGAAACTATTGAGCCTAAAAATGTTCCTGGATTTTTGTGTAAAATATCTCGGAACCTGCTTTTCACATCATCTTTAGCGATGAATTGTTTAATGTTCGCAAGAACACCGGTAGTCTTAACTACCGTATTGTTGGTGCCACTTTTCACAATGGTTTCTTTCATAGTTGTCCCATCTTCCATAACGTACTCCTTTAGATTGTTTTTGGTTTTTTGACAGTTAATTGTCTGTAAGTTTTTTCCTTGACTGTAAATTCTTTCTTAATGACTGTTTTATAGATTGCGATTAATTCACCTACTGAAGTTAATCCTTCACTCTCACCGATGAACTCTTTCATTTCGTCTTTCCAACCCTTGATCTGCTTAGTCAATTCTAATAACACCCTGTTCTTTTCAAGTATGGTTTTATGAAGATCTAACATATCCGGATTAGCCTCTATCGAGCTACCTGGTATGGGATCGATATACTGAAATTCGGCAACGGTCATTGGCGGTGCTTCATTCTGCACAACGTAAGCATTCCACCATCCGGCAAGAAATGTTTCGTGCTTTAGTATATATTCATCATCCCTCTTAATCCGTTTAATTTCTATCCGCCTTGTATCTACTATGCCGTAAATAAGATCACACCACTTTAAGCCGGTTATTGATAGTCCGTGTTGAACCTGAGCATAATGATAAAGGGGAATACCCTGCGGATTCTCTTCGGGATTATCTGCCCAAGATTTATATACAGAACGTACAGTAGTTTTAATCTCAATCGTGCCAATTTCCTTTTTGCCCTTCGCAACTATACCATCAAGATTAATATACAAGCAATCAATCGTAGGATGAATCCTTATCATATCGTCTGCGTAAACTTCCTTGTTACCGGTTAGTTTCTTATACTGCTGTCTTAGAAAATCCTCTAAACCAGTACCCCAATCAAGATAATCACCCTCAAGCATTTCAACTTCATCACTTACCTTTTGTTTCCACAATTCGTAAGCAGATTGATATTTATTTGCTCCTATCGCTGTTGCTGCTTCACTACCGCCAATGCCCAAAAGCACTCTGATAGATAACCAGGTTTCTTTATCCATACCTACCGTAGATATATATCTATCTCCTTTGAGTTTGAGAGCCTTGTCAATTATCGGCTGTGTCTTTGCCCGATCAATAGTAAAACACTTATTAAAAGTTTTTACTGCCAGTGCTATTGTTTTATTCTCTTCCATATCGTTTTTACTCCTGTTCCATAAAGTGAGCATCTGATAGATATTCTTTTAATATATTTGCCCTTCCTGCGAAGCGCAAACTTCTTAATGCTTTTTCTTTGATTTGCCTAACTCTCTCTCTTGTGAGATTAAGTTTGACTGCCAACTCTTCTAAGGTAAGGGATTCTCTTCCTAACAATCCGAAATAATACACCAAAGCCACTCTTTCTTTTCGTTTAAGAACACTAAAACATTCTTTAAGATCACCATGAAAAGATTCGGTTAATAAAAGTTTACTGCCACCGTGATATTCCAACTGTTTCTGTGCTATATCATCATCAACAATTAAATAATTGTTTTTATTATAAATTTCTCCATACATTTGTAACCAATTTGGGAATAGCTCATCTGGTTTATATCCTAATATTTGAGATATTTTAAGTGCGTTAACCTCACTAACATATTGTAATCTTTCTGCATTACCATAAACACTAAGCGATACACCGCAATGCTCTGCCATTTCATAATGATTGAATCCTAATTTCTCCCTATGGGAGATTAGTTTGTTGTTTTTAGCTCTAACAATTAACCTCAGACTTCCAACAGGCTCTTCTTCGGTTGCTTCTATTATTTCTCTATCTTCCATCTTCATGCTCCATTAATAATGCTTTAATCGTTCTGGTAGCATCCTCGTTTAACACATCTGAATGATCCTCAAATATAAAATCAAGAAATTCATACATTCTCTCTGTTATCAATTCTTTCTGATAATATTTTAAGAAGATATTTTTAGTTACCTTAATATCTTTCATTGCATCGTGGTAATCTCCAACAGCATCATCAACCTTTAAGTGGTTAACAATAGTTTGTAATTTGAAGTCCGGCAACAAACGCCTTGCCTTGATGCTATTCCATATCGCTATATTCATTACATCAAGCGGAGGAAAGAAAATAAATGAGCCGAAATAATTATCGTCACATTTTTCAAAAAACTTTCTCAGGAAATCATAATCAAAACGTGCATTGTACCCAACAAAAAACATCTTATCCTGTTTGTCAAATTTATTGCAATGCCTACTGAAAATTTCAACCAAATCAGAATGAACGGCTATTGGCTTATTGTATCTGGCTATTTCTTCTCTCGTAGTCTTATTTATCTCAAGTGCTTTATCCGTAATAATATCACCTTCGAATGGTCTAACCTTGAAATTAAATGATTCTTTCTCTTCCATTTTATCACCAAGAAAATCAATGCTGCCGGCAATTTGTATAATTGCGTTTTCCTTCGGTTCTACACCGGTTGTTTCAACATCTATAAAACATAGTTTTATCATTTCATATCTCTCGCTTTCAGCATAGCCTCTGCTAGTTTATATGATTCAATAGCTATTTTTAGTATTTCTTCTTCATTCGGATATAGACCGTATGTGCTTGTGTGGGCTTGCATAGCTTTAGCAGCAAACATATCACGTAAGTTATCCTGCTGTACGACTTGAAATTCATCCAACACCTGCCTTAACTGCTGAATGAAATCACTCCCATCAAGAGAAAAGCTGTGACCGTCAATTCTAAGTCGAATATCACGAAGTCCGGAACAATCTAAATGTACTGTATCCATTATGCTTTCTCCTTCTCTTCGTGGAACTCAACTTGTCCGCCCTCAATCCAGAAGTAAGCACCATCATCGACTATTTCCTCTTTGCTGTCGCGCACAATGGTAACAATCGCTTGTATGCCTTTAGATTTGCACCACTTAGTATAATCATTCCTCATATCCTTATCAAAGGATTCAAACCTATCCAGGAATACCGCTTCAAGTTGGTTTTCTCTATCGATCTGTGAGATACATAATTCGCTTGCTATCACTAGCGATTCTGAATCACTCCAATTTTCACTAAACGAGTTATTATAATATAGTCCATCGATACGGATCTCTAATCCCTTAACACCGGTTTTAGTTTTCCGAAGTGTTTCGAGTTTTTTTTCTCTCATTTTATGAATGTTGGCACCATGACCATTATATTTTTTCTGTTGATCCGCCTTATCTTTTTTCTCCGCCAACCATTTTTCATAAACATCAGCTTTAACATTGACAGCATTTGCAGTTTGAACTTGAGCATCAATCATTGTGGTAGATTCAAGTTTCGGCTGCGGTAAGGTTGAGGTTAAAGGTTTTTCTTTTTCAGCACCAGGAAGGTTTTGAAGTTTCTCAAGAGAATCAATAATGTTATCACCGGCTGATTTCTTTTGCTTTTTACATTCCTTCATTTTCGCTTCAAGTATTGCGATTTCCTTAGCAATAAATACTTCATCTTTCCGTACATCAGACAGCCTATCTTCTTCAACCTCTCTAACTCTCGTTTTCTGTCTTTGCTCTTTATTAAACTGCTCAATTTCTGCTAACTCTTCTTCTCTAGCAATTTCATAATCCGATGATGCGTCAACATTACGCTTTTCTATTTCTTTTCTTTCACCGGTCAATTTCTCAATATTAATCCTGCCAATTTTCTCCGGCACATCAGCATCAAGATCACCAAACTCTTTAATTTTCCTGCCAACATATAACCGATCTGCTTCTGCCGTTGCTATCTTCTCATTAATAGCAGTAAAATCAATTCCTAATAATTCCATTAAGAACCGCATTTTTTCCAGAGTAGTTTTATCAATAAAAGGTCGGGGATTCATTGTAAGTTCGTTAATAAATGTAGATAGGAATTTTTGTACTTCCTGATCCTCATATTTTCCGGTGACTACATTTTTAACTTTTAATTTTGGCTGCTTGCCGGCAATGTACTCCCTCTGAATTTCATAATCGCCAATTCTCAGAGTACCGTTTAACTTGTCTTTATCCCAATTTATTATATCAGTATTAAGCTCTTTAGTTCCGTTAATCATCCAACGAATGAAATCGCCTATACTGGTTTTCCCCACTTTGTTCTTACCGTAAAAAGGGATTAAACCCTCTTCGGTAAACTTCATTTCCGCAAAACTAATTTTGCGGTACCCCGATATTGATGCACCTATAATCTTCATTGCGTGTCTCCAAAGATTTATTTATAAATTATTGTTTGTTCAACTTCTTTACAAGTTGTTTCATTGCAATCACAACACAAATATTCTCTGTTTTTTCTACATCCCCTCTCTCATAACATTTGGTAACAAGGTTGTTAAGATTTTCAAAAGAATAATCCATAAACCAAAAGCAATACCAATAGCGCAGGTTGCTTATTTTACCATCATACAATTCAAGAAATTCTTTTTGTTCCATTTATGTTCCCTATTATTTAAGTAGCCAGTATATAAGACTTACCAGTACAATGAAATAACAAAATGCTACAAACAATCTCCAACAACCCACCGGCTCTCTGTAACTTCTAACGTAGTCCTGTTCTTTTTTGTCTATCATTGCAGCTCTATCTTTTTAACTTTTAATGCAAGCCTTATTAAATCATCAACAACATATTGCAGTTTATCACCCTCGCTTAATAATCTATCTCTGATAATCTCAACTGTTTCGGTTTTGATTTTTACTTGTGTCCACACAGCATTTAATTTCTGGTAGTTCCTTCTTTTATTAGGCAGTAAATCATTAAGCAGATTTTCAGTTTTTGATAACTGATCTATCCAGAATCTCTCGACTTCGTTTGCTCTGGTTTTTTCGACTATTTCTAATACTATAACTAAAACATCATAGCCCCTCTCATACTGTTGGTGCATAAAAAGGTATTTGTCGCTACCTGTTTGCTCGTTCCAATGTGCGATTAATCTCACTCTCGGTTCAATGCTTTGCCCAACATAGAAAGCCCTCATATCGTTTGAGGTGACTAATTTATATATATACACATTATCCGTTATCATTTAATTCCTTATAATCTATCATAACAGTAAGGTGATTACTTATATTATCTATCGCTACAATAAGTGGGATTTTCTTTTTCCGTTTGTCTATATCTTTGAATAACTCGGCAGGGATTCTTATCAGGGGATTTGCCCGATTAACTCTAATCGTTTTTTTTGTCATTATATCACTCATTACAAACATCCTTTTTTATGTTACGTTACGTTAACACATTTTTATGAGAATGTCAATAGCAAAGAAAAAAAAAGACCGGATAGTGTGCGTTATCCGGTCTGAGGTATGTGCGAGTAGTGTGAGGTGAGAGGAAAAACTTATTTTCTTATATACGTTTGCTGTTTAGCGGTAATCACAAAATGTACTTTTCTATCTGCTACTGCTGCCCTATAATTTATTAGGCTAATTTCCAGTAATGATATTGAATACTCATTTATCAGATAATTCACCCCAACGGTGTTATTTATTACTGTGCTTTGATCGGCATTAGCACTATCTAATAGCATAGCGGTACTGCCTGTAAGCGTGTCGATGGCTACGCCTCTGGAACTATATCTTATTACCCTAGATACAACGGTTATGCTATCGGTAGTGGCATTACCATTGCCTTCAAGATAGATCTGCGGATAACTAAACCGGTTATTCCACCTGAGAACTATTACGCTATCTCCTGGTGTACCATAATAAAGACTGTCCGCATAAGAAATGCCGTCACCATCCTGTTGCCCAAGTGAGTTTATATCAGTCTGTTGAGCTAATACTACTGAAGTGAATAGCATTGCGAAAATTACAATTAGTTGTTTCATTTTATTTACCTCTTGAATAATTAATTAATCTCTGTTTTTGTTACGGTTTTTGTTAATTTTATTTTCTCTACTATCGCCATCACGAGTTCTTCTTCTGATTTTATTATTTTTCCATTTCATTACTGTTTCCCGATCTGCTCCGTGTAACCGGCTCATAACAATCTGATTTAAGAAATCTGTACTGTTCTTGACACTCTCAACTTGTTTCGGTGTAAGAATATCCTTTCTGTTTTTATATTTCTTATAAAGGTTATCAAACTCTACTGCAACCTGTATATAATTTCTACTCTCTATTAATGGTATGATCTTATCAGAAACAAAACCTCGAATGTTATCGGTCATTTGGCTGCTTTTGAATTGTCTTGCTCTTTCAGTCTCATAAGCTGTGGATATTCTGGTACTGGTGAATCCTAATTTTTTCTTTAATACATCAGCTTCAGTTACATCTTTTTTAGCAATTAACTTTCTTGCTCCGAAAGTTACGCCCTGCTCTTTATATTTTTCAGCTTTGCCTATGTTCTGTAATCCGGAAGGAATCATTTTTTTAGTGTTGCCTTCTACTATTCCCTCAAGAGGTTGCATAATTGCTTCAATACCTGCACCACCGACAACCCTTGTAGCACTTCGACTAAATTCATATTCCTCAGTTCCTATCGGTGCGTTCTGTGCGAATAAAGCACTTAGATCTACATCGAAAACTATTGAAGATAATCCTTTATAAAGTACATCACCTAAACCTGGTTGGAGTTTATTCAGTAACATAAACGCATCTTTGTACTGTTCTCTCGGAGATTCTTCAATATCAAACATTGCATATATAAGCGATAAGAATGTCATTATTGAGGAAGTCCACATCATATACTTTAATCCGCCTAAGCCAACCTGTGCAGCTAACTTATATAATAACGGTCTAACCAGTTTATCATTTTTTAATGCTCTGTAATTTTTACCCCACTGTCCGAAGTTCATAAAAGCAAAATTCTTGAATGTAAGATGTGAATCCATCAAGCCTCTCAAAACTTTAAGTATAACTTTATCACCAGGTATATTATAAAACGGTGGTTTGCTTAATCTTCCGGATGCCGGACCGTAGCTCTTTGCAATACCTCTGCTAATGAAATCTTCTAACTCCTGCCCTTTCAATCCGGCTTTCTTTGCCATATACCAAAATGCTCTTATTCCCTGCGCCCTTGTAATATCTTCGACTAATATTCCTGGTGTTCCAACCGCCTTAGCAGTACCGGTTATTATTTTAGTTGTTCTGCCGGTATTATAGAATCGCTGCGGATCAACTGTTTCACCAACAATTTCAAGTGTTCTTAACGGTCTGCCTACTCCCTGTCGTTCAAGGGATTTTTGCAGATCTAAAAATTCTTGCTCTAATCCAAACTTGGGCGGTTTCCCGAATGTTCTCGGTTTCCATCGGTGCAGCTTGTCTAATATTTTCCAGGCATAATATCCGTGAGTATCAAGGAATGATTTTGCGAATGCTTTTTCAGCCTCGATCTGTTTTATACCAAGCTCTTTCGCCAGTACCGGCAATAACGGCATTAGTGTATTTAATGGCTGTACTATCTGCTGTACCAGATATGCAGGTCGTAATGCCAAATACCAAATTGATGAAACTGCCCTGAGTATTCTTGAGAATGATTCATCCCTCGTATCAAGCCTGCCTCTCAATCCTTCAATATATGTATCGTTAGCACTTCCAGGTACCAATATTCCTTTTTTCTTCAAATATTGAATGTGAGCTGACAAGGATCTATTACCGATTGTCCTGTTTTTGAAGTAAGCAGCACTAGTAATGGTTTTGTGTACCGAAACTTCTATATTCTCCGGTGTGTAGTTAAATCCAGGAATGTACCGTTTTGGGATGAAATGCTTTGTAAAGCCTTTTGATATAACGCTCTTTATCAATCTATCAACAACCTTATTATCTGCCTGTAAGCCACTCAGGATTGCCAGATCAAGCAAATCTTCCTGCTTGATGTTGTTGGTTAATATCTCTTCTTGGTTTTTCTTAAATTCATCAACTTTAACATCGTAGCCCAATTCTTTTAATTCATCAGCCTTTGCATCAAGAATCTGTAAATCATCATCAGTAGTGAAAAATCTTTCCTCCGGTGTGCCGAATAGAAGTGCTTCCTGTGGATCGGGTGTGAGTATTGCACTAAGATAATATTTGTTATCCATCCTTGCAGTAGGGAAATAAAACATCCCATCATATTTTTCGTACTTTTCAAATACTAAATGTTCTGCCGATTGCTCTCTTATGTTTTTATTCTTGAACCATGCTCTATGGAGTGCTTCGACTTCAATATCTTTCGTTTCGTCTGATTCTCTTCTTAAAGCTAAAATTTCATTTTCAAAAGCAGCTTCATTGTTTGGTCCGGCTTCAAAGAATGTTTCTTTCGCGTTGTTAAGTAAAAATTCTTTATCTGCCTTCTTTCTTGTAGAATTATATTCTTCCAGGAATGTATTATTACTGGTATTCTCGTTCACTATCATCCAGGTATCTAAATCTTTCAGGTAGCCCAATGCCTGTTCGAATGTTGGTTCATAAACATCTTTTATGAAACTCTTGACTTCTTCATCTTCAATCCTTCTTATAAATCTGTCGAATGATTCTAACTGAAGAGGTTCACCAGTTTTAGCAAGATCATACTGCTTATTGTCATAATCTTCAATGGCTGTTGATAGCTCTAGTTTGCCGGAATCACTTAATTTCCTGAACGGTTTGCCGGATTTCCATTTATCCTCTGTAATTATTGCTGTGTCTTCATTAACTTCACGTACAAGATGCCTATCTATTATATCCCATATTCTCCGTAACTGAGGTTCCTTATCAAAAAACCATTGTGGAGCTGTAAGCAGTTCGCGGTAATACTTCTTGTAGTTGTTATAATCATTCTCACCTATATTATATTTCTCACGGTACTCTTTTTCTTTCAGCTTGCTTTCTATGCTTTTGCCAAACCTGTCGGCTATGGCTGTAAATGCTACTCCTAATCCTGAACCAAAGTCAACTACGTTACCGTCTGCCATTTCGCCAGGAGTAGGCTCTTGATTATTTTCTCTTCTTGCTTCGGATTCAGTTTGTCCTTTACTGATGCTGAATAACGGTTGTCCGGTATAAAGAACATCATCCCTCATAGATTCAGTTATTGGCAGGTAGTGAACTTCTTCTGTTTTAAGCCTGTTCTGCAAGCGGACTACATATTTGTTGGCTTCGTCTGCTGTCTTGAATCCATCCGCTATTCTAACAAAACCGTCAGTCCTGTCGATTATTTCGTAAAGATTAGTCTCCATATCCTCACGAACAGTATGATCTAGGAACCCTGTCCGTTCCGTTTGTATGCTTGTTTCCCCAACCCTAGCACCCCACTTTTTAGCGTATTTGTTCAGGAAGTTAGGAATAGCTTTATCGTAAAGATTAACAGCCCACTCACCACCTATTTTTAGGTCAACTCCCTCAAAAGAAATGTTGTCTTTGTTCTCTAATCCTTTTAATGCTTTCTCGGTCAAATCTTTACCGATATGATCTTGTAATTCTTTTTCGCTATTAACAGTTTTTTTAAGAATATTCTCGCCATTTTTATAAGCATTTATTGTATATGCTTTTTGTCCTTTAGGCAGTTCCGGCAATCCCAATTCTTTGTTTTGTGCGTTTAACCAATCAGCAATCGAAACTTCAATTTTCTCAACCTGCTTAGATAAATCATACCTGTCTGCCTGTTGCTTGCCGGTAGTCCAGGCAATGCCATCATAACCCTGCTCTGCTGCTTTTCTCAGCAAGTTCTTCATTGCAAATTCGTGCCAGTTCTTAGCGAAGGGCATATCGGGGACTTGTTTTCTGGTTAAATCCAGCCTGCCTTCATACTCAACATCAACCGCATTTTGCTCTTGCTTATCCATATCCGCATAGTTCTTATTGTAGATAGTCTGTGCAAGATGCTCTTTTGTTATCCCTGCTTGCTCGTTTCTTTTTCTAATGGAAGAAGCCCAATCACTCTGGAACTCCTGCCCAAACAAAATTCTCTTGTTGCCGACTGTTCTATCATCACTCCTGATGTGTGCAAATACGTTTATTTCACTCCAATGATTAGTATAGAAATTATCAGTATCAATTCTATTTACTGGAACGACAGTGCCGGCAGCCATGTGCCGATCTGTTTCATTCGGGAATGCACCACTTACTTGTTTGTCGCCAATAAAATAAGCCCACAATCCCTTTTGATTTTGTTTCCATATCGTTTTTTGTTTACTTAATTCTCCAACTTCCGGCAACAGCAATAGCGTTTCTTTATAATTTTCTCCACCTGGTATTTTCCAGGAGCTAAATTCTGCATTTTGGGTTTTAACGACTGTCTCAAATTTAAGCTCGTTAGCATTTAAGAAAGCCATCAACTCATCTTTTGTGATTTTCTTGCCGGCAGCCATTTTCTCTTTTACATATTCATCTATTCCACTCCACCGGATCTCTTCTTTCTTAATATCACCTTTCCGGAGTATATCTCTTATCATCGAAGGATGAAACGACTTAGGCAATTTCGTATGCAGCACACTTGACATTTTACTGAAAAATGGCGGTGCGTGTGGTGGTCGTGCAGATAGCAGCTCTATCTTGCCTCTTCCAAAAGTGAATCCTTTTGTGTCCGGTCTGCTGCTTGCAGGTTGGTTCAATCTTCTCGGTTTCAGATATTTGTCGAATATCTTCTCTCCTGAATGACTATCGTTAAGCTCGGCAACAATATCATTAAAAACATCTTTAGGTAAAGGCAGTAAATTTCTGTGCTGTTCGTAACCTGCCTGAGTAAGAAAAACTTTAGGTAGCAGCTCTTTCGTTTCCTGAGCAGTTAATTCAACCATGCCCTGTTTCGCTAGCTCCTGGTTGAATAGGGCTACCGCATCGGCTTCCCAACCCTTTATCTTTTTGAATAGCTTTGGGTTATCTTTTGCAACGACAGCTTGTAAGACGTGGATGGGTTCTTCAATGCCCGTATCCATCTTGGTATCTCTGGTATAAGTAATCGTACCTCTCCACCCGTTTTTTGCACTTGGTTGGATGGTTGATCCTTCCGGTCTGGCTTTGTAGAGTTCTTGTCCTTCAACATAATCTTTATCTCCTGGTTTTAATTTTCTAAATTTGGAATCAATGGCATCATAGCCGTATTCTCTTTTCCAACTATCGAAGTCTAATACAATGTCGCCTTGCTCATTCATTCCCTTTAGAAGTTTATCATAGCCATATTGCAAATCAACATATTTTGTAATTAGCTTAGAATCTTTATGATGCTTTTCTATCTGATCCAGTATTAATCTGTTAGGTGCCGTTTCTTCATTTGAGAACCTGGCACTTAATGTTTCAGTTGTTTCTAATTCTGCTATCCCTGCGTGTTCGGGGAAAAGGTCTTCCCCTTCTCTGATTCCTGTGCGCACTTCCTGCCGGCTTATCAATCTAGCGTATAATTGTTTTCCTTTTTCGCCTAAGTCATAATCATCCGGTCCTAACTCACGTAGGAGATCAGCATCGTTTACAGTTATCATACCCTCTGGATCAATTTTAACCAAATCCGTATGTTCGATTGTTTTGGTATCACTCTCGTTTATTGCTTCAGCTATCTCAAAGAATTTTTCTAATTCTTTCCGATCCATTTTAACAATAGGGGCAATTTCTTTAGCGATAGTTTTTCTGTCAACTTTTACTTTCGGTCTAGCGTAGATCCATTCGTCCTGCAAGCCGTATTTCTCTTGAATCGCTGCTACTTCATCACCAGGTAATTTTATTTCTCCATATATGCTATCTCCCTCAACATACTTTTTCATAAAGACTTCTATTTCTTTTGTAATATCAGCGAAATTCTGTTTCGATTTTTCAACCTTCCTTGTCTGGAAGTCCAATACTTCAGGATGGGCTTTTTCCTTGCGCCTGTAATAACCTAAATCATAAGTTATATCTTCTCTCCTATGCTTAAACTGACTTGATTTTGCACCGGCTTCGATCTGTTCTTTGATCTGCTCTCTCTCATCAAGTAGATTCTGAATCTTTTCCTCAAAGTAAGGTCCGTCTTTTTCTATTGATGCAAGATAATTTTCTGCACGTTCTAACGCCCATCTATAATCTCTAATGTTAGTAGTATATTTGTCTCTTTTCATTTCAAGCTCTAATACTCTCCGCTTGAGAGGATTAGGCTCCAAATTTATTCTTATCTCAGCTTCAGACGGCAAACCACCGAGCATTTCTGCGACTGTATCAATTTCATTAGCAACCTCCTTATCCCAAATAGCCTCATTCCACCCCTTCTTTCTTGCTATAAGGTTAAAGCTCATCTGGTCGAAGGAACCCTCCTTAAAGTAGTAATGAAGATTAACCTTGTCATTCATATTTCCATAACGTACACCCCTGCCGTTTCTTTGGTCAAATTCTTTTGGTGTCTGTGGTATATCCACATGACGAATATCAGTAGTTCTCACCTGAATGTCTAACCCCTCACCGGATGATTGCGAAGTACCAATGACTATCTTAATATCACCGCTATTATATAGATCAACTATCTTTTGCTTTTCAGCATTCATCTTATTGCCGGATAATTTTCTTTCTTTACCGGTGTCCGGATTAGTTAATTCCTTTCCGCTTATAATTGCGATTTGCTTAGAGGTAAAAACTCCGGATTTTACAAGCTCTTGCTTAATCTCTATGTGAATATTTGGGTTTAACCCTGCTATGGTGTGTCCTGGTTTGTCAAAGAATATTAGCTGTCCTGCATCATCATTTTTCTTTCTTACTTCAATTACTTCTTCAATTACTGCCTGTATCTTATCGGTTTCCTTATCAAAACTCCGCACTCTAGTTGTAAAACGTGCATGGTAACTTTGATATAATCTCGGATCAACGGCTGCCTGTCTGCCGGTAGAATAAACTGCTATCATCGTATCGTCACCAGGTTCGGGTTTCCAACCGCGAGGCATTTCTTTTACTCTTCTCTGAAGGTCTAGCTGTATTCTCCTATCATATTCTGATTGTTTCAAATAATGGTTTATTACAACGGCTTCGGGGATCTCTATCCAGGGCATCTGCGCCATAGTTAGTTTGTCAAAGAATCGATCAAGAATACTTCTTAATTCCTGCGCATTAGTAATAGCCTTAATAATGTTGTCAAATCCGCTTCTCTTCAATGGATTGGCAGCACTACCAAACTTGAAGAACATATTAGCAAAATCTCTGTCATTAGTTATTCCGTATTCGTGCAGAAGTTCATCGCTAAGATGCCTGAGCATAGTATATACTTCCATTGGCTTATTCGGTGTTGGAGTAGCCGTAAGCATAAAGATATTATTACCGTTATTTTTTTCTGCTATGTATTTCGATTTGTACCTGAAATCATAACTTCTTTGAGATTTAAGATGTGCAGCTCCTCTTTCTATTACAATACCTTCATCTGTCTCTATCCTCTTTGTCGCTTTGTCAACAGAGAACGCTATTCCTGCACCCCACTTTTGAAGTTCAGCATTTACGCCAACGTTCTTAAATGCATGGGCTTCATCTGCTATAATTGCATCAATACCAAGTTTATCGAAAGTTAATCTTGTGTCTCTTTCGGCATTGCGTATTATTTTTTTATAATCATCAATCTTTTCCAACATCATCGCTAATTGTTTGCCGGTCTTTTCCATATCGTAAATGTTTTCTCTAACAATGCTGTCAAAGTAATGTAGCTCGTTATGCACATCCATTTTAATTTGTCCGAATCCTTCGTGACTTATCAGGATATAATCAGCATCATTATTTGCAATCTCAAAGAGCTTTTGAGTTCTTACTTCTTTAGAAAGATTACCAAGATTATAAATTTTTGCATCGGGTAATAAGAATCTAATATCTCTTTCCCACTTAGTAAGTGTTTTTGCAGGTACGACAAAAATAGGTTTCTTAGCTACCCCCCTTTTCTTTAATAATCTTGCTAGCGCAATCGCAGCGAATGTTTTACCGCCACCAACATCATGAGCATTTATGCCCTTACCTTCATAATATGCTTTCACTATCCAATCAATTTGATTCTTTCTTAGTGCAAAATGCCTACCGTCTGGCAATTCTGTTGGGAGTTCATTTAATACATCCTGAATCAAATAAACTGCTTTTGTATAATCAGGTCTAACATAGTTCCTATTTACTGAATTAAACTTTTGAATTATTGCTTCGTTTAAGTCCGGATCTTCTTTTATCCGATCCTTTATTTGTTCCTTCAGTCTGAGTATTTGATCCTCTGCATCAGCAACCCTCTCCCTTATTTCTGTTTCACTTAGATTAATAACAGTACCATCAGCAGCCTTGTCTTGTAACGCAACTAATTGACTGTTATTCAAATACCTATCATACAAAGCACCCATGCCGGTACTTATTTTCCTTCTGCCGTTTTCATCAACAAATATTGTGTAATGCCCTAGTATGTTATCTGAATATTGTTCTAGCCAGGTTTCGTTGCCTTTTATATCAATTTCATCTAGCAGTTTTTGTTTCGGTTTTATTTCCTCAAGTTTATCAAGCTGTTTCTGAATTAACTTATAGGTTTCGTTACCTTCTTTATGATCCTTCAGTTGTTGTGCAGCTTTGTCTATCTTCTGATAGATATTGCCGGCATAGTAAAGTATTTCATTTTGAACCGTAGCTTTATCTACATAAGAATATCCGTTTTTCAGCAGATCAGCCATATCTCTAGGACCTAAAAGTTTTGCCTTCGGTAAGTTAATAACTCCCTTATTATTCTCGTTGTATAATCCCTTTAATGCAATCGGTGAACCGGCATCGATCTCAAGCTCTCCGCTTTCAAATCTTACCTGTTCTGTGAATACTTTCGAAGGTTTGAAATCTTCATCAAAGAATGATCCCAATTCTTGCAGGTAACTATCTTCACCGTTTTTCTTGAATAATTTAGTAAGTGCTTTATCTTTTAATGGATGCACCTGGAAACTCTGAGCATAATCTTGTATGATTAAACCTACCCTGTCAATATCTCCTACCATTCTACCGGCTTGAAATTGTTCTGCTATGGATCTAAGCACGTCAAGTTTTATAATCTTCTCCGGCAGTTTATCCTCAGTATTGGCTTCCATTGGTTTGTAGATCTTAGCAGCTTTCTGCACATCAGTAAAAGATACGATTCTGTCTTTTAGGAATACATTTGTTTTCTCCGCATTTACAAAAATGTTTTCACCGAACAGAACATCATCATCCATTCTGTACATGGTCTGATTTTCCCCTACCCACTTCTCAAATTTTGTTAATTTCTTAGGAATTTTATCCGCTTTTAATTCTTCGGCTATCTTATTCATCGCATCGTAAGAAAATCCTAGTGCCTCATCGAGTGTATTGAACTTATGGATGGGTTTTGTTTTCAAGGCAGTATTATTCTTGAACGCTTCGTAAAATCCCCACTCTCCCTTATCAGTTTGTTTCAGGTTGAGAGATTTACCAATATCCCTATCATAGTGTGCCTTAATTCCTAAAACTTCGTGATTCAATGGTTTTTTAATTTCACCGGATTCTATCTTTGCTATTGTTTCTTTTGCACCCTTGATCCATTCCTCTTTACTAATTTTATCCTTTTCCGGCTGTTTCTTTTTCTTTCCATATTTCTGAACAGTAATTTTAATCTTACTTAGATCTGCTTCACCACCGATATTAAGGTCTTTATTTCCGTACAGCTTATTAATTCCAATTTCCGGTGTGCCTAGTATATTTTCAGGTTTCAGAATATAATAGAAGTTTATTTTTACGCCTGTTTCTTCTTCAGCACCAACAATCATCTTTGCATCTTGAACCTCTAGGAAAGCATTATTCTCACTCTTATAAAGCGATTCTGTTCCCTTCGGTCTTTTCTGTAAAAATATAATATCCGTTATTACTGAGGTTTGTGCATTTTTCTCAAATGTGCCGGTTGGTAGTCTATAAGCACCAACAACATCAGCTTGCTCGATTATTTTCTTTCTTATAGTTGGATCAACTTTATCCATTGTTCCTTTTGAAGTAACGAAAGCAATAAGTCCACCATCTTTTACTAAATCAAGTGATTGAATAAAATAATAATCGTGAAGAGTTTTAATCTCCGGTTTTAATTCGCCAGGTTTTCTCTTCTCTAAGAATGGTACATTAGATATGATTAGGTCATATCCATCAGCCGTAAACAATCCAAATGTTTCATTGTAATTATCAGCAGAAGGATAAAGAAGTCCGACTACTTGGGAGTTTGTTTTATCAATGTCAACAGTAGTCCAATCAAGCTCAGGCTTCATTCCAACAAAGTTACCGCTACCGACAGAGGGTTCTAACGCTTTTAAGTATTTGAATCCGGCTGCATCAATAGCATTATACATAGCTTTAATTACTTCATAGCTTGTATAGAATTGGTTAAGTGCTTCTTTTGTGCCGGAAGATAAAGCTCCTTCTCCGGTATATTGCCTGAGTATATCCTTTTCTGTATCGGTTAATTGATCGGGAGTTTTGCCGGAATCGATTATAGCTCGGACTTCGGCATTAACGGCATTACGTCTGCTTTTGGTAAGTTCTAACGGTGGTTTGTCAACTAACGAATAGTTTAGGTTCCGCTTACCGCTTTCATCTGCATCGCCCACCAGCTTGTCTCCTGGATGCCTGGCAGTATCTTTAACATCTCTTCCAGAGGTTGACTGTCCTTCCACTGGTCCTGCTGAAATGACTCCCCGGAAAGGTCTGGCAGAACAATCGCTGCGCAACCCTCCCCTGAAGGGCTGCACACGGAAAGACGAACCTGAAACAGATCGCCTCGTCCAGTGTGCGGTTG
>SDBT01007842.1_pt1 | contig 17525 bp, 15 predicted proteins | sample 2277101 | NCBI WGS metagenome assembly SDBT01 (sample SAMN10404973, study PRJNA504765) | marine sediment metagenome | isolation source: marine sediment core GS10_PC15, 103 cmbsf | place: Arctic Ocean: Southern Knipovich Ridge | collected 2010 | reverse complement strand
TGATCTCTTCCTCTCATTTTTGCTCTTTGGGAAACATAAGAAGCATCGGCCTGGGGCATTTTCCCTTTCTCTTCACAATTCTCAACATCTTGGTTTTCTCCATATCCCTCCTTTACTAAACTTGGTACTCCTCCTTCCAGAATTCTTTCAATCTGCTGGATTGAAAGTTTTACTCCTCTTCCCCTTCCCAGTCCCGAAGGCACTTCTCTTTGAATCTCGGCAGCTATTTTTTCTAAATAAGGCTTTATTTCTTTTACAGTATATTCTGATTTTAGCAGTCTGACACCGCAATTCTCGTCATACCCAACAAAGCCGGGTGAGATAACTCCCTCTGGCAACTCCATCGCTCCCACACCGCCTATTGGTGGACCATAGCCTGAATGAATATCGGGCATAGCTATGGCGTATTTTACAATTCCCGGCAAGGTAGTTGTGTTCACTATCTGCTCTAAAGCTTCATTTTCTATCTGTTTCCATAGTCTCCTGTCAGCATAAACCCGGGCTGGTACTCGCATATCTTCCCGATGAGATTTAGGTATCTCCCAGAGCCAGTCATTTATTTTTTTAAAAGCTTGTTTAGTTAACATGTTGGTTATATGTCAAATAAGATTGTTGTTTCCCAATGGTCATTTACCTTTTTTATCTCTAGTCCATGATAGGTTACTCCCTTAATATCTTCTCCAAACCTTTCTACCTTTTGGCCCAAAAGATCTCCCTGGAGTTCTTTATCCTCAAATTCTTTAAATTTTATATCCTTATAAGCTTCTTTATTTACTTGAGTTAGGTATAGAACTTCACTCAAGAAATCAACCAGCAGAGCAGACAAGTCCAGCGATTTCACCTTAATTTCTCGCCTCACTTCTTCTTTGGGCGCAAGTAGTTCGGCTTTCATACTTTCTGTCATAGCCAGAAGCATATTAGCGAACAATTCTTTTTTTGTTTTCCCAAAAACCCTTATCTTTAAATCCGCTACGTGTTCTAGAACCTCGTATTTCTTCATACTAATATAAATATAGCGTTTTTCACCTTTTCTGGCAAGAAAAACAAATGAGCCTTCAATTTTTCGAAGGCTCATTAAATTTTGTTATTTTATCGTCTTGGCTCCTGCCTCAAGAGCTTTTTTGTTTAAGGCAAGGAATTTACTTTTACCAATTTTGGCAAGATATGCTTCCAATCCTTTGAGAACACTTTCCCATTTTACGATTCCACTCTTTTCAAAATAAGCACCCAGAACAACCATATTAGCGGCCTTGGAATTGCCTAAATTCTGGGCGATTTCATTAGCATTGACTCTAACGATTTGGACACTTTTTCTCGTACACTCCCTTTTTACCACAGAAGTGTTAATTACCACCAAGCCGTTTTCTATCACACTAAATTTATTCGGAAAGTTCTCAACAAACTTTTTTAAAGACGGTTCGTTCATCACAATTACACTGGTTGGGTGTTCAGTAATCGGCGAATAAATCTCCTGATCAGAAATAATTGCCATTCCGTTTGCCGTTCCACCTCTCATTTCTGGTCCATAAGAGGGGATTTGGGCAACTTTCTTTTCATCATAGAGTCCAGCCTGAATAATGACTTTTGAGGCAAAGATTATTCCTTGCCCTCCAAATCCAGCCACAATTATATCTTCTCTCACTTTGCCACCCCCTTATCCACAAATTCTCCTAAGGGGAACACCGGCACCATTTTCTCTTTTACCCATTTGAGAGCATCAAGAGGTTTTTTCTTCCATCCAACTGGACAAGCAGAAAGTACTTCTACAAAAGTGTATCCTCTCTCTTCCATCTGATACTGAAAAGCTTTTTTAATTGCCTTTTTGGCTTTTCTTATCTCTTTAGGATTATACATCGCCACCCGAGTAATATAATACGGAGCTGGTAGGGTAGCTAGAAGTTCACAAACCCTGATTGGATAACCTTCATTTTTAGGATTACGGCCAAAAGGACAAGTGGTTGCTTTTTGACCTACTAAGGTAGTCGGCGCCATTTGTCCGCCAGTCATTCCATAGAGGGCATTATTGATAAATATAATTGTAATGTTTTCTCCTCTATTGGCTGTATGAATTGTTTCATTCGTTCCGATAGCCGCCAAGTCTCCATCTCCCTGATAGGCAAAAACGATTTTATCGGGCTCACACCTTTTAATTCCAGTGGCTACGGCTGGAGCTCGTCCATGGGCTGCTTCTACACTATCCATATTATAGAATCGATAGCCCAAGACAGAACAACCGACTGGCCAAACAGCAATAGTTTTTTCTCTTATTCCTAGTTCATCTACAATCTCGGCTATTATCTTTTGGGTAGTTGAGTGGTTACAGCCAGAACAGTAGGTAAAGTCTGCATTACTTAATGATTCTGGTCGTTTGTATATTACTTTGACTGAAGGAGATTTGAATCCTTTAGGCTTAGCTTTTAAGGTTTTGGCAAAAACTTCTTTGTCGGTCTCAATTTTTATTCTTAGTCTTTCTTTTTTGGGTTTTCTCATCTGAATTCTATCAATTTCGGCTAAAATTTCTTCTGGAGTAGGAACCATGCCGCCCATTCTGTTGTAAAGATGAACTTTCCCTTCTACATCCAGCGGTTCACCAACGGCTAGTTTAACATCTTCAATCATCTGGCCGTCGCTCATTTCTACTACTAATATCTTATCGGTTTTTTCAGCAATTTTCCTTATTTCTTTGTAGGGAAAAGGCCAAAGAGTAATTGGTCTTATTAACCCTACTCTAATTCCTTTTTTCAGAGCTTGGTGAACTACGGTTTTAAGGATTCTACCCACAGTTCCATAGCCAATAACTAGAAAGTCAGGGATTAGAAATTTTATCCCGAGAGGATTGATGAACTCAAATCTTACTTCAGACTCTCTAATTTTTTGATACTTTTCTTGAAGTCTTAAGTTTTTTTCTTCCAGCTCCTCCGGGTAAAGATAAAAAGGAATAATAAGATTTGGTATTCTTCCTTTAGCTCCAGTTAAAGCCCAATCTTTAGGTTCTAGATTCTGGATTTTAGATTTTAGATTTTTGAATTCTACGGGTTCGGTCATCTGTCCTAAAAGGCCGTCAGCTAAAACTATCACTGGATTTCTATAAATATCTGCCAGGTCAAAAGCATCTATAGTAAGGTCAGCAAATTCCTGCACTGTAGACGGAGCAAGAACAATAGTTCGGTAATTACCATGACCTCCACCTCTGGTGGCCTGGAAATAATCTTCTTGCGAAGGAGCAATGTTTCCTAAACCTGGGCCGCCGCGGACTACATTAACAATGACCGCTGGTAGTTCTGCGCAGGCCAGATAAGAAATTCCTTCCTGTTTTAAACTTATTCCGGGTGAAGACGAAGAGGTCATCGCTCTTTTACCGGCCGCTGATGCTCCAAAAAGCATGCTAATGGCAGCAAGTTCTGATTCTGCTTGGATAAACGTTCCACCTCTTTTAGGAAGCTCTCGGGCATGATATTCAGAAATTTCACTTTGAGGAGTAATCGGATAGCCGAAATAACATTTGAGCCCTGCTAGAATAGATGCTTCTGCGCAAGCTTCATTACCGGTCATTAACTTTTTCATTTGGCACCCCCTCTAATTTATAAATTTCAATAGCTGCTTCAGGGCAAACATCACGACCGCATATTCCGCAGCCTTTACATTTTTCTATGTCTTCAACAACTGCCGGATGATAACTTGAAGAATTAAAATTTTTCTTGTCAAGCTTTAAAATATTTTTCGGGCAAAACTTAATACAGAATTCACAACCTTTGCATCTTTCTGGGTCAATGACAACTTGGAAATTAGACATTTTTTTTCACCTCGTTTTCAAAGAGCTTAATTACCTTATTTTATCGTAAAATATAGAAATTGTCAACCCGACTATAAAAAGAGCCGCTTTATTTGCGGCTCTGTGAGAAAAGTATTACTTTTTACGAAAATAGACTTTAGTGGGGTGACGGTGTGGATTGATTATTTCTTCATATTCACGACAAGCATACTCTAGTTCAACTTTCACAGATAGTTTTTCTTTTTTTTCTATGGCTGTAAAAATTTTTTCGTAGAATTCAAGTATGCCTGACATGTTATCAAAACGGGCTATTAGATGCACTTTGACTAAAAGTTTAATTTTTCTACCATTAATTCTTTCATTTTCTATGGGAGTTACAAATGGCCAAGAAACAAATAATTCAATATCATATTTGTATCCTTCAGGATACCAAACTACATCTGTTTCTTGCCAAACAGGGGGATTAAACTCAAGAATATAAGTTTCCTTCGTTGCAGATGGATCTGTTTCAACAAGCCATCCAGAGCCTATTAGGCTAATACTAATATTCTCTTCTAAAAAGCTTTTCAACTCTATCTTTTGAGGCTCTTGAGGTTCTTGAGGAGCCATTTCGATAGTAGGCTCGTGAGCACTAGCTACCGTTCCTATCCCCAAGCTTAGCGCTAAAATCATTACCACCAAAATCCCTAACCATCTTTTTCTCATTCTTGCACTCCTTTTTGCTAATATTTTTCTTTACTCTCTTATCCCATCTTACTTTTACTTTCTCCACTACAACCTTCTTTAGGTTTTTTTTAACGCTTGATAATGCGTAAATACTTTCCTACTCTTCTAATTTTTTTCCTCAACCTCCCTATCTCCTTTTTTAGATTCTCTCTTTGTTCCTTTGGCAATGCAGGATCTTTTATTTTCTCATTCAAGTCTTCTTGTTCCTCTTTTAAATCTTTGAATCGTATCTTAAGACCATCTATAAATCTTCTTATTTTTAGGACATGGTTACTCTCTTCAGTTTCACTTATCAAATCTTCCACTTTCTGTATTGGTTCGGGAAGTTCGCGAAAAATTTTATGATTAATTTTCTGGAGAAAGCTACAAAACTTATTACTAATTCTCTCAAGTTCCCATTCCTCTTCTTTAAAAAGAATTTTACCCGAAGCAATCTTCTTTCTTAGAGGCAATAGCCTCTTTTCATAGTATCTTTGTAAACTTGACGCGCTTTCCATTCTTTCCCCCTATTTCAAAGATCTTTTATTTCCATAACCCTAGCATAAATTTTTAATTACGTCAACCCCCACATCCCTAATAGGTAGTGAGGGGTAGGCCCCCACCCTTGTTTTAAGTGGTGGGAGTCAAGAGTTTTGTTAGACTTTTTATGAAATCATTCCTTTATTTATCATCCATCCTAAAATTAGAAATCTTACTATAAAGTATGCGGTCGCATACTCTATAGTAAGATTATGTTTTTTTATTTTATATAATTGTCATATATTTTATATGTTGGTTATATATTTGGTAGTCTATATCTTTCAAAAAATCTGTGGTAAAATAAAGTTAATATGACCACGAACAGAGAAATTGAGATAAAATTTAAGACGGAAAGCCCTAGAGCAATAAGGAAAAAACTCAAAGAAATTGGGGCCAAGAAGCTTTCAAGAACCTTTGAAAGAAATATTTATTTTGATACTAAGGATGGACGCTTAGAAAAGAAAGGTTGGCTTTTAAGATTGAGGCGCGATAAAGAGAATTTACTTACTTTAAAATGGGGAAGAGCCCCGGGGAAATTTAAGGAGATGAAAGAAATTAATCTGGAGATAGAAGATATTAAAAAGATGCAAAAAGTCCTGGAGCAATTAGGATTTTATCCTGCATATGTTTTTGAGAAAATAAGAGAAACTTACAAGTGGAAAGGAGTAGAAATCCTTATTGATAAACTTCCTTATATTGGATATTGGGTTGAGATTGAAAAAATCGGAAAAGGAAAGGGCGATATTGAAAAGACAGTTAAAGCGCTCGGGCTTAAGCTCTCTCAAGGCTCGAATAAAAGCTATATGGAGCTCTATCGCGATTGGTGCCGCAAAAACAAAATTAAACCCCGTAAAAAGATTCTTCTATAATTTTAACTATTCTCTAATTTGTGCGAATTAGAGAATAGTTAAATAGCCCATTGATTGCTCAATGGGCTATTTTGTATTATTAGATTATTTTTAGCTCTCTGCCAACCTTACCGAATTTTTCAATAGCGAAATCTAGGTTTTCCTGACTATGAGCAGCTGAGATTTGAACTCTAATACGAGCTGCTCCCTTCGGCACTACCGGATAAGAGAAGGGGGTTACATAGATTCCTTCTTTAAGAAGTCCATCAGCTAGTTCTTTTGTCGGCATTGCTTCATAAATCATGATAGGAACGATTGGGTGAATTCCTGGTACTATCTCAAAGCCAAGCCCCTTTATCTCTTTACGAAAATATCTTGTATTCTTATTTAATTTATCTATGAGTTTTGTAGCTCCTCCAAGCATACCAAGCACTTTGAGACTAGGAGCAACTATAACAGGGGTCAATGTATTCGAAAAGAGATAAGGACGAGATTCTTGTCGTAAAATCTCAATAATCTCTTCATGGCCAGAAGTAAATCCTCCTAGAGCACCGCCAAGAGCTTTTCCAAAGGTACTAGTGATAATGTCAACTCTTCCTATAACATTACGATATTCAATAGAGCCGCGTCCGGTTTTACCTACAAAACCGGTGGCATGACTATCGTCAACCATGACCATAGCATTATATCTTTCTGCCAGGTCACAGATTTCGTCTAACTTGGCGATATCACCATCCATTGAGAATACACCATCGGTACATATCAAACGGAATCTTTTATTTTGAGTTTCCTTAAGGCATCTTTTAAGGTCTTCCATGTCGGAATGTTTAAATACTTTACTCCCCGGCAGCTTAATAGCTCCTTCCAGCACTCCAACCTTTTCTATCAAACAATTTAGCTTCTTTTTGAACTCTTCTCCTACAGGCTTAGGTAATAACTCTGTAAGGTCTTCTTTAATCGATCCTTGATACCAATTACTTAGCTCAGTAGATGGCTTAGTAAACTGTTCTAAATCTTCTAAAATATCTTTTACGTTCCCATCAAGCTTTATTTTATGAATTATTCTGCGGAGTCGTTCACCGTCAATTATTGTTGCATGATTTAATCTATCACTAATTACTACATCTTCGAAACTATTAAGAATAACCTCAAATAGTCCTTCATTGGCTGCGGCACAAGAAGAATAAAGAATTGTATCCTCTGTGCCTAAAAAGTTAGAAAGTTTTTGCTCAAGTTTTTTATGGATGTCTTGGGTACCACAAATGAAACGAACTGAAGATAAGCCGAAACCGTACTTTATCAGAGCAAAGATAGCTTCAAAGATTAACTTTGGAGAATTAGCCAGACCCAGATAGTTATTGGCACAGAGGTTTATTTTTTTACCACACTTAACTCTAATTTCTGCACCTTGCGGCGAAAGAATTATTCTTTCATTCTTATAACATCCTTCCTCTTTGATATGTTTGATTCTTTCTTGAAGATGCTCTTGAAATTCTTTAGGATAAGACATTCTAACCCCCTTTATTTTCAAGGATAAAAACTACTTTCCCTGACATTTTTGGCCTTTTGGTCATCAGCTCAAACCCTTTTTTATAATCCTTCAAAGGCAGTTTATGGGTAATAACCGGAGAAATATCTAAGCCTTTGTCGAAAAGCTGACTAATCTTATTCCAGGTGTCCCAGAGTAGTCGGCCGTTAATACCATAAACCGTTACTCCCTTAAAGACTATACCATTAGCATAGTCCAAAGTGATATCTTTTGACGAAGGGATACCGAAACAAGAAACTCTTCCACCCTTGCGAACACATCTGAAAGCTTGGTTAATAGCTTTCTGGCTTCCAGCTATTTCTAGAACAATATCCATTCCTTGACCTTGGCCTTTGGTCAGTTTATAAATTTTTTTCTCTATATCTCCCTTATGTTCGTTCAGGGCCAAATCAGCTCCCAAACTTAAGGCCAAATGCCTTCTAAAGGGATGTCTCCCTACTAAAATTACCGGATAAGCTTCTTCAGCTTTAGCTACAGATGCGGCCAAAAGACCGATGGGGCCATCACCGATAATTAAAACCGATTTATCCTTGATTTTCTCTTTTGGGTTAGGCAAAACACAATAGGTAGCATTACCAAGTGGTTCCTGGATAGAAGCGATTTCTATCGGTAGGCCTGGCCTATTCTTCCATAGAACATTTGCCGGCACAGCGATGTATTCGGCAAAGCAACCATTGCAGTCTACGCCCAGAATCTTAAGATTACCGCAGATATGTCTTTGATTATTTTTACATTGGATACATTTACCACAGTAAATATGGGTTTCAGCCGAAACGTAATCATCCTTTTTAAAACCCTCAACCTTTTTGCCAACCTTAACAATTTTTCCGGCAAATTCATGACCTAAAATTTGGGGAACATTTTTGATTCTATCTTTTGCCCAATCATTCCATTCATAAATATGAACATCAGTGCCGCAAATAGAAGTAGCACTTACTTTTACCAAAACTTCATTGGTCTTAACTTTGGGAATAGGAACATCAATAAGTTCAGCGCCTGGCGCTCTTTTAGTTTTAACAATTGCTTTCATTTCTTACCCCCTATATTATCAATGAACTAAATCAATATACCCTAGCATAAATAGGAGTAAATGTAAAGAATTTGTATATGAAAAAGCGGCAGATTAGTACTGCCGCTTTAGGTTTTTTCTAGTTGTTGATTTTTCCCATATCCTTCCAGAAATAGGCGCTTCTCGTACTTTCCAAGAGGTATTTTCAGAACCGATTTCTTGATGAATCTTTATCATCGCTTCGATAAACTTGTCTAGCGTCTCTTTACTTTCGGTTTCTGTTGGTTCCACCATCAAAGCTTCCTTAATAATAGTAGGAAAATACATGGTTGGTGGATGGAAACCATAATCAATCAGTCTTTTAGCTATGTCCAAAGCGTGGATACTATAGGCCTCAAGATTTATCAAAGAAAGGACAAATTCGTGCATACAGGGTCGGTCGTAAGGAAGGGGGTAATATTTTTTCAATCTTTCTTTGAGATAGTTAGCGTTAATAATGGCATTCTCAGCCACTTCTTTCAAGCCATCGCTGCCTAGAGCTAAGATATAAGTATAAGCTTTAACAAGTACCCCGGTGTTTCCATAAAAGGCTTGGATTTTTCCTACAGATTTGCTTTGTCCGTAACAAAGGTAGTATTTTCCATCTTTTCTCTTTTCTACAGATGGCACAGGCAGGAATTTAGCCAGTTTCTTGGTGACACCCAGGGGCCCTGAACCAGGACCACCTCCACCATGAGGAGTACTAAAAGTCTTGTGTAAGTTAAGATGGACAATATCAAATTCCATATCTTTTGGTCGGGCTATTCCAAACAGAGCATTCATATTTGCTCCATCTAAATAAAGTAGAGCTCCAGCTCGATGAACAATATCGGCAATTTCTAAAATTTTACTCTCAAATAATCCTAAGGTGTTCGGAACAGTTAATATTACGGCTGCCACTTCTTTACCCATCAATTTTTTAAGTGATTTAATGTCTACCTCTCCAAACTGGTTAGACTTTACTTCTACCACTTCATAACCACATCTGGAACAACTGGCTGGATTAGTACCGTGAGCTGAATCAGGGATAATAATTTTCTTACGCTTGAAATCTTTTCTTTCATCGTGGTAAGCTCGAATAATTATCATTCCTAGAAGTTCACCATGAGCTCCAGCAGCTGGCTGTAAGGAAAATCTATCCATTCCGGTAATCTCACAAAGCACTTTTTCCATCTTCCAGTAGAGTTTAAGAACACCCTGTGTAGTGTCTGATGGTTGGTAAGGGTGAATATTTTTAAAGCCAGCCAGCCCCGCTATTTTTTCAGACACTTTGGGATTGTATTTCATAGTACAGCTTCCCAGAGGATAAAAATGAGTATCAACACAGAAATTTTTCTGAGACATCTTGGTAAACTTTCGAACAACTTCTGGTTCTGAAAGATTAGGGATCTTAAGAGGAGCTTTTCTAAGATATTGAGAGGGGATTAGGTCAAGTAAAGAATTTTTCGGGATGTTATCTAGTTTTCCTTTGGGTTTTATAGAATTAATTTCACCTAGTTTTTTTATAAAACGGTTAATATCTTCTCTTGTTTTGGTTTCTGTTACCGTCACTAAGAGAAAATCTGCCCAATTTACTCCATCAAAAATCTTATGCTCCAAAAACGATTGATTTGCCTTTTCAACTAGAGCAAATTCATTAAAGAAAGGAGCAGAGAATCTAGGCCCGATATCTAGTTCGGCCAAAATTTTCTTTTGAGCATAGTGATCTTTTCTTACGTTTTCTTCGGCCAGCTTCTTTAATCCCTTTCCACCCAAAAGATATAAATAGATTGTAGCGGCGATAGCGTTTAGGGCGTTGTTGGTGCAGATATTAGAAGTAGCTTTTTCTCTTCTGATGTGCTGTTCTCTAGTTTGCCAGGCTAAGGTGTAAACTTTTTCTCCATTTTCCTCATTTCTTCCAACTATTCTTCCGGGCATTTGAGAGGTAAACTTCTGTTTTGCGGCAAAAAAACCAAGATAAGGTCCACCAAAATAAAGAGGATTACCAAAGGACTGCCCTTCGCCAGTAACTATGTCAGCATACTTTCCAGGTGCTTCAAGAACAGCTAAAGAAAGAGGCTCTAGGACGGAGACAATGAGGAGTGCTCCTTTAGAGTGAGCAATTTCTTCAATTTTACTAATATTTTCAAGGCAGCCAAAGAAATTTGGGTTTTGTATTATTACGGCTGCTGTGTTTTCTCTAATCTTTTCTTCAAGATGATCTAGTTCGGTGGTCCCGGCCATTAGGTCGTAGTCAATTTCTTCAATCTTTATGTCTAGATTTTTGAGATAGGTATCCAAAACCTTTTTGTAGGCTGGGTGTATGGTAGCGGAAACCAAGATTTCTTTTCGTCTAGTGGTGTTTGCAGCCATTATAGCTGCTTCTGCCAGAGCCGAAGCACCGTCGTACATTGATGAGTTTGCCACATCCATATCGGTCAGTTCGCAGATTAAACTCTGAAATTCAAATAAGGCTTCAAGTGTTCCTTGAGAGGCTTCTGCTTGGTAGGGGGTATAAGGGGTAAGAAATTCAGAACGCGAAACTATACTCTCTACTACAGCTGGCAGATGATGCTCATAAGCACCAGCGCCTAAGAAAGAAGACCAATGGTTTAGATCTTCATTTTTTTCTGACAGTTTTAAAAAGTATCTTTTTAACGCTATTTCAGAAAATCCTTTTTGCGGTAAAATTACACTCTTTACTTTTTTAGCCTTTTCTCTCAAACTCTCAAGAACTCCGATTTTATCTAAAAGTTTCTCAAAACTCTTTATGCCAATAACTTTAAGCATTTCTTTTCTTTGTTTGTCTGTATTAGGGATAAAGTTCATTTTTTACCTCCACACCATTTTTGTCCGAGTTAAGCTCGGTTACAAAAATGAGTGTCCGCCGAAGCTTTAGCGCAGGCGGGCTATTTATTATATTTATCAAAGAACAAGTTTTCTCTATAAATTACCAGAAATTAGAGGAAAAGTCAAGTAAAGAAGAATGAAAAAAGGCTGGAATGATTACTATTCCAACCTTTTGTCTTTTATCCACAATGGATTTTTATATTTTTGGACTAATTCTTGAGCTAAATTTAATTCTTTTCCTGTGAGCTGGCCAGACAGAAAGTCTATGTTCCACGCTTTTTGAAAGCCAAGCAAGAACGCATTTTTTAAATCTTCGTAGCCTAAACCTTGGCGAATACTATCTATTCCAATAATTTTCTTTCTGTATTCTTTTAGAGCTTTCTTTTTTGAGTCTTGATCGGGGAATTTTAGTAGTTCAAATAAATATTCATTAGCATCTTTTACTACCAATCCTTGATTAAGGAAAGCACTCCCTTTTAAGTGTACAGCGTTAGAGGCAATTTTCTTGCCACCTTGGTAAACATCTCCTAAACTATTAAACAAGAGACAAACCGGCCATTGGTAGCGTTTATCAAAAGTAGGGGTAGAGTAAGTTTCAATGCCGATAATTTCAAAAGAAGTGATTAATGCTTTAGCTACAACTTTCAAGAAAGAATCAAGCTTTGTCGGAAATCCCTGACTAGGTGAGACCACCAGACTGAAGCCAAAATCGTTCTTAGAAAAAAGAATAGCCTTTCCGCCAGAAATTCGGCGAGTAACGTCAATTCTTTCATCCAGACACCGCTTAAAATTTATTCCATCTTCTTTTTGTGAGCGTCCGATAAGGAGTGTTGGTCTTGACCAACTATAAACCCTTAACGTTGGTAAAAGACCGCACTTTTTATGGGTTATTAGTATTGCTTCATCAGTTGCTAAATTGGTATATCCATCATTCACGCCGCTATCAATAAATCGCCACTTCATTTTTATCACTCCAGAGTTTTTGAAAATTTTTCGTATTTTAAAGCGTCTAAAAGCTCATTAGGGCAGGGTTTATCGCTCACTTTAATTTTTACTAGCCATTCTTTTGTATAAGGATCCTTATTAATGATACTCGGATTTTTCAAAAGAGCTTCATTCCTTTCGATAACTTCCCCATTAAGTGGCGAAAAAATATCTACTGTGGCTTTTTGTGATTCAACCATTCCAAGGACGTCACCGCTTTTAACTTCTTCTCCCACTTCTACTGTAAACTCAATATAGATAACCTCTTTTAATTTATCTACGGCATACGAGGTAATGCCAATTGTTGCTATATTATCTTCAATCTTTATCCATTCATGGGTTTTGGTATATTTTAAATCTTTGGGATACATTTTTATTTCTCCTTTTTCAAAGATCGTTATGCTAATATATCATATCTACCAAAAAAGTCAATAGATAATTAAAGGCGATTCTTTTCAAAGAACCGCCTTTTTATTTTAATAAATTATTCCTTAGTTGGAAAGCGAGAAAGTACTACTGCCTCTCTATGCAGTGTTATCTTGTCTCCTATACTCAAATCTGCCGTAGATTTTTCTCCACTTACTCTTTCACCTCGAGGAAGAGTAAATATTCCAATTTTTTCTCCCTCTTGAGTTAAACCTTTTTTGATATAAGCCATCCCCTGTTGGAACTTTCCAACTAGAGCACAGCTAGTAACAAATCCAATACATTCTCCCTTGATGCTTACTGCTGGGTTTCCGGTTCTTATCATTCTTCCACCTTTATCATTCAGCCTGAAACGGACGATTTCCATGTCTCTAGTAGCATCATTCTTAATCATAGCACTTCTGCCAATGAAAAACGGTTTGTGGAGCTTAACAAAAGCACCAAATCCTGCTTCTAGGGGGGAGATATTAAACTTACCGGCTAACTCATTTCCGTGCAGGGGAAGTCCCGCTTCTGTTCGTAGAGAATCGCGAGCTCCTAATCCTACTGGCACCAGCCCCCAATTTTTTCCAGTCTTAAGAACTAGATTCCAAAAACGGGGAGCTTCGGAAGGATGAAGAAAGAACTCAAAACCGATTTCTTCACCTGTATAGCCGGTTCGAGAAATAATCATCTCTATGCCCTTAAGTTTCGCTTTAATAAATTCAAACTTCCTTACGTTTGTCAGTTTTCTCCTTAAACATTTATTATTTGTTAAGGTTAAGGCTTGCAAAATAGCTAAAGAGTTAGGACCCTGCAAGGCAATATCAACTTTTTGCTCTTTTTGGCTCTTGAAATTTTTCAGGTCTTTAATCACTGCGACGGCATCAATTTCTTTAGAGGAACTGGCTCGATCGATAAGAAATTTTTTGGACTTCACTGCTTCAAGCCAAGCTATCACCAATGCTTCGTTTACAGCATTGACAACGATCATATAGCGGTCTCGAGCCAAGCAATAAACCATAATATCATCAATTACTCTGCCGTCCGGGTCAAGAAGATAAGAGTAATGAGACTGACCGATTTTTAGGCCAGGAACATAGTTTGTAGTCACCAAATCAAGGAATCGATTTGCGCCCTCTCCCTGGATCTCAAGAATACCCATATGAGAGACATCAAATAAACCAGAGTTTTTTCGAACTAGCTGATGTTCTTCTCTTGTCTGGCCATAACAGAGAGGTATTCCCCAACCAGCGAAAGTAATCATTCGAGCCCCTAATTTCTGATGCTGGTCATATAAACAAGTAATTCTATCTGGAAGCTCTTTCTCTTTATAGTGAAACTCTTTTTTAGAAGAGTAGACTTTAGGATATTGAAGAACCTTTTGGCCAATAAAATAGGGTTTTGCCTCACAACCAAGATACGAAAGTCCAATACCTCGAAAACTTCCCACCCCCACATTTTCAATCTTCACTGGCCCTTGGACTTTTCTGAAAATATCATCCGAATCAAAGAAAATATAACCATCCGAAAGTCCTTCAAACCAGATTCTTACTTTTTCAGTTTTGACAGGATGGGTAATTACTCTATAGCAATCCCGTCTCAATTCATCTGGAGATAATCGCTTAATCAATACCTTGTCTACTAACTCTCCATTTTGGTCAAGTAAATTTGACTTAATAGACTGACCGATTTTTAGATTCATCAGATTAGCCGTGCCTACTTCTTGAAGAAAAGCTAATGCTTTCTTCCCGCTTACCTCAAGTGTGTTTCCTTTAGTTTTTTCTTTCTTAGTGCCTGTAAGTTCTGTTGCTTTAGCTTTTACTTCCTTCATTATCTCTAAGTCAATCTTGCCCCGTGGTAAATCCTTATCTCTTCCCAGATAACGGAAAGGGTGAATACTTGTTAGTACTTGATGAATAAGCTTGGCAATTTTTTCCATCTCTTTTGGGCCCATACCTTGCTGAGTAATCCATGGTGTGCCTAAACGTAAGCCGCTTGCCTGGCTTATATCCTCATCTTCTGGAATAGTGTTCTTGTTGGTTACAATGTCACAGAGGTCCAAAATGCGAGCGGCTATTTCACCCTTCAGAGGAAACCCGGCCTTAGAAGGAATAGCGTTAAGATCAATTACCAGCAAATGAGTATCCGTGCCGTTGTAAGCAAGCTTTAGACCAAGAGCTTCAAGGTTGCTAGCCAAAACTTGAGCATTCTTTACAATTTGTCTCTGGAGCTGGCAGAACTCTTTGGTTTGGGCGATTTTGAAAGCTACAGCTATAGCGGCAAATTTGTTAGTATGAGGGCCGCCTTGAATTCCCGGGAAAACAGCGTTGTCGATCTTTTCGGCCAAGTCTGGATTAAAGGTGAGAATTACCGCTCCTCGAGGGCCACAGAGTGTCTTGTGGGTAGTAAAGGTAACCACATCAGCATATCCAACGGGAGTCGGATAAACTCCGGCTATAACCATACCGGCTGGGTGAGCAATATCAGCTAGCAGTATCGCTCCTACTTTATCAGCAATCTTTCTGAATTTTTTCCAATCAGGCGCCCAAGGATAAGAAGAGTATCCGGCAATTATCATCTTGGGTTTATGCTCTAACGCCAAACTCAAAATGGCATCGTAATTTAGCTTCCCAGTCTTCAGGTCGGCTTCGTAAGAAACAATCTGATAATACTTGCCCGACTGGTGAAACTGGCTGCCATGAGTTAAATGTCCTCCATGAGCCAGCGACATTCCCATCACAGTATCACCCGGCTCCAGCATTGCCTGATAAACCACATTATTAGCAGCTGCTCCAGAAAGAGGTTGGATATTTACGAAAATATCTTTTGCTTCCACTTCCTTAGTAGCGAAACACTGAACTATTCTTTTTGCGGCCAATATCTCAAGAAAATCGACATTTTCGGTTCCTTTATAAAATCGTCTATTTGCATAACGACGGTAGATTCCAAGTTGATGTTTAAAGTCTAGAAACAATCTTTCTTCTTCCCGGCTCATACTAAGAGCTGGGTATCCTTCAGCGTACAGATTAGTAAATACTGAACCCAGGGCCTTACGCACTGCTTTTGGGGCTATACTTTCTGAAGGGATAAGAATAATTTTTTCTCTTTGCCTTTTTTCTTCCTGCTTAATGAGAAAATCTATATCTGGATCTATCTTAGCAAGGTTGCTTCTAAGAAATAAATCTTTGTACCTTTTCATTTCCATTACTCCTTTAAATAGTTATTAAAAATGTCAAAGAGCATCCAAATAGTATACCAAAAAATCAGAAAAAAGCAAGTGTTAGCTTGCTTTTTAATATGAGGAATTCCGATCTGGTTAAATGCTAATCCCCATTTGATTTATTAGTTTTCCGAGGCCGAAACAAATAAGAGCGGCAACAAAACCAATAAGCATAAACTTTAAACCCTCTTTTATTTTACTTTCTCTACTAATAGTGGCGTGGTAGACTCCTAAAGAAAAGAGGATTACCAGACCAATAAGAAGCGATAGAACTCTAGCTGTAAAGAAGTTAACAAAGAAATAAGGAGAAAGTGAGGCAAATACTACCAAAATACTGGAGGCAAAGCAAAACAGAGCAGCCTGAAAAATTTCTCTTTTAGAATGGTTGGCAATACCATGCTCAGTTTCTACTTCTTCAGAGAGAAAGAAACCAGCTGCATTAGCAATACCGTTTGAAATTCCTACCGCCAGGCCACTAATTAGAATCAAGATCGTGTCTTGACTTAAAGCAGAAATAGCAAAGGTAGTGCCGAGCATAGCAATAATTCCGTCAACAATACCAAAAACAGCTCCCTGCACTCCCTTTTGTGAGTTATGAATTTTCAAAAGTTTGTTTGTAAACATTTTAATGTTTTATTTCTCCTAATTTTTCATGGTTATGATTTTTGTGGTATTCAAATTGAAAAGTAAAATGTTTAATGTTGAATTTTTTAAGCCTTTCTTTTAGTTCTTTAATAGTTTGGGAGGTTTTCTTGACTCTAATATCTTCCACGCAAATATGAGCACTAATGACATTCACATTAGAGCAAAGTGCCCAAAGATGAATATTATGGACATCTATAACATCCTTAACTCTTAATATTTCTTTTACTACTTGGTCAAGGTTTACTCCTTTAGGGGCAGATTCTAGCAAAATATAAAGTGAATCTTTTAGTAACTTAGCCGAACTCAAAATAATCACCAAAGCAATAATGATACTTAGGATTGGATCAACCAGATATTGATTGGTAAAAATCATCCAAAAAGCACCAAAAATTACTACTATCGAAGAAAGTGTATCGCCTAAAATATGTAAATAGGCACCTTTAATATTAAGGTCATGATGCCCTTTTAATTTAAACATGACCAATAAGTTAGCTGCAAGACCAATAAAGGCAATAACTAAAAGCTCATTAGTTCGGATCGGTACCGGCTCGCTCATCCTGGAGAGGGCTTTCCAAATAATTCCGCCGGCTAAAGCCCACAAAATCAATCCATTTAGAAAAGCAGCAAAAATTTCAACTCGGTGGAAGCCGAATGTTCTTTTTTGGGTGGGCAATCGACAAGCTATTTTTAAAGATAAAATTGCCAGACTTAAAGCCAGAAGATGAACCAACATGTGAAATCCATCCGAGAGTAAAGCCAGACTTTTAGTAAAAAGCCCTCCAAATATTTCAACAATCATTACCGAAACGGTAATAAAAATAGCCACTTTCAAGCTGCCAAATTTTATCTTATCCTTTTCGTGATGGTGTTCCATACTTTTATTATATCAGAAAAAGCGCCCGAATAAAACAGACGCTTTTTGGTTAGATTTTTACTCCTTGATTACTTTTTTTTTAACTCTTGGGCAACAATACTTC
>SDBT01007841.1_pt1 | contig 17526 bp, 31 predicted proteins | sample 2277101 | NCBI WGS metagenome assembly SDBT01 (sample SAMN10404973, study PRJNA504765) | marine sediment metagenome | isolation source: marine sediment core GS10_PC15, 103 cmbsf | place: Arctic Ocean: Southern Knipovich Ridge | collected 2010 | reverse complement strand
GGGCAGCTAGTAAGGACAAAAAGAAGTGACGCGCCTATTAATCTTGGCTTTGTTTTGTTTTAATGTATACGCTCATGAGGTAGAATTCAGCAAGCCATTAATTCGGGTGTATAAGCCTGATGGTAGGCTGCTCGGGAATTATACCGACCTCATCGACGCCGCCCAGGACATGCAAGAAAACGGTCCAATGGAATACAGGATAGAGCGTCCGAGCTTTAGTTATACTGTGATAGGCGATCTAGTTGTAGAGCCTACATTACCAGAAATACCACCAGAAACCCCTCCAACAGCTATTGGTTGCAGTTTAACGCTTACACCAGAGGATAATATAAATCTATCTTTTGGACTAATTAACACCGGTGAGACGCTTTGCTTGGATGATGGCAAATACGCTCAAATGGTTGACGTTCCAATAGGTAAGAATATATCAGCGGTCAACCGGGGAATGGCTGAAATCGATGGAGAAAGCACGCTAGGTATTCAATGGGATGGTGGATTACTTAATCTAACTGGTGATTCTATTGCTGATGGTTTGAAAGTTCATCATGCAAGCACTAATGCAGATACGTGTTTTGTTTCAGGAGACAATAACACTCTTAGAAATATGTCATGCTCTCACGGCGGATCACATAAACATAAAATTCCATTAAAACTCACTGGCTCAAACCATTTGATAGAAAATTCTTGGTTTTACGGCGAGGGGAGGTATGCCGTCCAGTGTTTCGGCGGCTCCGGGATGACTATAAGAAATAATGTCGCTCGATGGGATTCTACGATCGCCGGAGAGCCTGGTGAACCTAACGCCACTTACGCGATTTATGCTTGTAGCGACATGTCAGTGGAGGGCAATATTTCCTTAGATTATGGAATACCTGAGACTAGGATGAGATTTGGTGGTGATTTTTACATGCCAGCCCACAACGGCAAAGGCCTGGTACCAAACAGCAATCAATTTATTGGGAACGTGGCTTTTAATCATGCGATTGACACAGATAACAGGCGCGGTATTCGATTGGATCCAGACATGCCAGTTAGTGGTACGGTTATTGATAACTTTACCGTAAACGGAGCAGATAGAGGCTTTATGATTAGCTCAACCGCCCAAAACACGCAGATTGGAAGCTGTAAACTGACTGACGTTACGACAGCGGGAGCCACTTGCACTCATTCAGACACGACCTTACCAACAATCATCAATCAAGATTTAATCAAGTCTGATATGTGCGCCGCCAATGAGCGTCAAAGTGATTGGTGCCTAACAAGTAAGTCGCTTATCGAATATATGCTTAATCTTTAATTACTTCGTGTGTTAAAATACTCTATCAAAGCTAGGAGAACCCCGTGGGCTATAAACAAGAAGTTAGAGCGATTAAATGCGACACCTTACGAGAAGCAAAAGAGCATAGACTTGGTTGTTATGGCTTATCGCTCAGCAAAATAACGGTCACTAAAGATGATTCCGGCGAATACGATTTAGTTGATTTAATTCTATCTGATCTCGATGAAGAAAAATTTTCATTCTCCATTAGTAAATCCGATCTAGAAAGGGCGATGAATAGCTAATGCCTATAGCGTTCAATAATGTCTCAGGTATTGTTGAGACAAGCGGGAGCTATACGGCTGATCTAACCGGCGACGATAACCTACTGCTGGCTGTATCGATTGAAGGGGACAATGACGAATCCCAAACGATTGACACACATACCTTTGCTGGGACGAATTTTACCAACGCAGAGTTTGAAGAAATCGCCGTTGGCAGCAACGCTATTTATAGTCTTATTGGCTGGATGCCTGAAGGCGATATCACATCAGGCTCGCAAACCTATGTTTCGACGTTAAGCAGTTCACCGCCAAGTATCGGTCATTCTTCCGTGCTGTTGTCCTTATCAGGCGCACACCAAACCAACCCCATAGTAGACAGTGAAAGCATTGTTGAGAGTGGCGTAACCGTATTCCCTACGCATACATTTAGTGCGGTAGCAGGTCAAGCGGTTGTTTATGTCGTCCAACTTAACAATTCGGCAACCATTACTAAGCCAGCAGATAACGGTAATGATGAGTGGGTGAAAGAGACCGATCCCTGGTTTATAGGCGGGGCTTTTGTTGACGGGGCTGTATTTACGCTAATAGCGACCGAAACACATACCAACGCCACATTCGCCGCGACCGAAGACGCGGGAAGTATGATTACGTCATCTCATATGTATGTGATTGATCAAGCAGATGCAGGCATATCGTTAATTGTTAATGATATAAATCAATCACAATCTTTCGACGCACCCACTCTAACCCAGGCGCATTCGTTGGCCGTTAATGATGTCGACCAAAATCAAACTATTGATCAGCCTTCATTAACGCAAGCGAACATATTGGGCGTTAACGATTTAAATCAAAATCAATCAATAGACAGTCCCACACTGACTCAGGCGCATATTTTAACGGTCAATGACATAACGCAAAGCCAAGCAATTGACAACGTGACACTGGCAGTTGCAGGCGCTTTACTAGTCGACAACTTATCGCAATCTCAAACAGTCGATCTGGCCAATATAATACAAAATCATATCCTGTCGGTTAATGGATTAGATCAGAATCAGACCATTGATCAACCGTCATTATTAACTGGGATAACTGTTAACGACATCACGCAAACACAAAGTTTAGATCTTCCAACGTTAACTCAAGCCAACATATTAAGCATTGATAATTTAACTCAGGCGCAGATTTTAGACAATATCACATTAGGTGGACTAGTGGTTGGGTTTCATAAAGGTGAAATTTTAGTATTTTCTGCTTATAATGGTATAATCACATCAACCAACGCTCACACCGGCGAAGTCAAAGTATTTAACGCCGTCGACCTAACTTAGGGGTTTAATTATGGCCAAATCCATACCAGATGCTAATATCGACGTGCAACTAGAGGCGGTCGAAGGCACAAATATCCACGTATGCTCAGCAGAACCGACAACATTCACCGAAGCCACCACTACTTTCAATCTTGCAAGCGACTCAGTTGGAACTTACACCAAGGCGAATGGTGATGTTTCGGGCCGAAAAAATACACAAGCTGGAACGACCGGAACGAGTATTTCTAGTACCGGAACGGCTACGCATGTCGCCATCACCACCACCACAGGAAGTGTTTTAGAGCTTGTAACCACAACTACTAGCCAGGCATTAACAAGTGGCGGGACTGTAGACATCGGACAATTTGATCACGAAGTTGGCGATCCAACATAGGGGAATAAAATGTTAAAAGTTGAAGTTATTGAAAAAAACGGTTTTTTAGATGGACCAATAAAACGAGAATTTGGTGACGTTTTCACGCATGACAATGGTCAGCATTTCGTAGACTTGGGTTGGTGTAAAGACTTTAAAACCGGAGAATCTGGAAAAAGGATTGAAGGTCCAAGCAAACTAAAGCCCGATAGCGTTAAGCAGAAAAACCAATAATGGCCAGTCTTGAGCTAGCGCCTGACAATTCGGTATTTGTTCAGATAACACTCAGCAACCCGATAACCGGCGATTCTGTTGATGATGCTACTGTCACGGGCAGAATTGATAATCTCGATGACACAGTGCTAGAGGCGACATTCTCAATGCCTTTTGTCTCTGGGAGCGCCGGAATATACAGGGCGACATTAGATCCAATAACAGGGCTTACATTAGGCGTTATTTATAAAGTCGTTATTGATTCAACCGGCACCGACTCATTAATCGGTCATTGGTCATGCGAGGTCAAAGCTTTAAAAGCAGAAGGTTGTTAAATAAAACCAGAATCCTCAAAGAAAAATTCACACACAAGCAAAATAACCTGTACAACCGAAACAAAGTGTGCCATCCTTGTAGGAAGTTAAATGCCAAATACACGGGATTATATGAGAACACACACCGCATCACTTATCGTAAAAGGTTACACGCTCGCTGAGGGGCTTATCGCTCTTAATATGAGTAAGCGCACCTATTACCGATGGACCACAGAAAAGCCCGATATGTTGACCTTTCGAATCGACCAATTAAAAAATAGAGTTTCTGACGGTGAATTGATTGATCGGATTAATAAAGCTTTAGGCGATGGTCATAGATTAAATATAACGGGGTGAAGAATGAATAAAAAAATTCAAATCGATAAGGTGATGGCTTCAGCGCTAATTGGTACAACTGTTAATGATTGCATAAAAGAGGCTATGTCGATTGCTATTAAGGAATGGCGAAATGTTGAGCTTCAGCACAACGGGAATAAATACACCATAAATGTTAATGATTTACTTTATACCGTCATTCAAAAGGATAAATAATGACTCAAATGTCACATGTGTTTAATTTACCTTTATTACCCTCTGGCGGGAAGCACGTTATAGATGAAAAAGGTTATGATGGCGGTATAGGCTCATTCAATACGCAAGACCAAAGGGATGCAGCAGTAGAGGCCATTAACAACTATGATTCTGTCAGAGAGGAATTGGAAAATCTACAAAACTCGACGAATGGAGGGTGAACAGTGAAAAATGTAAGAGAATGGCATAGATATTTCTGTATTATTCCTAGAAATTTAGGCGGTGAATGGTTCTTTTTGAAGTATATAGAAAGAAAGCAGTCTTTTTATCTTAATACGTTTGGCGCTCAAATAAATTATTGGAAGTATAGGCAGATGAGAATAGAGGTATCCATCAGTTGTGATAGAACAAATATGATTGGAATTGCTGGAGAAACTTTACGACGAGGTGATCTTGTGATTATTGGTGATGACGAGAAAATATACAAATCAAGGATTAACCAATGATTCTAATAAACGACCACAGAAAAAAGAAATACGTTGAATCTGTCAAAGATCCTATAGTAGAAGTATTAAACCAGATAAGCACCATTGAAACAGAAAGGCTCACCGAATTAATGAAATACATTATCCGAGAGTTGGATATTAGGGATGATCAGGAATGAAAATAGATAGAATAACCATGAATGATGAGTCGATTAAGTTTGAAACTGGCACCGTTAAAGAAGAGCCTAATTATCAACTTCCTAATCAATTAGAAATTATTTTAACTGGTGAGAAATTACCAGAACACATATTAGGTTATTTTCATAGTAATGAATTAATAGATATTAAATGTTTTGTTAAAGATAATATTTTTAGTGGTCTATTTTTTGGTTGCTCTTATTCAGTAGATGGCTTACATCGTTATGAATTAACATTAATTTCTAGTGGTATGATGAATGAACTACAAGGTCAATTTAATAAGAGGTCAGAAAATCAAAGGTGGTTATGGTGAGTGAATTAAAACCAATTGAAGCGGGATGTATGGCGGTTATTTATAACGACGAAAGCGGTAATAATGGCACTGTCGTAACTTGCATAAAATATGTTGGCGAGCGAGAAGATAACTGGGATATTGATTTATGGGAAACTGACACAATGTTGAAATATTATTATTTTGACGAACAGGGAAATAAAGAAGAAAGAGCGTCAGATGATTGCCATGCAGCAGAAAGGAATTTAATGCGAATTGATGGTGGCGATTTTAAAGACGAAGAAATTGAAGAATTAGCAGGCCTAGAGCAATGATTAAACCAGTAAAGAGAAACAAACGGTTAAAGTGGATAGATTCGCATTATGCTAAAGCGTTCTTAAAGCCAAAACTAACACTTGCGGTCAATGCAAAACATTTCAACAAGGCTATGAGGAAGGCCGTTAAATCCATAAACAGATTCGGCGCTTCAATTGAGAGATTTCAATGCGAAACAGTAGGGTTAAAGGAAGGGTAACGAAATGAAATGTTGTGTATGGTGTGGAAATATTAATTTTGAAGACTAACCAATTATCCCCAGAAACACTAAGGATTGATATGGATAAAGATATTGAAAAGCCACTTTCAAATTATGGGCATCGAGTGCGTGAAGTGCAAGCGATGTCAATTAAAAGAGCTGCTTGCAAAATCGATAATCCAAAACCTATTGGCCCGGAGAATGAAATAACTCATTCTTACCCAAATCTTATTAAGGCTTGGCTATTATCAAAAGAGGCTTTTAAGGATTTAAAAAGACAGGTTTTTAATTTTCCAGTGAAGGAATATTCTTATTATGACAAGCTTATCCATGCCGGACTAGGTGAAGAGCAGGCTGCTGATATATACGCTCTTTGTGACAAGGTAAAGGCATCTAATAACGTGAAAGACGTATTAGCTCAATCCATTATGTGTGGACGTGTCGATACAGACGCATTTAGAGTTATGTACGTAGAATGCCTTGAAATGTTTGACAAGCACAAAGAAGTCGAGATGATTGAAGCTATACACATGACAAAATTTAAACCGATAAGGATAGATTACTTTCTTAGATTACTGGATATTTAACCATGCTAACAGATAAACAAACGATGAAATTTGAAAAATTCGGTGAGGCCGCGGTAGCTAGTGGTGATGGGTGGGAGTATGAAAGATTCGGCTCTAGCGTGATATTTAGCCAACACAAAAAACTACCATCACTAAGGGTTGTAAAGTCGATAATTAAACAATTAGAGAAATCATGTTAACGGATAAACAAATACAAGAGATAATAAAATGAGTCAAATAATTTGCCATCATAAAGGTAGATATAATATATATGGCACTATATCGGAGGGGTTTATGTATGTGTCGAGCATAAGTCTAGAGCAATTAACAAATCTTATAAAAGAAGAATACGGACAATCTGGACTGAATGCGCTGCCTAAGAGATTAGAAAGGGCGCATAAATTTGGTAATAGCTCCGCCTTCAATGAGCCATTAGATGCGTTTCTTTGCTGCAACAGGGCCGGTGAGGATGAGGCTAAACTATCAACCGAAGAATGCATTAAGACATTTTTAAGTTGAATTAATCAGATATGCTATACTAACCCTATGAACAAATACTATTTAATGTTTCTATTCGCACTCCTTACAACCAGTATTTTCGGGTTTGAATGGTTTATAGTTGCATTTATGTTATGGACGTTTATTGATATAGTTGATTACTATCACTGGAAAATAAACCCATGAATATACTCTGTAAGATTTTCGGCCATAAGATGTATTGCGATACTTATAATGTAGCAGGGCCTTCGACCTGTAAGCGGTGCGGATGTGAAGGATTGGCTATTGATTGGAGTTCTGACTCGCCAATGCCGCAAATTAAATTCTCCGAACGAAAGGCAAAGCCGCGCAATTTCGGACCATTATGAAAGAATTCCCTCAAACGGGCAGGAAGCCCACCTTATGCCTCAGTTAGTTTCGAGGCAAATTTTTATTCGAGAAAGTAATGAAAAGAGAAAAATCTAAATACCAAATACCGATCTTCCATCCTCTTATATTTTGGCAAGAGTGCTACAAATGCAAAGAAGAGTTTCGCAGGGAGAATGGAGGTAGGTTTTATTTTGGCCAAAACTTCAAAACACCCAAGCCGAGTTATTGCGTCTGCGAATCATGCCTAAGTGATTATAATTCGTCAGAAAAAGACATAAGAACATTCTTTTTTGGCGAAAGACCTCCACCGCCAGGACCATCACCTACTACTGAGCACGTTAATGATTATTGTAGAAAGACAAATCGTGATACTCGCCGACCATTACCTCCTCAGCGACCTACAACAAGATACGTAAAAGAGTCAGGGATTTAACAATGCCTGCACCTAAAGGCAATCAATTCTGGAAAGCTCGAAGCAAGAGCGGAAGGGATAAGATATTTAAAACCCCTGAAAGCCTATGGAGTGCCGCAGAGGAGTACTTTCAATGGATAGAGGATAACCCATTACTAGAAGGAAAGGCCGCTCAATTTCAAGGAAAGTTTGTCTATGGTAAAGTGAAAAAGATGAGAGCGATGACGCTTTACGGACTTTGTAGATTCATTCATATCAACTTTAAGACGTGGCAAGAGTATCAAAAAAGAAAAGATTTTACTCACATCACAAGTGAAATAGAGAGCGTAATCAAAGAGCAGAAGTTCACTGGGGCCGCCGCAGACCTATTAAATGCTAACATTATAGCAAGAGACTTGGGATTGGCAGACAAGAAAGAAGTTACCAATACTAACGCCAATTATGAGATACCAGAAGGATCATCCCCTAAAGAAGCGATGCAGGCCTACCTAAACGCCATCAAAGACAATAATGAGCAATGATTACGTAGCAGAGTTTCAACGCAGATTAACCCGCCTGAATAAAATCAAGTTAGACCCATTCCTTATATTTGGTGCCAAGCAATTCTATAAAGACCACCCCGTCGAATTTATTAATGACTGGATGGTGACATACGACCCGAGAAACGCCACTGACGAAACACCAACAACCATGCCGTTTATCTTATTTCCAAGACAGCGAGAATATGTGGAGTGGCTGATATTCGACAGGGTGAAAAACAAAAAAGACACGACTGTTGAAAAGTGCCGGGATGCCGGAATCACTGAAGTATCATCCGCCGTGTCCGTGTGGGCTTGGCTTTTCATTGATGGCTTTTCTGTAGGATGGGGAAGTAGAAAGGAAATGTTAGTTGATAGGATCGGCGATCCAGACTCAATATTCGAAAAGTTGCGCTCAAAAATAAGGTTGGTTCCTAAGATATTTCTGCCTATCGGATTCCAGGAAAGGCGTAGTTTTAGCTATATGAAAATAATTAATACTGATAACGGAAACACGATAACCGGCGAGGCTGGCATCAATATAGGTCGTGGTGGGCGTAAATCGATGTATTTTGTTGACGAGTTCGCTCATTGTGAAAAGCAAGAGTCAATATCGGCTGCATTAGGCGACAACACCAATACCCAGGTATTAATAAGCTCAGTTAACGGTATTAACTTATTCCACAAGATAGCTAAATCGAATGGCGGCAAAGATAACTTTATATTCGATTGGCGACAAGACCCAAGGAAGTCGCAAGAGTGGCATGATAGAAGACGCTCACAAGCAGAGGATAAGGGGCTGCTTGCTGTATTCAATCAAGAGGTAGAGCGCGATTACCTGTCTGCTGTTGATGGTATAATGATCAGGCCTGAGTGGATTAAAGCATCGATAGACGCTCATATTAAATTAGAATTTACCGGCAATGGGATAACACAGTTCGGTACTGACGTATCAGACGAGGGCGGTGATAAGGATTCGATAACTGGCAGGAAAGGATCCACTGTCTTTCTATGTGATAACTGGAATTGCAAAGGCGACCATGATTATTCGGCCGGACATGCGACCAACTTAAGCACTGAAAACAATGCTGATTTACTAGTTTATGACAGTGTTGGCGTGGGAGCAGGGTTTAAAACTGCTATTAAACATATAGACAAAACGCCTTTTGATATCAGGGGTTGGAATAGCGGGGGTGGAGTTGTTGATCCTGATAAGGTTATAATGACAGGTGCAAAAGGTGAAGAGAGAACAAATAAAGACTTCTTTTTAAACGCCAGAGCACAGGCATGGTGGGAAGTAAGGGAAAGGTTCAGACTGACGTTTTTAGCGATAACCAAAGAAAAGAAATATCCAGAGCATGAGTTAATAAGCATTAAATCAGATATTGATTATCTGGAGATATTAACTAGCGAATTATGCTCACCACTTATGATTTACCATAACGGCATGGTTAAAGTGGAAAGCAAGAAAGAAATGAAATCAAGAGGCATAAGCTCGCCAGATAACGCAGACGGGTTTATAATGGCCTTTGTTACACCGAAGGAAGAAGAAAGCTACGGTTTAATATTCTAACGTCGAGAGGACGTCATATGTTTGGCTTATCAAAGCAAGAGAAAGACTTAAAACTCAACAACGAATACAATAAGGACTTAAAAGCCTTATTAATTAAGATTAACTCAGACCAATCGACACGAAGCGTATTCGGAGAGATGAGCGGTGGCAATGATAGAGCCGACATGCTGCATAACATCTTTTGTGACTTCGGATACCCTGATTTACTCAAGTGGACCAACTATTGGAATATGTACCGCCGATTTGGGCCTGCTGCTGCTGTTGTTAATATCCCTCCTAATTTATCCTGGCTAAGTCCACCAACCATCGAATCTACGCCACGTGTGGAGAAAGAGATTGATATCCTTATTAAGAAAAATAACCTTTGGAATCGATTAAAAGGCTTGGACAAAAGGCAAAGGGTTGCCCGGTACGCTGGTCTATTCGTTCAGGTCGCTGATGGTAAGGAGCCGCGAGAGCCGGTTGAGAATCTAAACGGCCCCGCTTCTGTCGTTAATCTAAAGCCTATTTACGAGGGCCAGCTAAGAGTTGATACGACTGGTGAAGATGTCAAAAAGCCCGATTACGGCCAGCCTACGATGTACTCATTTGAGCCGTCAGGTGATGGTAGCAGAAATAGAGACGAATCAACTACGATTAAAATACATCCCTCAAGGATCATCATCGCGGCGGAAGGGGCAGACGATGGCAGCATTTACGGTATTAGCTCTCTTGAGAATATCTACAATGATTTAATGGACTTGCGTAAAATCAGTGGGGCAGGCGGTGAGGGGTTTTATCAGAACACTCGCAGCGCGCCTGTGATTAGTGCTAAAGACGACTTTAAAAAACCGACAGCAACAGAGCAAGAAGCTCTAGACGAGGAAATTAATAAATTTATCACTAAATATAATAAAAAGATTTATTTAAAAGGCCTTGAATTCATCTATCCAGACATCACCCTTCCTCAACCTAAAGAGTTTGCGGAAAACTCATGGAACAATATTGCAGCCGGCTCCGGTATATCCTCTAGCGAGCTAAGAGGCGTTCAAACCGGTGTCCTTGCTGGCGATAAAGACAATAAATCTACTATGATTATGGTCCAGTCCAGGCGTGAGAACTTCCTGACCGAGCTTGTCACTAATGTAATTGACTGGTTTATGCTGCACCGCGCCATAGAGACAGCGCCCTATGAGGTAATATGGGACGATATGACAGCCCCAGGCGATGAAGATAAGCTGGCATTAGGTAATAAGATGTCAGAAACCAATCTAAATCAATTCAGAGCAGGCGGCGCACCAGTGTATGAAGAAAGCGAAATAAGGGAAAAGTCAGGATTCGAACCCGAAGACCTGCCAGAAGACAATGAGGATGATGAAGACGAGGATCTAGACGATGCCGGTAGTGACGAGTAAAACAGACCCGTCCAACACTGCGCGCATCCGTAAAAAAGCATTAGCCGAATATAATCAACGGTTATTGGTCGCCAGGAGAGGTGTTTTCGACTTATTCAAAAACATTCCTAGAGAGCGATTAGTTCAACGGATTATCCCTAACGCCAATGCAACGCTATGGAATTACACGCTTAACGATTTCGAATTATCACAGTTAGAGCGTGATATCAGTATGGTCATTGATACCGCCTTAGAAACTTTAACCATTATTCCTCCGTTTGGTTGGTGGTTCGCTAAATACGACGAGCAAGCCTATCGAGTGGGTGCCTTACAAGAAAACATTAATATACGACAATTGCTTTCAGCCTTACCTGCTGCGCCTATCATCTTAGATGGTGAGCAATTATTATTAAGGCCATTCTTTAATGAAAACGTCTCAAAGGAAATCGTCACATCTTATCGAGCAATCAGTGGTATGTCTGAGCGGACCAGTAACCGAGTCTTTCAAACTATTGTCAACGGTATTAATGGTAATCGCTCACCAAGAGAAATCCGAAAAGAACTAACAGATGCTTTCGGTATTGCTTCCAGAGATGCCAAACGAATTGTTAACACAGAAATCAACCGGGCTAACAATAACGCCAGAACAGCCACGGCGCAGCTATATCGGGATGAGTTTGGCATACCAACCGGTGTCTTGCATATCTCGGCTTTGCTATCAACGACTAGGGCTAGTCATGCGGCTAGGCATGGTAATGTTTACACACCAGAACAACAAAACGCATGGTGGAGTCGAAATTCAAACCGAATTAACTGCAAATGTTCAGTTCGAACCGTCTTGCTTGACGACGAGGGCAGAGTGGTTGAAACCGCACTACAAGAGAGACTAATCAAGCAAAGGCCATTTTTTAAAGGTTGACCGTGTTATACTTTGAATCGAACATAAGGTATAATCCCAATAGGCTCGTTGAGACAACGCCCTGGACTCTATGAAAAAACTATTATTTTGTACACATAAAGTTAATCGCGCCAATATAAAGCGAGAGCCGCGTAAAGGGGTTGAGCATATTATTCTCACCTCTTTTACGTTGCCGCCTAATATTGTAATGAACGGTGGATTATATTCTACCGAAGAACGCAACAAATCCTTTGAAACTCTCAATAGAACCCCTGTTACTGTCGAGCACCCTGAAATAGATGGCGTGTTCGTCTCTGCTAACGATCCCGAAACAGACTTTGATTTTAGGTTTGGCGCATTCAATGAGAATGCCCGCATAACCGATGATAACCGTATCGCTTTAGATAAAGTTATCAACGTCCAAAAGGCTTTAAAGACCGAAAAGGGTAAGCGATTACTCGACCGCATCGGGGAAGTTGAAACGAATGAAGATGCTAGACCTATCCATACCAGCGTTGGCGTGTGGCTAGATGTTGAAGAGGTTGAGCTATCGACTAATGATCGAGGTCAGGAATATACGTGGCTGGCTAAGGATATGATTTTCGATCACGATGCTATCTTGCTGGATAGTATTGGGGCATCGACCCCAGACCAGGGAACCGGGATCGGTATTAACAAGGAAAACGTCAAAGTCGAGCATTATATATGCGGCGAGAAGAAGAAAGGCTATAAAATCCCTAAAAAGTTTCAAGAGAAAGCAAAAAAAATTCATCCAAACAACAAAGACACTACTTTCTCAGAAATATTCGAAGAATTAGATAAATTAATCAACAAGGATATTATAGAGGGCGAGTCAAGAAACTGGCTCCGTCATGATTCTGTTGATTTTGATTCATTTGTATTCGAAACCCCTAGCGGAGAACTATTCAAATCAAATTACGTTGTAGACGAGCTAGGTAACATAGACATTCAAGACACGCGGCTTCCGGTGGAACGCGTTGTCGAATATAGACCCATTAACCCCACCGGATCAGAAGAGGATAGCGCTATGCGTGACACCATTATTGAAGAGCTAGGCAAGCTAGGAATCACGGTGAACGCCGATATTTCCGACGCTGATCTGTTAGCTAAACACAAAGAAGCTTTATCAACTAACGAAGATGAAGACGAAAACAAGGAGCTTTCTGAATTGGTGAAAAATGCGGTTTCGACTGCCATTGACCCACTTAATAAAGAAATCTCCGACCTTAAGACCACAATCACAAAGAATTCAGATAAGGAGCTTAAAGAGCTAGCAGTTTCGATTGTAGCATCTAAAAAGTATCCAGGTTTGGATGAGTCAGATATCGAGAGCCTCGGCCCCGATAAAGCTAAGGCTATGGCGGCAAATTGCGGTATATCACACGGTATCGGTAGCACGATGCACGTTAACGATGATGAACCTGAAGCTTTCGAAACGAAAGTTGACGATTTACCCGAATAGGAGGCTATCATGGCTGCTAAAGGAAAAAGAGTTATTTATGTAGGTCCAGCCGATCACGGTCATGCTGGTAAGCCTTTAAACGTGGAAGGCAAGGCGCTTGGTGTCGTTCGTCCTGGCGCTCTATGTGCTGAAGCGGCAACGGGCATTGATGAGAATGCGGTCGCTGCAACAATCTTCGGCGCATCTCGATTATGGGCTGATGTCGATTCGCAAGGCACCTCAAAATCAGTCGATGATGATTGGGTTTCTGGTGAGAATATGGTTGCTATTCGTGCTCGTTCTGGCGAATTCCTAAATGTTCTTGTTGCGACGAGTCAAACTATCACTAAAAGCGGTACACCATTAAGCTCTAATGCTGATGGGACGTTAAAGATTGCGGTTACTCCCGCGACCGTTGGCGTAACCAGTGAAGAGATTTTGGCTTATTCTGATGAAATTATCACCACAACAGCGGTAACGCTTGTTCGTGTTGTAGCGGCTTAGGAGGATACTAAAATGATTTTTACTAAAACACTAGTAGCAGCCAGCGTAAATGCACAACGACAGTTAAAAGAACGTGATATATTGCGTAGTTGCACGAATATTAATGAAGCACGGTTTGCCCGTGAATATCGAGCGCATGGCTTGAGTGTCAATGCTGGGCGTATTCCTGATGAAATATTCAGAGAGTTCGACAATGTGACCGTTGAGCGCATGAAATTAGATGAAGGTGATACGTTTTTAAACGATCTAATGCCTTTATCTCGATCAATCTCGATTGGTAAATTAACGTTTGAAGTTAGACGCGCATCTGATGCAGGTCAAGTTCAAACCTCTATGACCGGTCAAGTGGGCGTTAAGTTTGATAATGTTGATTTCAGCACTGATGGTACGATTATTCCTGTCCATGATAACGGTTACTCTCGTAACTGGCGTGAATGGGCTGCTGGGCAATCAGAAGGCTTTGATGCTTTAATTGATGATCAACGCGAAAACGTATCAGCACATCGTAATCACTTAGCGGATACCTTTCTTGACGGTCAGTTAGATAAGAATGGTCAGGTTATTGTGGTTGATACCCGTAAATGGGAAGGTATGCGAAATGATGCCAGAGTTGAGCAGATTGATTTAGGTGCTGGTGGTGTGAATTTTGATTTTACCGACCAAACTAAAACCGGTGATGAAATCAAAAATGCCTTTATTGAAATGCGCGATATTATGCGGATCACCAATAAATGCGCCCTTGATTTGGTTTACTACGGTTCACCTGAAATCATGTCTAACCTGGAACGCAAGTTTTCGACTGAATACTCATCTTTAACCATTCAGCAAGAACTTCAAAATCTCCGAGGTGTTGACAGCATCAAAGAGTCAAGCAAGCTAGGTTCTGCGGCGGCTACTGCTGGTAACGAATGGATGGCTTTCCCATTAAACGGATTAGTCAGACCAATTACTGGTATGGGTGTTTCGACTATGGCTCAACCTCGACAAGTCTACAATGCAAATTATGACTTTATCGTAGCTTCGGCAATCGGTTGGGAAGTTCGAGATGATTTTTTTGCTAACACATGCGCTATGTCGGCGAAGGATTAATATCATGGCTAAGAAAACATTTATTGTAGCTCATCCTAAACTCTGCTTGAAGGTTGAAGGCAGTAAGAAAATGGCTCGAATGGAGAAAGGATCTGAGATTACCTTGGAAGAAAAGGACGCTAAAAGCTTGGTAAAGCAAGGTAAAATTTTAGCGGTCGGTGTAAAGAAAAAGGTAGCGGTTGGCACTAAGCCAAAAGATGCCGAATCTAAAGCCGAGTAAATAAAGGCGCATCTTAGGGTGCGCTGAATTTAAGGGATTAAACATGGCTGACACTTTAACGAATATACCTGTACCGGCTGAGGAATGGGTGGACGTATATGACTTGTCGTCAATCACGCCAGGATTGCCGGTTAATATGCAGAATATCGGCGCAAATACTTTATATTACTCCATTTCATCAACCGAACCGGATAAGGATAGTGATAAGTATAGAATATTTAGACGCGGGTCTATAATCAATCTATCTGACGGCGATCTAAAAGTATGGATATTTAGCCCGCACACCGATGGCTTGATTAATATCGCAGAATTTAGTTTTATTGCATCGTCTGAATCTCCAAGAGATTTTTTGATTGAAGTAGCAAAAGGCAACATCCCAGGTCATTCTGTTCGTGGATTGGTAATGCGCAGCAAGAATATAACGGATGTAGATTTTATTGATATATGGGGTGGGGCCGCAAATTTTATCCCTCCTACAGCGAACGAAACATGGGAGATTTTAAGTAGTAATGTAGATGATACATTACTAGGCACTGGCGCAAGAACTGTGTTAGTTAATTATTTGGATGATTCATATGCTAGACGCTCTCTTGTAGTAAATCTTGACGGCACAAATGCAGTAACATTAAATTCAGATATGTTTAGGCCAGACGGTGCAGTGGTTATATCTTCAGGCTCAGACAAAAGGAATGAAGGCGATATCACCATACAGGTATCCGGTGGTGGCGATTTAAGGCAGTTTATAGAGGCTGAATTTTCGGCTTCAGAAGATTCCTTATTTACTATACCCGCAGGACATACACTGATTGGATTAAAGACTTCGCCTTTATGGGCTAAAAATGATAGCGGAAATGTTAGAGGTGTTGTTATTCCATTTGGAATTAATACTGAGATTACATCAGGAGATTTTCCGGTTTATCAAAATATTGTTAATATAAAATTCGAAGCCCCTGCGATAGCTTTAGAAAAAACAGACTTAACGTTTAGAGCTAGATCTGACAATATAGGACCAGCAATAGTAAGTTTTATTTTGGAATTATTACTTGTGGAGAATGAATTTTTATGACCAGAACAAGAGGAAGAACTTTTAACCTTGCTGATGTCACGATGACCACAGTAGAAATAAATAGTGTCGGTGCCACCAAGTTATTAGACGCTAATGATAAACGTCTTTATGCAATTGTATCATTAGATTTCGATGATTTCGGCGTCAATCAAGAATGTGTCATTAGAGAATTTGCCGCGTTAGTTGAGCCGACTGTGAAAAAAGGTGAGTTGTTAACACGAATAGCGACTATGAATAGAAATTTATTCAATCCAATTTACAGAACGATGGTAGATAATCCATATGCTGGTGAAATATCAGCAATAACAAATGTTGGTATTTTTAATGTCCACGTAATAGAAGGGTTTTTCTAATGGCAAATTCTATTTCAGGAATATTGAACGGCAATATCAAAGGCAATAATGGCGTAGGTATGCCGTTAACTATAGAAAAACAAATAACGCTTATTGTTCATAACCGATCGGGTGAACATAATAATCACCAAATTGGTCTAGAAATATCAGGCGACCCGGCTGGCGATGGTGCTTTTCAGGATGTGTCTGGATCGGTAATCGTCGGACCAGGGATAATCACAGTAAATCATAGTGCAGGTTACGTGAAGGCTAAAACTTTTAAAGCGGAAGGGGCCGATAGCCAAAGCAACATTGAAATAATAGCGAGATAAAGCGGCAAAGTAATTAATATGTTAAAATGAACAAAATTTAAGGTTTATAGGTAAATAAATGGCTAACAGAGCAACCGACGAAGAAGTAAGAGACATCATACCCAATACGAGTATTGATAATCTAACGCCTTTTATTAATGCCGCAAACAGCGTGGTTGATGGTGTGGCTGATTCGGATTGCGGCTCTGATTTGTCAGACAGTCAATTGCTTCAGGTTGAGATTTGGTTGTCTGCGCACTATGCCGCTGTGAGCGATCCAAAGTTAGCGCTGATGTCAGAGAAATTTGAGGGTGAATCAAATACTTATTCTCGCGGTTCATCGTCAAGTGAAGGAGGCATTAAGTCAACTCAGTACGGACAAATGGCGAACACGCTATCAAATGGATGCCTGTTTGAATCGGATATGAGAAAGGTTTGATTCTTCTCTGTTGGCGGTGATATGGGTGGTGAGTGTGAGCAACTTTTGGTCGGATCAAGATGTCACATACTGGTCTATAGCCTCGGCAGATAATAACGGCGATGCTACTTTTAATGCTGGAGTCAAG
>SDBT01007839.1_pt1 | contig 17528 bp, 16 predicted proteins | sample 2277101 | NCBI WGS metagenome assembly SDBT01 (sample SAMN10404973, study PRJNA504765) | marine sediment metagenome | isolation source: marine sediment core GS10_PC15, 103 cmbsf | place: Arctic Ocean: Southern Knipovich Ridge | collected 2010 | reverse complement strand
AAACAAGGAGAAAAAATTCTCAAAAACGTGCTTGAAAAAATGAAGGCTCCTTATGTTATTGCTAAAGATGAAGCTGTTTTTTATGGTCCTAAAATTGATGTCCAAATGAAAAATGTTGCAGGTAAAGAAGATACTGCTTTTACCGTTCAATATGATTTCTGTATGCCAGCTCGTTTTAAACTGCAATATATTAATGAAAAAGGAAAAAAAGAACAGCCAATAGTAGTGCACAGATCTTCTATTGGATCACTGGAGCGCACCATGGCATTTTTAATTGAATACTATGCAGGGAATTTTCCACTCTGGCTGGCTCCCGAACAAATGTGGGTAATCCCAGTTGGCAAGCAACATATTAAATATGCGAAAGATATTGTAAAAAAACTTACTGAAAATAATTTTAGATGTCAGTTGAAAGATGCAAATGAAAGTGTTTCCAAAAAGATAAGGAATGGTGAGATTCAGAAAATCCCCTACTTACTAGTTGTTGGAGATGAAGAAAAAAAAGAAAAATCAGTAAGAATTAGAGAAAAAGGCAAGGATTTAGGAAAAATTAAATTAACAAGCTTTGTCAAAAAAACGAAAATTAAAATTGAAAAGAAAATATAGATTTGCAAAATTCACAATAGAAAAACAGCTTAAAGCAGGCTGTTTTTCTGTTATATCAACCCTTGCCTGATATATCTCTACGCGCTATAAATATTACATATGAAATATTTTATTCTTACCTATGGTTGCCAGATGAACACTTCTGATTCTGAAAGAATCGCCTCTCTTTTAGAGAGTCTTGGCTATCAACCAGCTTTGATTAAAAATAAAGCTGATTTAATAGTGGTTAATATGTGCTCAGTAAGACAATCTGCTGTAAACAGAATTTATGGAGCTAGTTTAAAACTCCAGAAATTAAAGAAAAAAAATAAGAAGTTAAAAACAATTTTAACGGGCTGTATCTCTAGAAAAGACCATAAGAAGCTAATTAAAACATTTGACCTGGTTTTAAACATTAAAAACTTAGCTCAATGGCCCAAATATCTTGAAGCTGGGTTTTCATCAGAACTATGGCCTCCTTTGCTCCGCCAAACCAGTGAGTATCTCAATATACAGCCTAAACACACAAGCAAGTTTTCAGCATTAATTCCAATATCTATTGGCTGCAATAACTCTTGTGCTTATTGCATTGTTCCTTTTGCTCGTGGGCCTTTAATCTGCAGAAACCATAAAGAAATAATAAAAGAAGTCAAAAAAGCAGTTAAAAAAGGAGTAAAAGAAATATGGCTTTTAGGACAAAACGTTAATGATTATAAATCCCCTATTGATTCTAAGATAAGTTTTGCAAAACTTTTAGAAATGGTTAACAATATTGATGGTGATTTTTGGATAAGATTTACATCTCCAAACCCAAAAGACTTTTCAGATAAATTAATTAATACGATAACCAAATTAGAAAAAGTCACAGAATACCTAAACCTACCTGTTCAATCAGGAGATAATGAAATTTTAAAAAAAATGAACAGGGCCTATACAATTAAAAGATATAAAGATTTAGTTGGGAAAATAAGGAAAGGAATCCCAGGTATTGGTTTATCAACTGACATTATTGTTGGTTTTCCAACTGAAACCAAAAAACAATTTCAAAACACAATTAAATTATTTAAAGAAATGAAGTTTGATATGGCATATATTGCCAAGTATTCTCCTCGCCCCCACACAAAATCCAACAAGTTAAAAGATGATGTTTCTAAAAAAGAAAAGAAAAATAGATGGATTGCTTTAACAAAAATTCTCGAAAAAACTGCACTAGAAAACAATAAAAAATATGTTGGAAAAGAAGTTGAAGTCTTAATTGAAAAACAAAAAAAAGATTTCTTATTAGGAAAAACTAGAACCTATAAAACAGTAAAAATTCCAACGCTTGATAAAAATTTAGTTGGAAAAATTATGAATGTAAAAATCGTTGATGCTTTAAATTGGGGCTTGAAAGGAATTTTAACCAAACCAAAGCTCGTTGTGATTTTAGGGCCTACTGCAACTGGTAAAACAGGTTTAGCTATTAAATTAGCAAAACAATTCAATGGTGAAATTGTCTCAGCTGATTCAAGGCAAATCTATAAAGAAATGGCTATTGGCACTGCTAAGCCAACAAAAAAAGAAACAAGAACTGTCCCCCACCACCTCATTGATTTTATTTCTCCTAATAAAGATTTCAATGTAGCTTTATATAAAAAAAGAGTTTTGAAAACTATTCAAGAGATAAATAAAAAAGGAAAGATTCCGTTCTTAGTAGGAGGAACAGGACTATATATCAAAGCAATAGTTAATAATATTGATTTTCCAAAAGTAAAACCCAATAAAAAATTAAGGAGACAGTTGGAAAAAAAGAGCGCTGAAGAATTATTTAGAATTTACAAAAAATTAGATCCGAAAGGAGCTAAACTAATTGATAAAAATAATAAAAGAAGGTTGGTGCGCGCAATTGAGGTTTCAAAATTAACAAAGAAACCATTCTGGGTTCAAAGAAAAAAACAGGCTTCCCTTTTTGACATTTTGCAACTTGGAATAAAACTACCAAAAAAAGAATTAGAAAAAAGAATCTCAAAAAGAACAGATAAAATGTTCAAACTTGGACTTGAGAAAGAAGTTAAAAGATTAAAGAAAAAATATATGAAATCACCATTACTTCAAACCATTGGCTATGCTGAATGGTTTCAGAATAAGGATGAAAAGAAAATAAAAGAAGCTATTAAGCTTCATACTCTTCAATTTGCCAAACGCCAAATGACCTGGTTTAAAAAAGACAAAAGAATTAGCTGGATTAAGAATTATAAAGAAGCCCAAAAACTAACCAAAAACTTTTTGAAGGAATAAAAATATCCTTAGTAATATTCACAAGATAATTCTTAAAATCAAGTAAAAATTAAATTCAAGCAGAAAGGTCTCTTTTAAGAGACCTTTATTATTTATTTGGGGCTACACCCCTTTTCATTCGTGACCGATTGCCATTTCTAATACCTCCTTATTATTTAAAACATCTACCTTCATTTTAATAAAAAGAGGAAACCCGTCAATCCTTAATAAGTTTTTTAAATATTTTTTGAATCAGATTAGGATCTATTCTGCCTTTGGTTTGAGCCATTACCTGACCAACTAAAAACTGAATTGCATTTTCTTTTCCTTTTTTAAAATCTGAAACTGCTTTTTGATTAACTGAAATTATATTTTTAACAATATCAATAATTTCACTTTCATCAGTCATTTGAGTTAATCCTTTTTCTTGAATAATGTTTGAAGGATCAGCACCTGTTTGAAACATTTCAACAAGAACTGTTTTTGCCACTTTGCTTAATATTGTCTTATTTTCAATCAAAGCTATAAATTCAGAAAAATTCTCTGGAGTAATGAAAAAATCCTCACCTTCAATGCCTTTTTCTTTTAACAAGCCCTGCAAATCAGTAATCATGTAATTAGCTGCTAAAATTATTAAGCGAGAAAGTTTTTCTTTAGGAAGATTAGGTTCAAATTCGCTTACAACTTTTTCAAAATATTCTCCCAAGTCTTTGTTTTGAACAAAAAACTCAACACTGTCTTTGTCTATTTTGTACTCGCTAGAAAATCTCGTTCTTTTATTACCAGGCAACTCAGGAATCTCAGCTCTGATTTCATTAATCTCATCTTGGGTAAAAGAAAGTACTGGCAAATCAGGCTCTGGAAAATAACGATAGTCGTGAGCTTCTTCTTTTATTCTTTGTGAAACTGTTGCTGATTTATTCTCATCCCAACCCCTTGTTTCCTGAATAACTTTTTTACCTGATTTTAATAACTCTGTCTGCCTTTTAATTTCATAATCAATAGCTTTCTCTACAACCCTAAAAGAATTAAGGTTTTTAATTTCAACCTTTGTGCCCAGTTTTTTTGAATCTCTGGGTTTTACTGATACATTTGCTTCTATTCTCAACTCTCCCTTTTCCATATTAGCTTCAGAAACATTTAAATAGCGCAAGAGCAAATGCAGCTCCTGGCTGAATTTCCTGGCTTCTAGGGCTGAATTCATGTCAGGCTCAGTAACCAGCTCCATTAAAGGAATTCCAGCCCTGTTAAAATTAACCAAGCTGTAATCAGCTCCCTTGCGATGAACCGAACTGCCAGTGTCCTCTTCTAAATGAACACGGGTGATTCTTATAACTTTTAGTTCTTTTCCTTTTATCTTTAATCTTAACTCCCCTTTTTGAGCAATAGGCATGTCATATTGAGAAATTTGATAACCTTTTGGCAGGTCAGGATAAAAATAATTCTTTCTGTCAAACTTTGAAATCATTGAAATCTCTGACTTTAAAGCCAAGCCAGTTTTAATAACGCGCCTCACTGCTTCTTTGTTAATAACAGGCAAGGTTCCTGGATGGCCCATGCAAACTGGACAGATATTAACATTAGCATGTCTTTCATCAGCATCATTCTTACATGAACAAAACATTTTAGAATTAGTGCTTAATTCCGCATGTATTTCCAGACCTATTACTGGTTGAAACTTAGATTCCATAAATTATTTATTAAGTTCTCTCATTATCTTAACGCCAGAGCTGGTTCCAATAATATTAGCTCCTGCTTTGACTGCTTCTTTTAAGTCCTTTAAGCTCCTTATTTTCCCAGACGCCTTAACCAGCAAACCAGGAGCTGATTTTTTCATTAATCTAAGATGATAAAACTTTTCTTTTAACTCTCTGTGTTCTAATGGATCTTTACTCGTAGCAGTTTTAACACAAATTGCTCCTGCTTTTTTAGCAACCTGACAAGCTTTAACAATCTCATCATCTGTTAAATAACCTGAACCAATAATCACCTTAGTGGGTAAAACCCTACAAATCGGTCTTAAATCCTTTAGAACTTTATCCCAGCGTCCGTGCTTTACATCGGGAATTGAATTCACAATATCAATATGATGACCTCCACCTCTTTTAATTTTTTTACAAATCCGAAGCCTTGTTCTGTGCGGACTATCCCCTATTGGTTCGTCTACAAGAACTACAATCTTAACATCAATGCCCTTCATTTCTTTTTTTACAAACTTAACCCAGTTAGGAAGAATGCAAATTCCTCCAAAGCCAAACTCTTTAACCTCTTCACATAGCTTCTTAATATCTTTTGCTTTAGCTTCAATCCTTACATTCGTATGGTCAATCATTTTAACAATTGTTTTTTTGCTCAATTTCCTCATAAATCTAATTTATTAGATAATATTTCTTTTATTTCCTTAAAAATCTCATCTATGGACCTTTCTCCATTAATAAGATGAACATTTTCAAAACGACCAGGTAAAACCTTGTATGTCTCCCATGTTTTTTCAAGCTTTTCTTTTTTCTCGAAAAGAGTTTTTGTTAAACCTCTTCCTTCAATCCTTTCAATACATATTTCAGGCCTAACTTTTAAAAGAAAGCTTGTGTCAGGAAAAAGAAATGAATTATTTATTTCAATTAACCATTCTAAATCAAGGTTGTCAGATTTTCCAAAAGCAAAACTAGAGAAAAAATATCTATCAGAAATCACTATTTTTCCTTGTTTTAGAGCAGGAATTATTGTGTTCTCTAAATGTTCTTTTCTATCCTGAGCAAAGAGTTCCTGTAGTTCTTTAGGATTGAGATTTAATTTTTTGTCCAAAACCCTTCTTATTTTCCTGCCTGCTTCAGACTCTATGGTAGGCTCCTTTGTTAAAATTACCTCATAACCTTTTTCTAATAAAAAATCCTTTAAAAGCCCTGCTTGAGTGCTTTGGCCTGAACCATCGAGACCTTCAAAAACAATGAATTTACCTTTGTTAGTATTTTTTAGCATTTTTCTATTTTAGCATAGCTTATTGGAAAAGAAAAAAAAGGGGGATATTAACCCCCTATAACTCTTCTGACTCGAAAGGCTTTAAACGTAAGCTTTCATTATCACCCACCATATCTTCAATGAAAATAACTTCTTGTGCAATTTTTTTTAGAACTTCTGCACAATGATTTTTCCCGCTTATCACTGTTGTCGAAATGTCAAATCGTCTTTTTGCCGCTCCGAGGATGACGCTAAAAGCTTTGTCCCCAGAGCAGAGGATAATCTTTCCAGGCCTTGTAGAGCTGTCATCTGTATCAAATAACATGGTAAACATGTCGTTGAGTATCGCTATATCTACGTCTTTGTCTGTCTCAATAGATTCAAAACGTACTCCCTGAGCCTGCAAGTTTATTCTTAATTGCCTTAAATGGATTCCATAAGAGGACTCACTTTCGTTTGACCGCCAGTAAAAACGGACACGCAATTCTCCTTTATCAATTAAAGATGTGAAGAATGCTTCATGGTTTATTTTCTGACCAAGAGTTTCCTCTTCAACATAATCAATGTTTGGCTTATCGTAAAAAAGAATTGTTATTCCATCTTCTTCTTCAGACACTCATTTTTCACCTCTTTTTGTAAACAACTATCTCTAACCATATCCAAAGAAGCTTAATTTGTCAAAATATTAAAAGAGCTTCAGAAAGCCCTTTTTTGTATAGGTCTAATATTTCTTATTTCCACTCTGCCCATTTTTTAAAAATCATCTCTTGAGCTTTTACAGCTTTTTTAAGATTAAAAGTTGGTGATTTTCCACCTTTTTGCAATTCATCTTTTGTAGGAATATGAATTGGAGAATTAGGATTTCTAAAAAGGCAAGGAGGATAAAAAGAATGCTGTTTGCCCACCCTCACTCCTGTAACTCCTGCTTCAGGACAAACACCCTTCATAAAACCCCGACACCCTATCAATTCCCGCATTATCGGAAGTTGCTTTATTAGTTTGAAATATAACTGAGCTGCTATACAACGAAATTCTGGGGCAACTCTAACACAAAGTCGCAATGAAAGAAGGTTTAAAAAAGACCTCAAATTAATAGTGACATGATAAATACCAACAGCTTGAGCGAAAGGAAGAGCATATCTTGCTATTTCTCTCTGGACTTTTTGAGAAAGCAACTCTTCATATGCCATAATCGAATCTTCTATCTGGCCCAAGAGAATCTTCTTTTCCAAAGCCCTGCCTTTTATTAAATGCAAAGGTAAGATTATTTCATAAACTTGAGTTTTCTTATCTATTCCCTTACTAGCTTTGATATATCTTGTCGAATAACCCGTGTGACTCACCATTCTATGTTCTAGGAATTCTGGAGCATTTCCTTTTGTTATCTTTATGTCAAACTTTATAATAACGTGTTCAAGAGCAGAACTATAATCATTCTCAACTATCATCATGAAAACATCTCTGTCTTTCACTGAAGGCGGAACACCGCTTACTCTTGCTGAATAAACTACTTCTTTCCAGGCACTTTTTCCTTTTATCACCTTAAAATTCCAAATCTGGGGCTTCACGATCTTTATTGATTTTTTAGTTAATTTTTTCTTTTGAGACATATTATAAACAATATTTTATTTTTTTAAAATTTCTTCTAAATTTAATGATCTCTTTTTTTATTTTCCCTGGAGATTTTTTATCCAAAATGACTGCTTTAAGAAAACGAGCGATCTTTAACATTTCTTGTTCTTTCATTCCATATCTTGTCATCTCTTGAACCCCAATCCGAATACCTGTTGGATTTTTTATTTCCATCTGACCGCCAGGGATAATATTTTTATTTAAAATAATATTACTTTTTTCCAATCTCTTGGCCACAAAATCACCTCCCCCATTCTTACCAACATCAACCACCACCTGATGGCTCTTAGTAAAACCACTTTCTCTTCCCAAAACATCAAAACCAAAATTGTAAAGTTCCTGAGCTAAAGATTTTGCATTTTTAACAACTTGCTTTCCATAATTTTTTCCGAATTTTTGCATCTCAAGCAAGGTCAGATAAAGAGCTGGAATCCGATGAAGGTGATGATTAGATAAAACTCCAGGAAAAACCTTTCGGCGCATTCTCTTCTGAAGATCTTTCTCAAGATTTCCCAAAATTATTCCTCCCTGGGGTCCGGGAAAGGTTTTATGAGTAGACGAAGTTATAATGTCTGCTCCTTCTTTTAGAGGATTTTGAAATAAGCCTGCTGATATCAAACCGAATACATGGGCAGCATCATAAATTATTTTCGTGTCAGTTCTCTGACAAATCTTTTTAAGTTCTTTTATTGGCTGAGGAAAAAGAATAACCGAGCCCCCCATCACAATGAATTTTGGTTTTATTTTTAAAATTCTCTCCCTCGCTTTTTCTAAATCAATATTGAAAGTCTTTTTATCAAAATCAAAATGAAACACTCTCAAGCCCAACATTCCTGCTGCCCCTGGCTTTTCGTGAGAAACATGAGAGCCACCCCCAATCCCCAAAGTTATAATTTTATCCCCTTTCTTAGATAAAGCAGAAAAGGAAGCAAAATTAGCTAAAGTGCCTGAAATTGGTCGAATATCAACAAAATTTGCCTTGAAATGTTTCTTAAATTTTTCAACTGTCTTGTCTTCTATCTGATCGAAGTATTCCAAGCCCTGATAGTATCTTTTAAAAGGAAGGCCTTCGGCGTATCTATGCATCAGGTCAGAAAGATAGACTCCCTCTGCTGTGGGCGACATTACATTTTCAGAGGCAATCAGATTAATACAGTTTTTTCTCCAATCCTCGTGTTTTTTTAATAGAAATAATATTCTTTTCACCAATACGAATTATGATTTATTTTTATATGTAATTATTATAACAATTAATTGCTCTTTCCAAAAAAGAGCTTATGTGCTCTTGATTTTAATCTCTATATCTCCCTATTTTTTTAGGCTTTTTTATTTCGATCTGCTCCGTATTGATGTTTATCATCCAATACGTCTTTTTCCTGCCAATCTTTAATCCAGTCCTGAATATTAAAAATTTTATGCCCCCTGTCACTAATAGAACAAATCACTCTTTTCAAGCCAGCGTTAATAATCATCTTTTTGCAAATAAAACAAGGGAAGGCATTAATTGGATTTCCATTTCCATCTATCGCGCTAATATACATGTCTCCTTCAAAAATGCTTGTTCCCGAACGAGCTGCATTGATTATTGCATTTTGCTCGCCATGAACGCTCCGACAGAGTTCGTAGCGCTGGCCGTGAGGAATATTTAATTTGTTTCTTAGACACTCATTTCTCTCTAAACAATCTTTTGTCTTTCTCGGAGCTCCGATATAGCCAGTAGCCAAAATTACCTTATCTTTAACAATAAGTGCTCCCAATCTATTTCGAAAACAAGTTGATCTTTGACCAATTTGTTTAGCAATATCTAGAAAATATTCATCTTGAGACGGTCGTTTTTGCATAAAAAATTATTTTCCAATTTCAATGCCCATATTCTTGGCAGTTCCTTCAACAATCTTCATTGCTGCCTCAATATCTTCTGTATTAAAATCAGGCATTTTTTGCTGAGCTATTTTTTTCAGCTGTTCTTTTGTAATCTTAGCAACTTTAACTTTATTGGGCTCACCTGAACCTTTTTCAATACCAGCTGCTTTTTTAAGGAGATCAGAAACAGGAGGCTTTTTAAGCTTAAAATCATAGGTTTTATCTTCAAAAACCGTAAGCTCTACTGGAATAACAGAGCCCTGCTGATCAGCTGTTTTGTCATTAAACTGTTTGCAGAAATCAGCAATATTTAATCCGTGCTGAGCCAAAGCAGGTCCTACTGGAGGAGCTGGTGTAGCTTTGCCTGCTGGAATCTGTAATTTAACTTTAGCGATTATTTTTTTAGCCATAATTATAATTTTTTAATTTGAAGTGAATCTAATTCCACCGGCGTGTCTCTGCCAAACATATTCACCAAAACCTTTATTTTCCCCTTCCCTTCATCAATCTCTGAAACTCTTCCATCAAAATCCTTAAACGGACCATCAATAATTTTAACCAAATCACCTGGCTTAACCTCAATTTTATACTGAGGTTCTTTTTCTTCTATTCTCTCCATCAAAGAATCAATCTCTTTTTTTGAAACTGGAATAGGAACGGTTCCAGCACCAATAAATCCAGTAACATTGGGCGTATTTCTGACAACATACCAGGAATCATCAGTAACAACCATTTCAACCAAAACATAACCAGGATAAATTTTTTCTTCAACTGTTTTTCTTTTCCCATCTTTAATTTTTATCTTCTTCTCTTTAGGAACAATAACATTAAAAATCTTGTCTTCCATGCTTAAAGATTCAATTCTCTGTTTAAGATTCTTGGCAACCGACTCTTCGTATCCAGAATAAGTATGAAGCACATACCAGTTTCTTTTTTGTAATAATTTTTGCTTTGGCATATATTCAAAGAATAAATTTATTTAGAAAGTTTGTAAAGAAAAAATCTATCCCGCCCAAAAATATTGCTGTCACCACTGACACGCCAAGCACAATCAAAGTATATCTTATAGTTTCTTTTGTTGTGGGCCAGTTAACTTTTTTTATCTCAATTTTAACCTCCTTTAAAAAGTTGTCTATTTTATTAAATATAGCACCTATATTTGGCATAATAATGTTTATTCGTTTAAATTCGTAGTTATTGATGATTGTTAAACGTCAAGATTCTTTACCTTTTGAGCATAAGACTGAATAAATTTCTTTCTTGGCATAACTTCCTTGCCCATTAAAATATCAAAGATTTTATCTGCCTCTCTTGCGCTCTCAATGTTGACCTGAAGCAAAATCCTCTTCTCAGGGTCCATGGTGGTTTCCCAGAGCTCTCCTGCATTCATTTCTCCCAAACCCTTATACCTTTGAATAGAAACATTCGTGGTTTTACCCAGTGATTTTATAATCTTTTTCTTCTGCCCTTCAGTATAAGCATAATCTATCTTTTTACCAACTTGGATTTTATACAAAGGAGGCTGGGCAAGATAAATATATCCTTGCTCAATTAAAGGTTTAAAGTAACGATAGAACAAAGTCAAGAGCAGGGTCTTAATATGATTACCATCGCTGTCAGCATCACACATGATAATAATCCTGTGATATCTTGCCTTTTCAATGTTAAAATCATCTGAAACCGCAGTACCTAATGCAATAATTAAGGATTTAATCTCTTTTGAGTTCAAAATCCTATCAAGACGAGCTCTTTCTACATTTAAAATCTTACCACGCAAAGGTAGAATGGCTTGAAAATGACGGTCACGAGCCTGACGACTCGACCCGCCGGCCGACTCTCCTTCGACAATAAACATCTCTGACTCTTCTGGTTTTCTGGAAGTGCAATCTGCCAGCTTTCCAGGCAGAGACAGACCCTCAAGAATCTTCTTTCTTAAAATTGTATCCTTGGCAGCTTTAGCAGCTTTTCTTGCTTTTTGAGCTAAGGAAAACTTCTGAAGAATTGCCCTGGCATTGTTTGGATTCCTCTCCAAAAAATCAGCCAAAGCATAACTTACAATCTGCTCTACTATGGGCTTAACCTCAGAATTACCCAGCTTTGATTTTGTCTGGCCTTCAAACTGAGGATCCTTAACTTTGACTGATATTATTGCTGTTAATCCTTCACGCGTATCTTCTCCAGTAAAATTACCATCATTCTCTTTTAAAAACCCGTTTTTCTTAGCATGATCATTAAAAGTTCTTGTTAAAGCAGCTCTAAATCCGGTTAAATGAGTGCCGCCCTCTTGAGTATAAACATTATTGGCAAAGGTTTCTTCAAAGCATTCAAACTCATCAGTGTAACGAAAAGCTGTTTCAACCAGAACTCCATTTTTTTCACCTGAACAGTAAAAAATATCTTGATTAATAAATGAAGACCCCCTGGTTAAATATTTCACATACGAAATTATTCCTCCTTCAAAATAGAAAGCATAATCATGATGAGGTTTAGTTCTTTGGTCAAAAAAGCTAATTCTGACTCCTTTAGTTAGATAGCTTTGCTGACGAAGATAATCAAGTATCTTCTTTTCACTAAGATTTATTTCTTTAAAAATTCGCTCGTCTGGTTCAAAAATAACAGTTGTTCCGCTGGTTCTGCACTTACCCACTTTCCTTACAGCTGTTTTTTTCTTTCCTCGTGCATATTCTTGAGCATATTTATCGCCATCCCTGCAAATTTCAACTTTCATGTACTTAGACAAAGCACAAACAACAGAAATACCAACACCATGAAGTCCTCCACTAGTAACATAAGCTTTTCCTCCAAACTTTCCTCCAGCATGCAAAGTTGTCATGATTGTTTCTAAGGCTGATCTTTTTGTTTGAGCATGTCTATCAACTGGAATTCCCCTGCCATTATCTTCAACTTTTATTTGATTGCCAGGTAAAAGCCATATCTTAATATCATCGCAATAGCCCATAATTGCTTCATCAACACTATTGCCAACAATCTCTTTAATTAAATGGTGCAATCCTTCAGGACCGGTTGTGCCAATATACATGGCTGGTCTTTTTCTAACCGGTTCCAGTCCTTGCAATACAAAAATATCCTTAGCAGTGTAAGTTGATTTTGTTTTCTTTGCTTTCTTTACCTTTACTGTCTTTTTAATTTTTTTTGTTTTCTTTTGAACCATAATTGTTTTAATTTTAAAAAAGAAAAACGACCTTCATGCAGGGATAAGTTAATTATTTTCTCACTTCCCATTCTGGATCTTTATCCAAAGCTAATATTATTTTATTTTGAATTTCGTCTATTTCTTTTGAAGATAAAGTTTTATCTTGCGCCTGATAAATAATATGAAACGCCAGACTCTTTTTCCCTTCGGGAATTTCTTCTCCATCATAAACATCAAACAAATCAACATCTCTTATTAAACTCCCTCCAATCACATTAATCTTATTTAAAACCTGTTCAACTAGCACATCTCTTGGAACCAAAACTGCTATATCTCTTATTGCAGCTGGATAAGGTGAAATTGGCATAAACTGCTGCTCTTCTGAAGCTAATTTCTGAAGTTTTTCAAAATTAAAATCAAAAACTACTGCTCTTGATTTAAGCTTTAATTCTCCAATGATTTTAGGAGAAATCTCGCCTAAGAACCCGATTTCAGTTTGCCCAACCTTAATTTCAGCGCATCTTTTTGGGTGCCAAATTAAAGATTTAGACTGTTCTGGCGTTGGTTTGTATTCATCATACCAAATATCGCTTATTCCTAATTTGTTTAAAAGCAAATCAACAACTCCTTTTATTTCATAAAACGAATCACCGCTCATAACACCTGTTAACATTCTTTTTTCAGAAGCCTTTGTTTTTTTAAAAACTTTTCCAATTTCAAACATTCTAATATTTTTAAAAATTTTCTGATTTTGTTTTAAGGCTTTAAATATATTCGGAATCAAGCTTGGTCTTAAATATTGATACTCAGCACTCAACGGATTTTCAAGCTCTACCATACCAGAAACATTGTAGCCGAACATTTCTCCTTGTTTCTTACTCACAAAGGAATAATTATATAGCTCAGTAAAACCAGCTCCTCTCAACATATCCTTTATTCTATCTTTCCAGAAAATACTAAAATTCCTTTTAGGAGGGATTAAAGCTCCTGTGGGAAAAGTCAAAGGAATATTTTCGTAACCATAAATTCTACCAACTTCTTCAATCAAATCTTCTGGTATTGAAATATCCAATCTAAACGCTGGAACCTGAATCAATAATTGCGAAGCTGAACTTACTAAAATATCAAAACCTAGGTCTTTCAAAATACTTTTAATTCTTGATATGGGAATTTTCACTCCCAGCAGTCTTTGCACATAATCTAAATCCAGCTTAATTTTTTTAAGAACAAGTTTTTTCGGATAAAAATCAATCAATCCCTTGCAAGGCTCACCTTTGGCCAGCTCTTGGATTAAATAACTTGCTCTGTTTACTGCTAATTGAGTTAAATTAAAATCTATTCCGTGTTCAAACCTCCAGGAAGCATCTGTTTTTAAATCTATTGCCTTAGAACCCTTGCGAATAGTTTTTGAATCGAAGTTAGCTGATTCTAAAACAATATTCTTTGTTTTTTTATCTATTTCTGCTTTTTTCCCTCCTTTGATTCCTGCAATAGCCAAAGGTCTTTGACTGTCAGCAATCACTAAAATATCTTTATTCAAAGCATATCTTTCATTATCTAAAGTAGTAATCCCTTCCCCTCTCTGAGCTTTTCTAATAACTATCTTTCTTTCTGATATCTTGTCTAAATCAAAAGCATGAAGTGGCTGACCAGTTTCAAGCATTACATAATTGGCAATATCAACGATATTATTAACAGGCTTTAGCCCCAGCGCCCTTAATCTTTCTTTAATCCAGCCAGGCGAAGAACCAACCTTCACACCTGTCATTACTTTCGCTGTATACCTATTGCAGTCTTTTTTACTCTTAACTTGAACCTTCAAAAAATCTTTTGCTTCATTTTTAATTTCTTTTAATCGTGCCTCTGGAAGCTCTAACTTATATTCCAAAATAGCTGAAATCTCCCGTGCTATTCCATGATGAGAAAAACAATCTGAACCTCTATTGGGCAAAACATCAATATCCAAAACCCAATCATTTCCTTGTTTTTCAACTTCTTCAACTTCAAAGAAATGTATCGTTAAAAGCTCTGCCAGCTTTTCTGGTATGGGCAGTTTCTTTTTGAAAAATGATTGAAGCCAATTATATGAAAATAACATAATTAAAATTGCTTTAAAAATCTTAAATCTCCTTTATAAAATAATCTAATATCATTTATCCTATATTTCATCATTGCTAATCTTTCCAGACCCATTCCAAAAGCAAAACCCTGCCAGTTTTTAGGATTGAAACCAGAATTTTTCAAAACATTAGGATGAACCATTCCTGCTCCCATCATTTCCTGCCAGCCAGTTCTACCACAAGTCGCACACCCTTTACCTAAACAAACTGTGCAGCTCATATCAACCTCAAAACCAGGCTCAACAAATGAAAAATAGCTTGGTCTCATGCGGATTTTCACTGGTTTTTTAAAAAATTGTCTGTAAAATTCCTGAAGAACTGCTCTAAAATTAGCAGCTGATATATTTTTATCAACCATCAAACCTTCCACGTGATAAAAATTAAATTCATGGCAAGCATCGGTTGCTTCACGACGAAAAATACGCCCAGGCACGATAATTCTTAAAGGAGGATTGTTTTTTTCCATATAGCGCACCTGAACTGGTGAAGTATGAGTTCTTAAAAGCATTCCATTCTTTAAATAAAATGTGTCCCATAAATCCCGGGCAGGATGGTCTTTAGGAATATTTAAAACATCAAAATTATACCAAGCAGTTTCAATCTCAGGCCCTTCAATGATTGAAAAACCCATTAATTGGAAGATTCTTTCAACCTCCCTTTTAACTTGGGTTAAAGGGTGTAAGTGCCCTAAAACAGGTTTTTTGCCAGGCATTGTCACATCAATCCATTCTTTTTCATAAGCCTGTTTAAATGTTTTTTCTTTAATTTTTTTTGTTTTTTCCTCAATATCTTTTTTTAAAATTTGCTTCAATTCATTTGCTTCTTTACCTAACTTAATTCGTTTTGTCTTTGGCATTTTTTTCAAAGAACGCAAAATCTGGGACAACTCACCTTGCTTGTCCAGATATTTCTTATAAATACTATCTAAATCTTTGAGATTTTTACTGTTTTTAATCTCGTTTGCAGCCCTTTTTTTCAGGGTTTTAAGCGTAATTTTAGCCATATTTCCTATGTTCATTTTAGCTTAAAATTAAGCTAAAATCAAGCTAAACTGTGAATAAAAAAAACCTCACTTAAAAGTGAGGATTCATGATAATTATTGGTACTTCATGAACTCTGTCCAGTTATCCTTTGGTCGTAAGGGTTGAGAGCCTGCCTTGCAAAGCGGACATTCAGCAGGATTCCAATTGTGAACATCAATTTCAATCAGTGAAATTATTTTATAACCAGGATAATCTATAGGTAACCTATTGGGCCTATGAACAATAGCAATTATTACTGTCTTGTCACCGTGTCCTATGAGGCTAATGGGCAACTTAGAAACTGCATCATTCACCTTTTCGGTAGTAGACATAGTAGTAATTAATTCTTCAAAGCGTAGCACATTGGAACCAACGGGCAATTCAAATCTTCCTGTCCAGACCTGATCATTGTCTTTCTTTTCTGTAAAGACAAAGAGCGCTTGTAGTGATTCTGCAATTTTTTGACCAAAGCTAGTAGCTGCAAAAGTCGAAGTTAAAACCACATCAACGTCTTCTCCAATAATCCCGAATTTCGCTAACCTGCTCACCAAAACAGATGCAATAGATTCGCAGAAATTAGGAAACATAGCTACCGCATTCAAATTGAAATACGCATCACTATGTAGACCTGAGGTCAGAACTGCATGGGGTCCACCCAATCCTTTATTGTAAACCCAAGATGCATTACACATCTTGAAGATTTCCAAAACTGTAGGATTCCCCTTTAAAGACAGAATTCTTCTTGCTTCTTTTAACAACATTTTTATTCCTCTTAAATTTTCAAGGAGCTTATAGAAACTCTTATTTTAAACATTAAGCAATTAAATAAAAACTGTCAATAAAAAAAAATCCACGAATGTGGATTATATATGAAACTGAACTTAGAAAGTTCTTTCGCTTAGCGCTTGGTCTATTTCCGCTACAATCTTGTCGGCTGCTTCATCTGGTTTTGAAGCGCGATGAATGGCACTTCCTACCACTATGTAGTCAGCTCCGTCAAGGATGGCTTGATGCGGTGTCTCTACTCTTACCTGATCTGATCGCCCCACTGCCCATTTTGGTTTAATACCCGGAGTTAAGATTAAGGTCCGAGGCCATAAAATACCACGAAGCATTTTTGCTTCTTTCGCAGAAGCTACTATGCCATTAAGACTTGCTTTTTGAGCCATGAGAGCCAATTTCTTTACTCTGTTTTGAATAGAGCCTGAGACTCCTAATTCTTGGGTCAAACTATCTTGACTGTGGCTAGTTAAAATAGTAATACCCACAATCTTCAAATCAGCTTGTCCTGCTGCCTCAACAGCATATTTCATCATCTCTATTCCACCAAGCGTATGAATGCTGGTGATTGCCAGCTTATCTTTAAGATCAGCCTTAATGTAATTTGCCACAGTGCCTGGAATGTCATGGTGTTTAAAGTCTCTCCACACGCCCATCTTTCTTTCTTGAATGATAGAAACAATATTAGGCTCAACTACTGCCAGAGAATTTACCTTGACTAATCCCACTCTAGACTCAAGCTGATTTAAAAGAATAACAGCTTGTTCTAAGTTGGGTACATCTAAAGCTAGAATCAATCTTTCTTTTGCGTCCATTTAAACATCTCCTAAATTTTAAGGAACTAATTCCTGATTCTAAAATTAATCAATTAAATCATTTTTGTCAATTAAAACTTTAACCAAAAACTCTTTGATTAAAAAAGGGAAGTTTTTTAATTTTTGCCTAACGAGGATGGTTGGACATAGTTAGAACTGAGTACTAGTCTAGGTTTTCAGCTGTAGAATCAGTAAAATCTTTCTCTTTTTAATCTCTCCCCCATTTCTCATTCTGACAAAGGTTGTACGGGAGTAGCACTAGTAGTAGCAATTGAAAGAACGAGAAAACATTCGTCTGCGCTTGTTATTCCAAGCTCCCTACATCTACCCTCAAGCGATGCAC
>SDBT01007838.1_pt1 | contig 17528 bp, 7 predicted proteins | sample 2277101 | NCBI WGS metagenome assembly SDBT01 (sample SAMN10404973, study PRJNA504765) | marine sediment metagenome | isolation source: marine sediment core GS10_PC15, 103 cmbsf | place: Arctic Ocean: Southern Knipovich Ridge | collected 2010 | reverse complement strand
TGCGTCGGCGCAGGTCTTCCTTTCCAACAATATCCAACTTGCGAGCATCTTGTTTGGTATTCATACATGTCTATACGTCGTGCGGTCGACATGTGTTCAGTTATTCTGTGTGGGGGTAGTAACGGTCTTCGACGTCACCTCGGGACGGCGACTCGCCACTTTGCGAGGGCACACGGATCAAGTCTGCTCGGTTGCCTTCCTTCCAGACGGCACTCGGCTGGCGTCGGGATCCAAAGACCGCACGATCCGCCTTTGGGATCTCGACACCTTCGAGGAGGTGACGCAGCTACGCGGCCACTTGGACCGGATCGCCGACCTGGTATTCACACCGGACGGCAGCGCGCTGTTTTCCTGCTCGCCCGACTACACCGTAAGAATGTGGGACACGCGTCCCCTGAACGTAATGCTGGCGGCGAGGGATGAGTATGAGTCCATCAGCGCCCGGCTCACCCCGCACATTCGCGCTCTCTTCGAGCAACTCGGTGATGCCTCCGCCGTCGTGGAGCACGTGGAAGCCGACACCGCGCTCACGCCACGCGAGCGCGAGATTGCCAACCAGTTGATCTTGCGGGAGTCAATCGCTCGCCAGGTACCTGACCCCTGACCGTGGATACGCTAGCAGCCGTCTGGGCTGCCATGCCTCGAGCGGTCCCTGAATAGCATCGATGCTGCCGGAGACGGGGATGCTGTTGGCCAACCTGATCGCGGTCCAGCCTGAGCCGTCGAACTCGGCTAGTTGACACGATGTGCCATTCACCATGAGGGGGCCGGCGACGTAGATTCGCTTTCCCCAGGGCTCGCCCCAGTCGACGATGGCAATGGAGTATCCCCTCTTCTACGCCGCGATGTACAACCGCTGGCAGAAGCTCAATTGCCTAGTCTGGGACAAGGCCGCCCCCGGCCTCGGGTACGTCTGGCGGAGACAACACGAGCTCATCATCGTCGCCCGGGAACCGGGAGCATGGAAACCGAAGGATGGAAAGCTCCGTCCCGACGTACTCCGTTTCAAGGTGACGCCGTCCAGGCGGCGCATCCACCCCATCCACAAACCGGCCGACTTGTTGCAGGAGCTCATCGAGGCAACCTGTCCTCCCCGCGGCATCGTCGCCGACCTTTTCGCCGGCAGCGGCAGCACGGGCTAGGCGTCCTTACAGGCTGACCGCCGCTTCATCGGCATCGAGCTCGACCCCAAGCACGCCGACGCGGCCCGCCTCCTAGTCCGCTCCGCCGCCGAGACCAATCCCTGCCAAGAGCCAGTGCGCCGTCGCCGCTGTCCCGGCGACAAGGCCGATCCCGCGAGGCACTGAAGATGAGCCCCACCCCCAAATCCCCGACCCGATCGAGTCCTGCTCGTACTATCATCGAACGCCGCTCGCTCACCGCATCGAGCCCCAACAGCGCGCGGGCGCGCGGGCAGCAGCCACGCGCCAGAGGTCTGGGACACCAACCCCGCAAGCCCCGGTAAACCCGCCCCAGAGCGGCACATACCGCCGCGCGCCCCCCAACCTCACCTGGCCCATTCTCACGCCACAAACCCCCAGATTCTTCCCTTTTGTCCCATTTGATGATTTCGCCCGTTGTTCTCCTAACTCCTTGCCCACAAGAACTTACGGCAGCCAAGGCCGTAGCCCATTTGTCCCATTTTTCTCTGCGCGCGCCATCGGTAGACGCGGGCTGTGGGCGTGGAGCCGCCTGCGTGGGAGGAGCTTGGGCTCGTACTCACGATGGTACGGCCCATGACTCCCGCCGGGAACATCTTTGGCCAGCGCATACGGGACGCAGAGAATCCGTGTCGGCCGAACAATGGCACGTTGCGGGATCAGCCAAGCCGGCGGCAGAGAATGTCCAGCGGGGCGAGCAGGAGGGCGGTCATCAGCAGGTAGGGCCAGAGTTGAATCCAACTGTATCTAGCCGTCTCGGCCAGAGCCAGTCGGGACTGCCCCACGGACGTTGTCTCGCCGGTGTCCCTGGCGGCGATCCGATCCAGAACAGCGTTGTCGCAGCCCAGGGTGCGGAACTCAGGCGAGAAGGAATAGACGAAGCCGTAGGGGACTGTCTGGCTCTGTTGACCGTCGCCGACTAGACGCCAGGAGAACTGCTGGTCGCGGCCGTAAACTACATCCGGGATATTCGCCGCGAACAGGCCGGGGCCCTTTCGCTTAACGTCGAGCATCACCGCCTTGCCCTGGGCGTCGAGGGCGGTTAGCTCCAGGTCGATGTTGGTGACGAAGCTGCCGCCGGAATCGCGGACGTCGGCGGTGAGCTCCACGCCGTTGTCACCCGCCAAATGGCCGCACTCGATGGAAACCACCTTGGCCAGGTCTTCGCCGGTCACGCTGCGAACTTGCTGGCTCCAGAACTTGGCGAAATCCTCCCATTCGATCCAGTCCTCCGCCCAGCGGGGCTTGGTCTCCGAGGTGAAGGCGATTGTGCGGCCCAGGCCGTAACGCCACTTGGCCAGCAGCGGGTCGCCGCTGTCGGATACCAGGATCGTGTTGGCCGCCGCCTTGCCGGTCGTGGCGACATAGCCGGTGAGCAGGGGCAATTCGTCGGTGTCGATGTCGGCCAGGGCCTCGTCATGCCCGATGGCCACCGGCTGAACCAGGCGTTCGACGAGCATGCTCTTGGATGCCCGCAGGGCCTCGCGCGTGAATATCTGGGGGATGCTGTAAAAGTCATTTGTGAAATATGCCCGACCACCGCCGGCGGAGGCGATGGCCTCCATGAGCCGCATGTCCGCCCCGTCGCCGATGCCCACGGCCGAAAGGGTGATGCCGTCGGCGGCCATCATGCCGACCAGCTCCTCGTAGCCGAAGCCCTGGGTCTGCCCGTCCGAGAGGACGATTACGTGCTTGCGGCGGGCGTTGCTCTCGGTCAGCCGGCTGTGGGCGTCTTCCAAAGCTGGGTAGAGGAAGGTGCCGCCGCCGGCGTCGAGCGAGGCGATGTGTGCCCCGACAGTGCCGCGATCCGCCGCGGGAGTGAGCTCCAGGATGACCCGTGACTGGCCGTCGAAACCGATGACCCCGATCTGATCGCGGGGGTTGATGGCGTCGGCGGTGGCGATGGCCGCCCGCTTGGCCAGTTGGATCTTCACGCCGGCCATGCTGCCCGACTTGTCGATGACCAGCATGATGCCCAGCGACGGGCGTATGAGATCCTTCTGGATCGGCATGCGAACGGGGAGAATCTCCTCGATCGGGGTGGCGAAGTATCCCCCCAGGCCGAAGCTCTCGTCGCCGCCGAGCATGATGAAGCCGCCGCCGAAGTCTTGCACGTAGGTGCGAATCATCTTCATTTGTCGCAGGGTGAGCCGGTCGGCGGGAACGTTGGAAAGCACGAAGGCGTCGAAGCTGAGCAGTTCGGAGAGCTTCGTCGGCACACCGCCGGCGGGCCGGGCATCGACGCTCATGCCCTCGAGCTCCAGGGCGCTCTGGAGATAGGGGATTTGATCCTCGTCGCCATCGACGTACAAGACCCTGGCCTCGCCGGGGACGACGACCAAGGAGCGGATGGTGTTGTTGCGAAGTTGCGTATCGGCCTCCGGACGGATAATCGCCTCGACGGTATGAAAACCCTTCTCGCGAAAGTACAGGCCGGGAACCTTGAACAGGTTCTCGCCCGGCTTCAGCTCGACGTCCAACTGGCCCACCGCGTAGCCGTCGCGAAAGACGCCGAGACTGGCCGTTGTCTCGACGGTGCTGGCGATGCGGATGTCGGCGGAGAATCCCTGATTGATCCGCACCTTCGGCGGAAGCAGCAAGTCGGCGACGGCGACTTCCGGCGGCAGAGGCTTGTCGAGGATGACGGTGTGAACGCTGACCGAGGCGGCGGTCGCGGCGTTCCAGGCGTCCTGCCAGCGGCCTTTGTTGTAGTTGCCGTCGGTATAGACGTAGAGGGTGCGTCGCTCGTCGATCGAGCCGCAGTTGAGGGCCAGACGCATGGCTTGGCCGATGTCTGTATGATCACCGGCCACGTCGTCGCGAAACGCCTCGATAGCGGTGATGCGCTCGCCGAGCTTCTCCAGGGCTGCCTGATTGGCCTGCTCACCGCCGGAGATCAGGTCGGTCCTCTCGGCGTAGAGCGTCGGCAGCATTTGGCGATAGCGAATCTTGTCGCGAACGTCCGGCGGCCAGTCCGACCAGCCATCTTGCGATTGCACCAGCCGGGCCGGCCGCTTGCCGAAGGCCACGACGCTGATCCGCAGGTCGCCGCCCTCCTTCTCGACGGCCTCGCGGGCGAGACGGTCGATGTCTTGCAGGGCGGCATCAACGTTGTCGTCGCTGATGCTCTTGGAGACGTCCAGGACGAAGATCAAATGCCCGCGGTCAGACTCTTCTAGGTAGGACGGGCGCGAGAGAGCGGCCAGCAGGGCCAGCAGGATCACCGTTCGCAAGGCCAGACTTCCCCACTTCGCCGCCGGCGCAAGCTGAGCATAGCTCCGTCGGCTCAGCCAATAGACGTAGGCCAAGAGCGGAGGTGCGAGGAGCCAAAACCAGGTAGCTTCGAATTGCACGAGTCGTCGTCAGTCGTTAGCAGTCAGCAAGGCGCCAACTGATCACTACTCCTTTGTCATTCCGTCCAGCGAAAATGATACGTCAGCCATTCGGCGCCTATCAGCAAAGCGGCGCAGGCGGCCAGGGCCAGCCAGGGGACCGTGCCGAAGAGTGGGTCCGACAGGGCCAAGGTCTTCTCCGGGTTTTCCTCTAATGGAGCCACGCCGATGCGCGACTCCCGCTCCTCCGTCAGGTTGATCGCCGTGTATGCCGTGTCATCGCCGATCGTGAAACGCAGAGGGCCGCACTCGCCGACCGCCGGGAAGAGGAACGACCCGCCGAGCACCGCGATGGCTTGCTCCTTGATCTCGTCATCCCGCAATTTGGCGACGCCGACCTCCCGCACGTCCGTCGGCAGTGGGCGGAGCGGCTCGATCACGTCGCCGATCGCGTATTGGTCGCGAACCCACCGCGCCCGCTCGGTGCCGAGATAGGCCACGGCGTTTCGCAGCAAGAGCGGGAAGGCGTTGCGGAAGGGTAGATCGCTCTCCAAGACGTCGAAGGCCAGGCACAAGGCTTGTCGATCGGGCTGCTCGTGCAGGAAGATCAGCGGATCGCCGCCGGCGGATCGGGCGAGGACCGTGGCCTCCCCTGCGAGATCTACGCGTTTGGCCTGGATCAGAGTCGCGGCGGAGAGGTTCAGGTATCGGAGGAGCGGATGATCTATCGGGGCAATAAACAACTCCGGCTGCTCCAACACCCCGACGGCCTTCGCCGAAATCCCCGCCGGCCAGCCGTTGACGAATACGAAGCCGCCGGCCGCCGGCAAAGTCGCCGGCACGCAGTTGTTGAAGATGGTCAGATCGGGGGTGTCGACCGTCGGGGGCAGGGCATCGTACTCCTCGATGGTCAACGTGAGGCTGGCATCGAGGTCGATCAGGGGCTCCATCGCCAGCAGGGCCTGCTCGAAGAAAAACGCCCCATCCGAGGGGGAAACCAGCAGGACGGCGGCGGGCTCGATAGGCTCGAGGATGGCGTACGCTTCATCGTCAGCGGCAAGAACGTCCGGGCGGTCGATCCAGGCCCGAAGAACACCGCCTTGCGGGGCGCTGAGGACTACGGTCTTTTCCCACGTTGCCCCGGCGGCGACGGTGACCGGCTCGACGGCGGTAGTCGACCCGTCGAGCTCCAAAACCACTTGCGTTTCGACGTCCTCGGACGAGGCGTTTACCAGCGCGACGTAGGCGTAGTGCGCGGCCTCCTGCCGATGCGGGCGTACGCTGAGACGGGTGATGCCCAGGTTGTCGTCGGCCTTGCCGATCGGCCAGCGAATGACCGACTCGTAACGCTCGGCGAGCTCCTCCGCCTGACCGGCGGCGCCATCGGAGACCAGCAGGATGCAGGGGCGCTCCTTGCCTTCGAGCAGTTGTGAGGCGAGCTCCACCGCGGCGGCGAGGTCGACAGCGCCGCTACCCGGATTGATGGAGCCCGCGGCGTCCCGTATCGCCTTGCGGTCGCGCGTCCAGGCCCGCAGCACGCGGGGCTGCCGGCCGGCTTCGATGAGCATCCACTCGTCGTTGACCGGGCGACGGGTCGTGAAGTCCTCCACCGCCTGCTTGGCCAGCCGCAGCCGGGTCTTGGGCTCGGTCTCGCCTTCGAGAGCCTGCATGCTGGCGGAGTTGTCGACGATGACGGCTATCGAGCGCGGCTTGATGCGGCCGAAGCTGAGGATCGGATTACCGACGGCCATGATCAGGCAGGCGATGATCACCAGCCATAAGAGCAGCGACAGCCATCGCTTGAGCCGCTGAAAGAGCGAGCGCACCTGCGTTCGCCCGCCCAGCTCGCGCCAGAAGTCGAGGGCCGGAACCGCCTGGCGCCGGCGCTTGATCTTCAGCAGGTACAACGCAACGACGGCCAAGCCGACGGCGGAGAACCACAGGGCCCAAGGCGCTAGGAGGGTCATGCGAGCAGTCCTCCTCTTTGCAACATGCCGAGAAGGAACTCGTCAAAAGGCACGTCGCTGCGGGCCAGGGCATAGCCGACCGAATAACGCATGCTGTAGCGGCGGAGATCGGCGGAGAAGCCGTCAAATGCCTCGCGATAGCGGCGGAGCATCGAGTCGGTGATGGTCAGGTCTTCGTGGTCGGAGGACTCGGCGTCCAACAGGCGAAGCTCGCCGCGGATCGGCGGGTCCAGCTCCCAGGGGCAGGCGACCTGGATTACGTGTATCTGGTGCTTGAAGAAACGCAGTTGGTCGATTGCCCGTTGGGCCCGCTCCAGGCCGTAGAAGTCGGAGATGATTACCACCAGCCCCGGCCGCCGCACGCGAGAAACGAAGGAGCGGGTGACGGCCTGGATGTCGGTGCGACCATCGGGCCCCAGGCCGGTGAGGAAATCGAGCAGACCAAACACCTTGCCCCGGCCGCGCATGTGTTCGCGGCCGCGTCGCAGCTCGTCGGCGAATGGGACGACACTGGAGGAATCCATGTTGGACATGCCAATGTACGCCAGGGCGGCGGCGATGCGGCGGGCGTGATCGAACTTGTGCGGCTCGCCGAAATCCATCGAGCCGCTGCCGTCCAGCAGCACCCACAGGTCCAGCTCCTCCTCCTGCCGGAACAGCTTGATGACCAGTTCGCCCAGCCTGGCATAGACCGACCAATCGACCGTGCGGGGATCGTCGCCCGGGCTGTACTCGCGGAAATCCTTGAACTCGATGCTGGCCCCCTTCTTGACGCTGGGGCGCAACGCCTGCTGCCGCCCGAAGACCAGCCGCTTGGCGATCAGGTCGAGGTATTCGAGCTTCTTTAGGAAGTCCTTGTCGAAGAGCGTTTCAGCCATGGTCTCCCGTCCGGAGGATTAACCGCTGAGATCGCTGAGAGCGCAGAGAGAGAAGGGAGAGGATGATGAGGTTCGCGCTGGAGACGCGCACGGCCGACACGGCCGTGGCACACCCGCGATCCCCAATCGTCAATCTCCAATCGTCAATCACTATGCGCTCCACAATCGTGTGGTTATCCAAGCTGGCGATCCACCACGAATAATGCCCTTAGGAAACAGAACTCAGGCGGCGGGCTCCGCTATGCTGTCGAGCAGGCTGCCGAGTACGGCGTCGGTGGAGATGCCCTCGGCTTCGGCCTCGAAGTTGCGGATGATGCGGTGCCGCAAGGCGGGGCGGGCGACGTCGCGGATGTCCTCGCAGCTCACGCTCAGGCGGTCGGTCAGCAGGGCGCGGACCTTGCTCGCCAAGATGAGGGTCTGCACGCCGCGCGGGCTGACGCCGAAGCGCACGAACTGGCGGGTCATGTCGCCGGCGTGAGGGCTGTCGGGGTGGGTGCCCAGGGCGACCCGGGCGGCGTATCGTTTGACGAACTCGGCGGCCATCACCTGCCGGACGGTGGCCTGCATGGCGATGATCTCCTCCCTTCCGAGAACGGGGGAAATCGAAACTTCTTCATCTCCCGTAGTGCGGTCGATGATGCCCAGCAGCTCCTCCTCGCCCTGCGGGGTGACGTCCACCTTGAAGAAGAAGCGGTCCACCTGGGCCTCGGGCAGGGGATAAGTGCCCTCCATCTCGATCGGATTCTGAGTGGCCAAGACCCAAAAGGGCCCGGGCAGGGAGTGGGTCTTGCCGCCGACGGTGACGCTTTGTTCCTGCATCGCCTCGAGAATCGCCGACTGCGTCTTGGGCGTGGCCCGATTGACCTCGTCGGCCAGGACCAGGTGGGCGAAGATCGGGCCGGGCTGGAAGCGGAAGGTCCGCCCGCCGTGCTCGTCGTCGTGGATGATGTTGGTTCCGGTGATGTCGGCGGGCATCAGGTCGGGCGTGAACTGGATGCGACGAAAGCTGAGCTTCGTCGCCTCGCTGATGGTCTTGACCATCAGGGTCTTGCCCAGCCCCGGCACGCCCTCCAGCAGGACGTGGCCGCCGGCGAACATGGCGATGAGCACCTGTTCGATAATGTCGTGATAGCCTACAATGCATTTGCCTATTTCGTCCCTGAGCCGGTTGAAGTTCTCTTGGAACCGCTGAATGCTCTCCCGACTGATCTCTTCGGTCATGCTTGATCCTTCCGGCGTCCTCCGTTGGGACGATTGAAAACCACGCGGCGATGAGCCGCCGCTGCTTGGCCATCCGATCAGAGCCGCTTCTGAACAGAGCCGCGCCCGTAAGGAAGCGGTTGAGCAAAACGCTCGGATTAAACAGGACGTCCAGTCGAAGAGCAATGCGGCGGAATCGTGTCCTGCTGTCTCGGTACTCTCAGTATTGTCGTAGCTTCTGTCATCTTTGCTCGGACAATGGAGTCACACTATTGCTCGCGTCGCGATGGCACAGGTACCCGTTCTCAACCGCTTCCTTACGGTCGCGGCTCTGTTCAGAAGCGGCTCTGTTCAGATGCGGCTCTGTTCAGAAGCGGCTCTGATCCGGCGCGGCTCTGGTAGGACCACGGTCTTGGGAGGAGAGCCGCGTATCAGAGCTTTGCTCCTGTGCCACGTCGGCCGCAGGGGGCCGACGCTACAGCGGCCGCCGGTCGGTACTGGAACCCGGGCAACCACGGGTGCGACTACTCTTCACCCTCCGACTCGGCGGCCGCCTCTTGCGGGCGGATGGCCAGGAAGTAGCGGCGCAAGAAGTCGCGGTAGGCGACGGGGACGGCTTCCAGGGACAAATCGGCCTCGGCCTTCTGGACCATCTCGGCGTAGAGGTCTTTGTAGTCCTGGCCGCTGGCGGCCCGCTCCTCCTTCGAAACCACCGAGAAGGAGGTGCTGGTTCCGGGGCCTTCGCGGGTGGCGGCGAGCTTGGGGGCTCGCTGGCCCTTCTGATCGCTGAGCGAACCATCCCGCCAGGACGTCGCGGTCCCCCAGCCGGCCTTGAGGCCGCCCTTCTTGTTGCTGTACTTCACAAATGCGCCCGAGCCCGAGCACTTGCCGTTGCAATTCCCGTTGCACTGCTTGCACTTCTTGTACCCGTTCAGACGCTCCAGCAGGTCGTCCAACATGCTCCGACACCGGCACAGGCCGTCGCACTCCTCGAGGTCGTCCAGGTTCTTGTCCAAGGCATTGGCCCACTTGCACAACGACTCGGCAAATTTCTCCCGGTTCATGCTGCTGGCGGCGTTCGCGCAGTTGCGACAGGCCTGGCTGAGCTCATCGTTCGACGCCAGCTCCGAGGCCAGGCGATCGAAGTCCTCAGCAGCAGCCTCGAAGTCGGAGGCGCTGAGCCGTTCGGTATTTTCCCGCAATTTCGCCGCCAGAGCCCGAAGCTCGTCGGCGGCCTTGCCGTATTCTCCCTGACGCAGCTTCGAGGCGGTTCGGCTGAGGGCTTTGCTGGAGCGCATGGCCCGAGCGGCCTTGCGCATCGACAGGTCGCGCGTGGAGAGGTTCTTCCGACGCTGCTCGAGCTTCGACCGCAGCTTGGCGATCTGGGCAAGAACCTCCTTCTTGTCCGGCTGCTTCTGCAAGAGGGAGGCGAGCTTCTCGAGCTCCTTGGCCGTCTCCTCTTGCTCCGGGGTCTTAGGCTCCGGCAGCTCGTCAAGCTGCCGACGGAACTCATCATGCACGCTGGCCCACTCGTCAGCGGAGACTTCCGGCTGGTCCGCCACTTGGGCATCCAGGCTAGCCCCGGGGGCCAGCCAGAAAAGGACCGCCAGGGCAACAGCCGGCAGCGGCAGCCACTTGAGCTCTCGCGGAGCCCGCATCGGCAAGGCCGTCTCGGTCGGCGTACCACTCACCGCGGAAAGGGCATCTTCCACAACCAGCCGCGCCCGCGACCGGCGATGGTGCCCGGCAAGCTGCAAAGCGCTGGCAAACCGATCCTCCCCCGCCGCGGCCCGATCCATCGCCCGGGCGACGCGCAGGCTATCCACCCGTTGCAACAGCCCGACGAGCCCGCCGATCACGGCCAAGCCGGGGATGCACAACAAGACTATCCACGGATTCACCCGCATCCACTCCGCCCCGCTCACCGCCCCCACCGCGGCGACCATCGCCGCCAGGATGCCGCCATAGAAGACGCCCTGCCCCGATCGCAGCAGCACGTGCAACAGCCGCTGCCGCCCGCGCAGCCGGGCCACGATTTCGTCCATCGAGAGTGGGTGGTTTGCTTTATTGCTCATGGATGAGTTCTCCCGCTTTGACGGACAGACTGTCCGTCGGGTCACACCACAACGCTTGCCGCAAGAGCCCGCGGGCAAGCTGCCGCTGACCGGCCTCGTGAGCGGAGATTCCCGCCCGGTAGAGAGTGCCGGCCGCCGTGCCACTTCCTAGTTTACCCTTTTTCATCGCCGCGTGATACTTCTTCCAGGCCTCGTCATGCTTGCCCAGCTCATACAGGAAACCTGCCTCCTGCAGCCCCGCCTCGTCCTGCGAAGGGTCGATCCGCCTGGCATCGCGCAAGGCCTCCAGGGCTTTCTCATAGTCCGGCCCGAAGCCCTTGGCGCTATGGAAACGCATCAGGGACATGCTGGGCGTGGCGTCGGTCGGCAGTTCCGCGGCCTGTCGGCGGTGGAAAGCCTCGATTTCGGCTCGCAGGGCCCGGGCAGGCTCCTCATCTCCAGCCAAGCGAAGAGACTCGGCCTTGGCTTGCAAGAGCCAGATCCGACGGTCGGGAGCCGTCTTCGAATCCAACAAGGCCAGCTCCCTGTCCAGGATTCTGGTCGTGTGGCGGTGGAATCCATGCCGGCGGTATGCGTCGCGGACACGGGCGAGGGTCACGTCACGGGGCTTGACCCTGGTCTCGTAACGCACCCCGAAGGCCCCCGCCAGCGACGCAACCGTAAAGACCTTGCCACCGACGGCGCTCCGACTCGACCACGACCGCAAATTCGGCTGGCTAAAGCGTGAGAAGGGATTGATCGAGTATTGCTGGACCGGCGGCCGCCACGGGACCCTGACGCCGTTGGCAGGGAATAATCGCGGATTCAGGCAATGCGTGCTTCTCGGCTCCTCCTGGCAGCTCTCGACCAGCCGCTTCTCCAACCGATCGGCCTCGGCGTCTTTCCCCTGATGTCGCAGGAGCATGAGACGCGCGAGCATGACGTCGCCTTCCAACGTGGAACTCCGCTCGACGGCGGCATCCAGCAACTTCTCGATCCGCCCGAAGTCCTTGGCGTTCCAGCACGCCTTCACGTAATGCGTCAGCCGATCGGATTGCAGCAGCTCGTCGAACTCGAAGACCCGCTCGAAGACCTCGATGACCTTCTCGTGCTCCTTCTCGCTGTTCAGGTAGCAGAGCAGTTGCCAGAACGACTGCGACGGCCCCCAGGCCGGACCGACGACCTCGGTCAACTCCAGCAGCCGCTTCTCAACGGCCTCATCGAGCAGGGCGTACTCCCAAAGCTCGTCCACAGCCCCGCTGAGGCGTGATGGCGGCCCCTCGTCGGCTGGATCATCAGGCGCGTCGGGCCCCTCGCGCAGGGCATTGCGCAAAGTGCGGACTTGCTGCGAATCCGACTGCCCATACCAACTCCATCGCCAACTGTACCAACTGTCGCCGGTCTGTATGGTCGGAGCGTCGGTCGCCTGAAGCTGCACGCTCGCGGCCTCGACGGCCTTGGCCCTCCACCGCCCGGCATCTTCCTCCAGCCCCCGAGCGGCGCAAAGCTCGCCCACCAGCGGCCAATCCCCAGTCGGCACGCGGGAGCCAAGCCCCGCGAGATGCTCCGCCAAAGGCTCGACCAGACGATAACGCTTCAGCCCTTTCTGAGTGGCCAGCCGCCAGTCGCTGTCGAAGACGCCACTGCGGCCTTGCTGCTGGCCCAGGTAGTCGAGCATTGACGGATTCAAGAACTGCATCTGAGAGTACATATCGTACGGAGACTGACTCCGGCCGCTCTGGCCTGACGCGGCATGGGCCGCCTGACTTTTGGTCAATTCCGCGAACTCCGCCGCGTTCCCGGCTGCGAGCAGCAGATCCCGATGCAGATGCTGATGCGCCTCCCAAAGCGGCTTGTAGCTGACGGAGGCATCGTCTTGCCCGCCGCCACCGGTTTGCAGAACCTGTTGCAGAAGGCTGCTGATCGACGCGCCAATGCTCAAGACCGCTGACGTGTCCGTGCCCGACGCCTTCATCTGATCGAGAAACGTCGTGGCCCGTTCGCCGAGTGATCGCTGTCGCGCCGGTCGCCAGATTTGCTCGCGACGCGGCTCCAGCCAATCGATGAGCTCGCGATTGGTCTCCGCCGCCAGGGCGGCATCACCCTGCAGCGTCGCCGCGAAGATCAGCCCGCGTCGGGCGTTCAAGTTGTCCGGCGATTCGGTGACGATCTTCCGGAAGGCCTCGACGCCGGCGGCCGGTCCATCGACGATCAAGCCGAGTAGCCCGCCGTCCTCCAGGCGGGGATTATCAACGTCGACGCTGACCTTCTCCCCCGCGGCCTCGGCCGCCCGCACCACGGTGACCAACGACCGATACGAAAGCGAGGCCGGCGTAAGCGGCTGGCCCTGCTCCCAAAGCCGATCGAGAACCAACCGGGCCGCCTTGTCCCACCCGCCATCGAGCACGTACAGCCGCAGCAGGAGGTCGCGGTTCTGATCGTCGAGGGAGTGATGCTCCAACAAAGCCTCCAGGTAGCCCGTCAGACGCTCGTGTTCGCCGGCCAGGGCCAACACCATGCACACCTGGCGAGCGTCGACACCCGGCAGTTGGGCGGTGGGCCGCTCGAGAACCGGCTCGATGGCGGCGATGGCCCCGTCCAGGTCGTCCAGCATAAGGCTGATAAACACCTCGTAGGGAATCCACCGAACAGCCTCGGCCTCGTCCTTGGCGTCCTTCCGCAGCTCACCGAGCGCCTCCCGAGCCGACTCCCAATCCGCAAGCTGCAAGAGGACGTGCAATCGCTCCACCTTCATCGCCACATTGTCCGGTCGGGCCTTTTGCCAGGCTTCCAGCGAGCGGCGGGCCTCTTCCCAGCGACGGTCTTGTATCTGCAAACTGAGAACCAGCTTGGCCAGTCGGGCATCATCCGGCGATTCGACCACCCGGGCGTTCAAATCGGCCAAGACCTCGCCCAACGTTCCGGCCCGCTGCAGGATGGACCACAGGGCGGACGAACATGCCCGCTCCTGGTAGTCCTCGAACTCCTCATCGCCGCCGCGGCCTCCGTAGTACCCAAACATCATTCCGAGCATCATGCCTTGATCGGCGGGCGCCTGGCAGCGATAGGTCCGCACCAAGAGCCCCGTGGCCTCTTCGACCTCTCCCAGTTCCGCCAACAGCCCGGCATACTGCGGGACCGAGTTCGTGTCGGCGGAAAGAACGACCGACAGGTGGAAGAGCTCGCGAGCCCTGTCTTTGAACCCCTGCCGCCACATCAAGGTGGCCAGCGACGGCAACACCTGTTGGGCCGCGCCACTTTCTTTGGACAGTAGATAAAGGCGTTCGGCCTTGTCGAATTGCCCCAGGCGGAGGTACAAGGCGGCAAGGTGATTGTCCTCGCTGCTACCCTGCCCATAATTGTAGAATCGAGAGTAGTTGTAGGACTGCGTGGTCATCACGTTCTGCAAGTTCTGGGCGAAGCCCAAACCTGAGGAAGCCCCCGCATTCTTGATCCCCTTGGCCGCGTCCTTGATCTGCTTGCCGGCCAAGACCAACTCCAGCTTCGCGCGATGGTCGGAGATCGAGGTCTGGCCCAGGCGGCGGACGTACTCCCGGGCCCGTGTCGCCTCGGTCCAGTCGCCCTTGCGTTCCTGGAGCTTGGCCCAAAGCGTCCAGATCATGGGGTCGTACGGCGTCGACTTTAGCCTGCTACTCAGCTCGGCCTCGAGCGCCCGCCAGTCGCCGGTTAGCGAGGCCAACATCAGGCGATCGTCGGCGCTCTTCGCGCCGGTGGCGTCATCTTTGGCGTCATCGAGACCGGCAACAACGGCCGGATCAGCGGCCGCCCGCATCGCCCAAAGCCGCATCGCGTCCAGATGAAGAGACGATGGCCTGGGGTTGTAGCTCGTACGCCGTCGGGCAGCGGGGGACGCCTGCGTCGAACCAGACGTCTTCAGGAAGACCTCGCGCATGTGCCCCAAGGCGGTCAGCGCATCCTGCTCGTGGTGGGCGAGCTCGGCCAGCCCGCGACGGGCCACGATCTGGTCGGGCTGCAGCTCGACGGCCCGACCGAAGGACTTCTCCGCCCGATCGTAAGCGCGTTTCTCAACGTAGCGGTTTCCCATAGTAATGTGACTGGCCGCCTGCTTGAGGTCCATCCTCTCGGTCCAGACGGTTTGGGCCCGCTCCTCGTCGCCGCTATCCCACAAGAGGTCGCCCAGCCGAGCGCGGAGCGGCGTGGTGTCGATCTTGGTCGCCGCGGAGGAGCCGCCACCGAAGAAACGCGAAAGCATCGAGGAGCGCGGCTTGACCTTCTTCTCGGAAATTTGGATCAACTCGTCGTAGGCCTTGACCAGTTCCTCAACGCTCGCCCGACCTTCCATCCAGCGGATGCGATGTTCCAGGGCCTCGCGCTCGAGGGATTTCACCTTCGCCGCCCGATCCAGAGCCGCCCGCGCCTCCTCGATGCGACCGGCCCCGCGCAGCGTGTCCGCCAGGAGCTGATGGTCCGGCCACTTGTTGGGGTTCTTCGTGATACGCTTGTCCATGAACGCCACGAACTTGTCGAGTTGCCCCGTGGACTTCGCGAATTCGGCCAACGCGCTCGCGCCGCCGCCGCCCCGGCCACCACTCATCGCCATGCTGAAGGGGTCCGATGCCTGCCCCTCGCCGATCTCCGTCGCCTTGGCCAGATAGTCGAAGGCCGCCGCCGGCTCGTCGTCGGTCACCGCCAGCAGAGTCCGGAACTGTAGCAAGCTGGGAGACTTGACCTTCTGGGCGGTCAGGGCCTCCTCGACCAACGCCCGGGCCTCGTCGATGCGACCGCGAAGAGTACAGATCGATGCATAGGCGATCCGCGTCTCGTCCACCTTCTCGTCGATGATCTGCTTGTAGCACTCGAAGGCCTTGTCCTTGTCGCCCATGTCCCAATAGACGTCGCCGAGCTTGCAGAGCATCATGTTTCGCGGGGCCATCAGGCTCATCATGCCGACGAACTGGGCGGGCATCCCCGGCGGCAGCTTGGGCTTAGGCTGCTGGGCGATCCACCCCTCGGCCATCTCGATGGCCTTGGCATATTCCTTTCGCTTGATCGCCCGATCGATCAGCTTGGTCACCAGGTTCTGATCGGTGACGCCCTGGCCGGCGATCTCCTCCAGCATCGCCTCGGCAAGGTCGTGCCGCCCGACGCGGCGATGGAACTGCATCAGAACCTTCGTCGCCTGCGGGTCCTTGGGGTTCTCGTCGTGCTTCTTCTGGAGGCGGTCTCGGACCTCGTCCAACAGGTCGGGGGCCAGCACGAAGAGAGACGTAAAGCTGTCGAAGTAGTTCTGCTGCATGTCGAACATGGTGAACATGCCGGCCAGCCCGCCCATTTGCACGGCCTGCTGGGCCTGGGCGTCGACGGCCTCCATGATCTTGTCGGCGGCGGCCTTGGTGTCGCCCTTGAGCATCAGTGCCTTGGCCACGTTGAGATCGGTCGTGTCCCCGCCATAGGGGCTGCGGCGCTGACTTCGGCCCGCCAGCTCGAACTGCTCGATGGCCTCGTCGTGCCGGCCGAAGTAATGCAGCAACATCCCGACTCGCTGGTAGCTCGACGGGTTCTTCGGGTCGGCTAGCTCCTTGAGCACCCCGATGGCCTCTTCAGTCTTGCCCAGGGCCATCAGCTCCTCGGCCAGCCGGCTTCTGGCTTCGCGGCGTTTGCCATCGTCGCGGGCCCGCTTGATCTTGGTACGCAGGGCCTCGATGAGCTTCTCGGGGTCGTCGCGGATCGTGTAGGCCTCGACCAGCAAGTCGTGCAGGCCTTCCAAGTGCGGGGCCATCTTCTCCACGGCCAGCAGCGTCGTCAGGGCCTTGTCGATGTCGAGCGAGTAGTAGTACGCCTTGGCCAGCCGCAGACGGTTGTTGGCGTTCTCCGGATCGGCGGCGACCTCGGCCTCGATCGTGGCCAGGGTATCCCCCCCGTCCTCCGCGGACTTAGGCTCCAGGGCGTTCAGCTCGCGACGGACCTGGGCCAGGATGCCGATGTCCGAGACGCCGCGGCGGATCATGCGGTGATACACCTCGGCCGCGACGCCGCCCTTGTCGTTGGCCACCAGCGACTCGGCGAAGGCCAACTGGGCCCGCTCGTCGGTCGGCAGACGCACGGCCAGTGAACGCAACACCGACAACATCTGCTTGGTAAGCTGACGCTCGCGAATGAGGCTGAGCACCTGCTCGGCGACTGTCGTACGGTTCTTGCCGGCCACGCCGATGGCCCGCTCCATCGCGTCGCCCGCAGCAATGGGATTGTCCGTCGCCAGATATAGCTGAGCGATCCGCATCCAGGATGGCCAAAGCTCCAGCGGACGCCGGCCGAAGCCATAGCCGTACTGACTGCTCTGCCCCCAGCGCTGGGCCCACGCCCACTGATCGAGGCCCCCGCTGTCTAGCACCCGGGGAATCGCCGGGGTCATGTAGATGCTCCGCAGGGCCCAAGCCCGGGCCTTGCGAGCCAAACGCTCCTTGGCCTCGACGACCTTCTTCTCCCAGAGCACCGCCTCTGCATACTCACCCAAGACCTCGGCCACTTCACCGAGCGTCGTCAGCAGCCCCAGCTCGTCGGGAAAGTCCTCGGTATACCGCACGAACACCTCGCGGGCCGCCGGCCAGTCCCCCGTCTGATCGTGGACTTCCGCAAGCTTGCAAACGTGCATGAAGTACGGCACGCTACGGCCCAGCGGATCATCGCCGGACTGAACAAACGCCCGCCGCGCCTCCTCCAGACGCTCTTGATAGAGCGTCTTCATCCCGTCATAAAGCTCGTATTGCTCCGCCACCCGTCGGGCCTTGACCACCTGCCCGGTCTCCCGCAGAAAGTCGTACAGCTCGACGAGCTTGTCCTGCCCGGCGAAGGCCTCGACCAATTTGTTGAACGAAGAGTCGATGACCTCGCCCTGCCCGAACATCATCGAGCTAATCGAGCCGCCGTAAATCCGTTGCAGGAGCGAGTCGGCGGC
>SDBT01007837.1_pt1 | contig 17530 bp, 17 predicted proteins | sample 2277101 | NCBI WGS metagenome assembly SDBT01 (sample SAMN10404973, study PRJNA504765) | marine sediment metagenome | isolation source: marine sediment core GS10_PC15, 103 cmbsf | place: Arctic Ocean: Southern Knipovich Ridge | collected 2010 | reverse complement strand
GCGATGGAGACCTTGGCCTTATCGCCGCCGGTCAGGCCAAGGATATCGACCCGGAGTACGCCGGTCACTTTGCCGCCGCCCTTGATCTGCAGGCCGCCGGTTGCTGTCAGGTTAAGAATATCCACGGTCGTAGCGGCCTTGCCGCCCGTCAGCTTGGTCTTCTTGCCGACGGAAGTGTCACTGACCTCGATAATGGTCGCGCCGTCCTTGTTCGCTATGGCGAGGCTGTCAGTCGTAACATTGTCTATGCTCACGTTTGCGGCGCCTTTACCGGTGCTGATCTTGACGCCTGCGGCCATGACGCTGTTCAATTCCACGTCGTCGTCGCCGTCCTTGCTGGAGATCGAGAGTTTCTTGGCCACAGTGCTGTTGCCGCCGACGGAAATATCCGCGGCGCCTTTGCCGTTGGATATTATCATACTGCCGCCTACGGCCGTATTGTTGATGGAAATATTCTGGTCTGGATCGAGTTCGCCTGCGGCGATTACAAGTTGCTTGTTCTTGATCGATAAATTCTTACCGATTATCGAGCTTTGAATAATCTGCACAGAGTGCTTGCCTTTACCGTTTGCGATGCTGACGCTGCCGTCAACAGTTGATCTAGCCACAAGGACGATCTGGTCGCCGTCTTTGTTGGCGATCTTCAGATTGCCGCCGATGGTCGAGTCTATAACTACGGATCCATTGTTGCCGCCGCCGAGGGCGAACTGCACGTTCTTGCCGATCGTCGAGTCTAATGTACCCGCGTTGGCGTTGTTGGCATCCTTGGAGGTTATCTTGACGCTGCCGGCCACGTCTGCGAGTTCCAGCTTCGCTTCCTGGTCAAGTTCTGGATCTTCCGTCGTCCCATTCCCCAGGTCGATCTGTACGTTGCCGCCGATCTCGAAGCGGTTGTCATCAGCCGGGTCAAACGAATTAGCGCCTTCATCGCCTTCGATATTCACGATATCGTCGCCATCGCCCATCTTGATCTTTATATTTCGCGAGAAGATGCCATCCAGTTCCACGCCGGTGCCGGGTATGTCTTCGTCGCCGTTGATCGAGGTGTCCGCATCAAGCTTGGTGATCGTGACCGTGCCGTCAACTTCGGTGATGACGATCTGGTTCGCTGCTTCATCGCCCGTGATGATCAGATCGCCTGCATTGGTGATTACCGCTGTTATGTCGCCTGCAAGCAGCAGACGCTGCTCGAACGCTTCCATAGCTGGGGGCGCTTGCGGATTAAGTTCCATTCGTCTGATGTTCATATTTCGTTCTCCTGTAATTTTCTGGTAATAAGCCCCGTGCCATCCTTTGCCCGTGACATGATTGCGGGCATCCTACGGCGAAGCTGCCGGTCCGGCAAGTGCAAATGTGATCAAGGGCAGGGTTAGACAGACCGCTTTCGCCCATCATTGCGATAGCCATCGAACCAAAGGATATCCTCCTCCATCGCCTCATGAATTGGGCCGCATCAGGCTATTACCGGCGCCGATTCTCCTAAAGTCAGCCCTCAGATGGCCGAATAATCTTTACAGTAGGTCCAGGGCAAACACCCGAGGAGCGCATTGTGAAGACTGGTCGACCCATGGTCAAAGTGGGCATATTGAAACAACCGAACCCATCTGGCGGAGCCTTGTTTGCGTGCGTGAGCACGGCGATAGCTGCGGTTGTGATCTTGACGATGGTCGCTTCGCTGGGCTGGAGCATTTACATTCAGCGAAGTTCCCAACTGGCGGCCAGCCTCGATAAGGCCAGTACTGTCAGTCGGTTGCTGGCTGGAGCTACGGAGGCTTTGCTGGCATCCAACGAAACTTCCAGGCTGCGGCGTGTGATCGCTGAGGCCGCCATGGAGCATGAATTGGATGAATGCCGGGTTCTGCTGCCCAGCGGTCAGGTGGTTGCCGACGCCGACCCGACGCGGATCACACCGGCTCCCGTCCCGGATCGTTGGTACGGCCCAGCGACGGAATATTCCGAATCGGCCACTAGCGACGGAATCAAGACGGTCTGGCCCATCGAAGTGCCCGGCCGAGGCCATGTTCGCCTGGAAATTGCGGTTCATACGAAAAGTTCCTTTGCGGCGCTGTTGGAACAGCAGGGCGGCCTGGGCGTGGTGTGTATTGTGGCACTCGGATCGCTGCTGGCGATTCGCCGATATGCCAATGCGAAATTGCGGCCGATCCAGGCGATTCGCCAGGCGCTGCTTACAGTGTCGAGCGGACAGCGAAACATCGAATCGCTGGGGGTATGCGCCGATTATGGCCCGGAAGCCGAAGCGTGGAATATGCTGCTGGCCGAAAGGCAGTCGCTCGATGATCAGGCGTTGATGAGGGATGCTCGCAAATCTCTCCAGGCAGGCAATGGCGCCAACAGCGATATCGGCGCTGCCTGCGACGGACTGCCGCATGGTCTGGTGCTGGTCGAGCATAGTGGCCGAATTCGATACGTCAATGGAGCTGCGTCGGTGCTTCTTGAAGCGGCGCGCGAGGAGCTGGTAGGTGCGGAACTGGCGAATTTCATTGAGAATGACACGATCATTCAGGCTGTTAAGAATGCTTCCACCGGCCCGTCCTACGAGCGAAGTCTTATCGAGGTCGAGCGCAGCAGCGGTTCATCGGCTGAAGGCGTCTTGCGATACGTCGTTCGCCCGGTTCGTCGAGAAGACAACGGCTCGGCGATGATCATCATCGAGGACATCACCCAGAAACGCGTAGCCGATGAATCTCGCAACGCATTCCTGGCCCAGGCGGCGCACGAGTTACGCACGCCGTTGACGAATATCAGGCTCTATGTGGAAATGGCGCAAACGGACGGCCAGGACGACCCGACGGTGCGGGCGAAATCTCTCAACGTCATCAACGATGAGTCCCAGCGCCTGGAGCGGATCGTGGCGGATATCCTGTCGGTTTCCGAGATCGAGGCGGGTTCGTTCAAGTTGCGACACGACGACGTGCGTTTCGAGGTGTTGCTCGATCAGTTGAAAGCCGACTACGAGCCGCAAGCGAAGGATAAGCAGATTCAGCTTACTTTCGAGATGCCGCCAAAACTTCCAGTCGTTCAAGGCGATCGAGACAAGCTGGTTCTGGCGCTGCACAACCTTATCGGCAATGCCCTGAAATACACCCAGGCAGGCGGACGGGTAACCGTCAATGCGGAGGCCGACAATACTTCCCTGTCCATCGACGTAATCGATACGGGAATCGGGATTCACCCAGAGGAAACCGAGAAAATTTTCGAAAAGTTCTATCGAGCGCGTGATTCGCGAGTGTCTGGCCTGACCGGTTCAGGAATCGGCTTGGCATTGGCTCGCGAGGTCATACGCATGCACGGCGGAGATATCGTCGTGAAATCGGAACTGGATAAGGGCAGCTATTTCACACTGACGCTGCCGATTTCGGCGGAGGCGGCTTGAGGTGCAAATTCAGGAGCAAAAACATGGGGCGGTGGCGGTTCTCAGGCCCGAAGGTCCAGTCGTCAATGAGCATGCCGAGGAGTTGAAGAGCAGGCTCTTGCAGGCGCTGCGGGACAACCTCGGCCGGGTTGTGCTGGATGCGGCCGCCATTCCATTTATCGATAGCCAAGGCCTCGAGGCGCTGGTGGACGTGACCAACGAAATGGGTCGTAGCGGGCAGTGGCTCAAGCTGTGCGCGGCAAAAAAAACAATCCGCCAGGTGCTGGATCTGACCGGGCTTTCACCACAATTCGAGCATTTTGAGGATACGAACTCTGCGGTCAGGAGCTTCCTTTGAAGCTGCATGAAAACAAAATTCGCCTCGGCGAGGCGCTCGTGGAAAGCGGTGCGATCTCGCAGGAGCAGCTTGGCAAGATTCTCGGCGAGCAGAAGGCGACTGGCCAGAGGCTTGGCGAGATGCTCGTCGATCAGGGGTTGGTTACAGGCACGTCGATGCTGCACGCGTTGGGTCGGCAACTGGGCGTCCCTGCGGTGCAACTTCGCCATGGCCTGATCGATCCGGCACTGCTGAATCTTGTCGGGGCAGAAGAAGCCGATCGCTTACGAGCGATCCCGATGTTTCGGGTTCATGGCACGCTGACGGTGGCGATGGCCGAGCCGCAGTCGCTGCCCAAAATCGATCGCCTGCGGCAACTGACCGGGTGTGAAATCCGTCCGGTGCTCGCTTCGGCGACGAATATTCTGGAGTTCATCAAGAAAGATGCCGCAGGAAACATCGACGTGGACAGTTTCCTGGCGTCCCTGGCCGACTCGGACGTTGAAGTCGTCGAAAGCGAAACCATCGACGACGGGCCATCGACTGATTTGGACAGGATGATCGAAGGCAGCCCGATCGTCAATCTGGTGAACATGGCGCTGATGACAGCCATCAAGGACGGCGCCAGTGACATCCACATCGAGCCGGAGAAGAGAGGCACGCGAATTCGCTACCGCATCGACGGCCGACTTCGCGATCTGATGAAACCTCCCCAGGGCCTGCATGCATCGATTGTCTCTCGCGTGAAGGTCATCGGAAAAATGGACATCGCCGAAAAGCGCCTTCCACAGGAGGGGCGAGTGCGTATCGTAGCCGAAGGCCGGGAGATCGACCTGCGCGTATCGAGCATGCCCACGCTACTCGGCGAGAAGATCGTGGTTCGCATTCTGGACAAAGCTAATCTGACCATCCGCATGGAAGGCCTGGGCTTCCGCAGCGAAACGCTTGCCTCGTTTCGCCGGATGCTCAGTCAACCCCACGGGCTGATCCTTGTGACCGGCCCGACCGGCAGCGGCAAGACCACAACGCTCTATTCGGCTTTGGATCTGCTGCGAAGCCCGGAGAAAAATATCGTCACCGTCGAAGATCCGGTGGAATATCAGTTGGACCTGATCAACCAGATTCAGGTGCAGGAATCGATCGGAATGACGTTCGCCCGGGCGCTGCGGAGCATTTTGCGACAGGATCCGGACATCATCATGATCGGCGAAATTCGCGATGAGGAAACCGCCCGCGTGGCCATTCAGTCTGCGCTGACGGGCCATCTCGTGCTCGCCACGCTCCACACCAACGACGCTCCGGGCGCGGTGGCCAGGCTTCTGGACATGGGGATCGAGCCGTACCTGCTTTCCAGCGCCTTCAATGGCGTTTTGGGTCAGCGGCTTGCACGGACTGTCTGCTCGAACTGCGCAACGAAGTATTACCCGGAAGAAAACGTGCTTCAAGACGCCGGTCTAGCCGACCAGCCTGGAAAGGTTTTTCGCAAGGGCGCCGGGTGCGAGCAGTGCCACAACTCCGGCTTTTCCGGTCGGATTGGCATCTACGAAGTCATGGAAGTGGATGGGGATTTGCGGCGGTTGATACACCGGGCGGCGCCCACACACGAATTGCGACAGGAGCTTAGCAGGCAGGGTGTTTTCTCGCTGCGGAAAGAGGGGCTGCGGCTGGCAATGGAAGGCAAGACAAGCCTGGAAGAGATCCTCTGCGTGACTCACGGCGACGAATCGATGGGCATCGACGCCGCACCGGATAAGAGCAAAGGCGACACGTCGCAACCGGCCAAGGAGGTAGCATTAGCATGATCCTTGCATACAAAGCATGCGACCGATCGGGCAGACAGATCGTCGATACGATCGAGGCCCCAGACAGCAACGTTGCTTCCGACGCGCTGCGGCGAAGGGGCCTGTACGTAATCGAAATCAGTAAAAACAGGCAGGCCGCCGCCGGGGCGAAGCGATCGTCGGCCGGGCGGATGAGTTCTCGCAAGCTCAAAGACCTGGCCGTGTTCACTCGCCAACTGGCCGTGCTGGTTTCTTCGGGCACGCAGGTGGTTCAATCGCTTGGCGCCTTGGAGCGACAGGTGGGCGAGGGCCCATGGCGAGAGACGATCGCAAGTATCCGTGTCCGGATTGAAGAGGGCGAGCCGCTTTCGCAGGCCATGGAAGCCCATAGCGAATACTTTGACGCGACGTATTGCTGCCTGGTAGCAGCCGGCGAATCCAGCGGGAACCTTGTCGAGATGCTGGAGCGCCTGGCGACGCTCAAACAAAAGCAATTGAAGGTGCGTAACACAGTGATCGGCGCGATGGTCTATCCGAGTCTTCTGATAGTTCTGGCGGTAGGGGTGCTGATGCTTCTGCTGACTTTTGTCGTGCCTCGCTTCGCCGGGTTGTTCGAAACCCTGGACGTGCCTATTCCAGCCAGCACACGGGTTCTGGTGATTCTGGGCGAAGTGTTCCGCTCGTACTGGTGGGCGATTATTGGCAGTGTGGTCGCCGTGACGGTTGGGGTGCGGGCCTGGATGAGAACGCCGGCAGGCACCCGGACATGCCATACCGTGATTCTGCAATTACCGCAGTTCGGGCGAATCGCCAAGAGTTTTTCCACGGCCCGCATTACGCGGCTGCTGGGGGTGCTGATAGAAGGACGGGTGCCCATACTGGATGCCATGCGACTGACCCGAAACGCGGTGAAAAACGTGAACTATCAAGATCTGATCGCCAACGCCGAAGACCTGGTGGCCCGGGGAGAACCGATTTTCTCGGCCTTCTCGGACGAGACGTTAATCAGCCCATCGGTTTGCGAGGCAATTCGCAGCGGCGAACAGAGCGGACAGTTGGGCCAACTGCTGCTGAATATTTCCGATTTCCTCGACGAAGAAAACGACGTCGTTCTGCGTTCACTGACCAGCATCATAGAACCGGTCATTCTCATTGTCATGGGAGTGCTGGTTGGTCTGGTGGCCATCAGCCTGTTCTTGCCGCTATTCGACCTGACGTCCATGACACAGGGAGGCGGCTGATGAACTGGCCTGTCGGACATCCCGTAATGCCGATCGGTATCGATATTGGCAGCCGTCAGTTTCGCGTTGCGCAGATGCGAAGCGCTGGCGAGCAGCGACAGATAAAGGCGCTCTGTGCGGTTGCTCGGCTGAAGCCCCTCGAGCAAGTCGATCAGGAAGAGGTATTCCATCTTCGGTCGGTGTTGGAGCGGCAGGGTTTTTCTGGCAGGGCGGCGGTGCTGACGGTCCCCAGCCGAAAACTTCTGACGGGTATCCTGGAACTGCCGCCTCGCAGTTCCGGAGCGCCTGTAGACCAGATCGCCCGGATGGAACTATCGCGGATGCATCGGGTCGAGCCGGACTCGTTCACCATGGCCTATTGGGATTTGCCCATCGAGGCTCGCCCCGGCATTGCGGCCCAGGCTATGGCCGTCGCGTGCAAACACGTCGACTCCGATGAATTTCTGGATATGTTCGAAGTAGCCGGGTTCGATGTGCAAGCCCTCGAAGCACGCGGCTGCGCGATTGCCAGGGCCTGCCGACCGCTGCTGCGGGCCGACCAGAGCCTGACTGCAATAGTTGAATTCGGATGGAGCCGCTCCTGCCTGATCGTGTTTCGTGGCGAAACCATCGTCTATGAGCGTCCGCTGGCTGAGTCTGGCATGGGGCGTTTGGTGGAGGAAGTGGCCGAGCGTTACTGCATGAGTGGGCCGGCGACCGAGAAAATCCTGACTATGTGCGGCCTGGACGGCGGGCAGGAAGTCGACGGGATATCGCCAGATGTTATCGAGGATCTGGCCAGAATGTTTACTCGCTTCGTGGAACTTCTCATCGATCAATTGGATCATCCGTTCGCGTACGTCAGGCAGCAGTACGCCGTAGATGCCGTTGAACGCCTGCTGCTTGTGGGCGATTTCGCCAACGTGCCGGGGCTCGCCTCGCATATCGGCAAAAACGCGGAGATCAACACGATGACCGTAAGTCCAACCGATCTGGCGGAGTGTCACCGGGCTGTGCTGGCCAAGTCAGGCGATCCGACACTGGCGGTGGCGTGCGGCCTGGCCTTGTTTGGGGAGAAATGATGCGATGAAAAATACAAATCTTATCTCTTCGGCAAGACTCCTAAAAAAACAATATAACAAGTGCTTACGCCGATGGGCGGCAGGCTGTGCAGCATATGTGTTTGTCGTTGGAGCGGTTCTGGCAGGTTGCTATTTCGTGTGGGGCAGCCACGATCGAGCCTTGGCCGGCGAACTCCAGGCGGCGGAAAGCAAAGTTGCCGAAGTCGCGGTTGAAGTGGATCGACTGCAGCAGGAAGTGGCGAAGGTAAAGGCAGCCCTTCAGGCCAGCCGGGCGGTTGGAAAACATCCCGACTGGAGCACGCTACTGGTTCTGCTGTCGCGAGAACTCGGCGATAAAGTGGTTTTGAAGGTTTGTCGGCTGGAACCCGTCGGCGCCGGCAACCATGGCGGTCAGATTGGCTTGCTTGACGCTTCGAAAAAACCGACGGTCAGCACACCTCTGGAGCGGCGTCGATACGGGCTGAAACTTACTGGTTTCGGCAAGAGCCAGACTGCCGTATCGCAATTTGTGCTCCGGCTGGAGCAGTTTGACCTGTTCGAGGAAGTCAGGCTCACCAAGAGCAATCGGCGGAGTTTTTTGAACGGGCAGGCCGTTGCCTTTGAAATCGAGTGTTCGATCTGAGGATTACATCGTGATTCCAATTCGCCAGACAAAAGACAACAGTTGGCTCCTGCACGTGGCGGGTGCGGTGGTGTGTGTGTCGGTTTCGATGATGGCCTATTTCGTAGCGCTGAAACCGCTTTCGCAGCGAAGAGGGCTTATTGACACCCAGCAACAGGAACTTGTCGATCGGCATCAGGATCTTTCGCGCTTTAATGCAGCGAATTCCGGGTGGGAGGAGCAATTGGTTGCAATGAAACAGGCCCTGGCCGAAAGCGAGATTCATCTGGAATCTTCCGATCGGGTCAATCGGCGAATAGCCGTGTTGACCGAACTGGCCAAGGATTGCGGCCTGACAGTCGATGACATTCGGCTGGGGAAATACCTGGCTGGAGATGACTACGAAGTGGTCCCGATCCAGCTTGCCGGCGGAGGGGCCTTCACGAATTTCGCCAGGTTCCTGAACCAGCTTTCAAACAAATATCCCGACACGGGTTTGGCGTCTTTCGAAGTGTCCGGCAATCCGCAACTGGAATCGTCCACAGAAAAATTCCGCTTCGAAGTGTACTGGTACACGCAGCCTGAAGCTGCTTTGCAGTAGCTTTAGAAACTCACGGTAATGAGGAGTCCGGTGAAGAAGCTGACGACACAACAGAAGGCCTGCATTGCGATACTGGCGATTGCTCTGGTCGCACTGCTGGTTGACAGAGTATTTCTGGGTGGCGCGTCCGGGCCGCAGTCGGCCGAGGCGCAGTTAACATCGCCTCGATCCTTAAATACGCTCTTGCCCAAGCCGTTGCAGGCAGTTGTTGACGAGAGGGCTGGTAGGCCTCCGCTTATCGAGAAACTACAGGACCTCACCAAATCTCAAAACTTGAGCCTGGCCGAGATGTCCGAGGCATTTCGACTGTCGGACGAATGGCGTGCTGAGGTTGGCTCGGTCTCGGTGCGGCTGCAAGGCAGGTCGCTCACCCCCGCCCAGCGATTCGTAAGGACGCACCAACTGGAGGTCGTCATGGTCGGCGGCGCCCGAAGCAGGGCGGTGGTGAACAACAAGCCCCTACAATTGAACCAGCAGATCGATGGTTTCACGCTGGTTTCGGTGACCCACAACTCGGCCGTGTTTGTCTGTGAGAACCAGCGCGTTGAATTGCTGATGAAAAAGCCACAGGACTGATGACGTATCTGTTTGCGGCGCATATTGTACGGTGAATCATGTAGTCGTCAGGCCTGAAAAAACAATGAATTAAGGTTGGATAAGTTAAGCAGACGCATCCACAAGACGATCAGAACGGTGGAGGTATGCTCGAAATCCTTCGATGCGTGAATTGTTAACCAGGAGAATAATAATGAGTCGCACACGAAACAATCGCAACAAAGCATTCAGTCTGTTGGAACTGGTCATCGTTGTTGTGATTATCGGAATTATCGCCGCCATCGCGATTCCCAAAATGAGTCGAGGAGCCAAAGGCGCCGGCGAAAGCGCGCTGAAGGTCAATCTGAGTGTGCTGAGAACCGCCTCTGACCTGTACGCCGCTGAACATGGCGGGACATACCCGGCTGGCACTGTGGCTCAGGTTACCGCTCAGTTGACCACCTACAGCGACGTTAATGGCGCCACCAACGCCACCAAGGACGTAGCCAGCAAGAAGATCTACGGCCCGTACCTGAAGGCCGTCCCGATCTTGCCGGTCGGAACGAAGAATGGTGACGCAAACATCGTCGTCACGGCTGTCGCAGCCAACGTGGCCAACGGCTCCGGCACGCAAGGCTGGTGGTACAATTCGGCTACGGGCGACTTCCGAGCCAACCTCGTCGATACCGAGAAGGGTGACGAAAACAAGGCCTACAACCTGTATTGATTTTCGAGCTTTCTGTGTGACCATGGCTGACGGGCCTCATCGTTGGCGCTAATGCGGTCAAGCAGGCCCGGACCGATCGAGGAAACGAATTGTGAAGAGAACCGCCACGCGCCAAATCGGCCTGAGCGGTTCATTCTTTTTAGACGACTTGGATGGTTGCATGGACGAGGCAAAATACAAGGCCGGCAGTTATCGAGCCCGGGCGTTCAGCCTGCTCGAGATCGTGATCGTGCTCGCCATCATTGCGATAGTTTCTGCGATCGCCGTGCCGCGATTCGCTTCGGCGTCCGCTCGATACCGGGCAAATTCCGCTGCCCTCAGGATCGTGGCAGACATGAAACTGGCCAGGGCCAGGGCGTACAGCACCAGCGCTTCGGTGGAAGTATGGTTCGATGCGATTGACCACACCGTGTCGATTCCGACGATGACCAGCTTCGACGACTCGAACGCCATTTACGTCACCGCCCTGGGCGCGGAACCGTACCATGCCGAGTTGGTGGACGCCAATTTTGCAGGCAACGCCAAGGTGATCTTCGATATCTACGGCCAGCCGAACGCAGACGGAATGGTAGTGCTGAAGGTAGGCCAGGCGAGGGTGACTATTGTCGTGGACAAGGCGACTGGTGAGATTGCGATTCGATGAATGAAGCGACAAGACAATCCGGTTGTTTGCGGGTGGGCATGACTTTGGTGGAGATGGTTACCAGCATGTCGATTTTGTGCGTGCTGGTGGTGGCCATGGGCTCGGCGATTTTGATCTCAACTCGGGCACTGGAAGTCAGCGCCGCGGCTGAGACCGACGACGCCGAGAAGGTCCGCCTCCGCTTGATCGCCGATTTGCAGACCGCACTGTCATTCTCCGAGCAGACAGCGACGGCTGCGACGTTCACCGTGCCGGATCGTGACAGTGACGGCCAGCCCGAAACGCTCCGCTATGCGTGGTCCGGCACGCTCGGCGACCCGCTGACCTACAGCTACAACGACGGTAACGCGATAACACTCGCCGCAGATGTCCAGCAGTTCAACCTGACGTATCTGCTTCGAACGATGCAAGGCATGGGCGGCGTTACACCCGAGCCCAACGAAAACCTCGAGGAGCAGGAAAGCGAAGAGGTGCTGCTGATTTTCCATGATGGCGCGTCGAACGCCCAAATCAAATTCACCATCCTTTCTTCGAAGGTGCGAACAGGGCAGTACTTCAAACCAGAGTTGCCGACCAATGCTGTTTCCTGGAAAATCACGCGTGTAGACGTCAGGTTGCTATGGAGGAAAGCAGACAGCTTCCGTGTCCAGATCAGGCCGTCAGACGCCGACCTCAAGCCGACCCAGACGGTGCTGGAGCAGGCCATAGTATCTTCGGATTCGCTTCAATGGGGCTACTTTTCATGGATCGAGAATAATTTCGCCACGCTGGGTAACCTGGCCCCAGAGTCCGGCTACTGTGTGGTCGTCCAAGCCGTGGGAGGGTTAGGGCTGACTCAGTATGAAAAGGGCGGCAATCCTATGACGCCCAATACGCACTGGATGACCTCCAGCAATAGCGGCACATCCTGGACCACGCCGGAAAATACCAAAGACATGCGATTCTACGTCTACGGAACCTACACCACGCTGGGAGAACCCGAATGGCCGTAAGGCGATGGGTAGATCGGGCCGGTTTCACCCTGGTCGAGTCGGTCATTTCCGTTCTGATCGTCGGGCTGGTGATGGTTGCCGCGCTGGACACGCTCGGCGGAGTGGCGAGAGCGAGGTCTTCTCAGCGAACGCCCAACCAGTACGACGCGTTGGGCAGACAGTTGCTTGGTGAAATTCTCCAGGCGCCTTACGAGGATGCGGATCAGCCGGGCGGGTGGGGCATCGAGGCCGGCGAAGATGATACCACGCGGGCCGACTTCGACGATCTGGATGATTACGAGGGATGGTCCACGAATCAGTTGCAGGACAAGGACGGAACGCAACTGGCAGGCTGCGATGGTCTGCAGCGCAGCGTGGACGTCTATCGTGTCCACCCGCAAAATCCTAACAGCATAACGACCTCCGATACGGGGCTTCGTTTGGTTCGCGTGCACGTGTACGACTCTGTCACCGATACGCTTTACGCATACTACGCGTTGCGGGCGAAGCTCGGCGCGTGCGAGAAGGCGCCGGCTTATGACACTACGTTCGTTGCGTGGACGGGGGTCGAGCTTCAGATCGGCACGGTTTCGACGGGCCAACGAGAGTCGGCCGTCAATATCGTCAACCAGCCGGAACCGGTTGCCCCATAACAGGCGTTTGATATGGATATTTGCACGACATTATCGAATCGAAGTCGCACGCGTCGCCGGCGGGGCTCGATCTATATTTTTGTGCTGACGACTTCGATGATCGTGCTGACGGTGGGGCTGTCGGCACTGGCCATTGCGAGAATCCGTACACGCCAATCGATGGAACGCGACGATCAGTCCGAAGCGAGATCGCTGGCGAGCACGGCCATCGAACACGCAATGTCCATGCTCGACTTTATCGATATCAAGAATGACTTGGACAATATCAACGGCATCGGCATAGCCCCGTTCGGTTTTGGCGACGGAACTTTTCACTGGAGAATAATCAAGGAACATGGCGGCGAGCCGATGGGCGACAACGAAAATGTTCCGATCCGACTGTACGGCACGGGTCTGGCGGGGGACGCAACATGGACCTATCGTGTGTTGCTTTCCACGGACACTCCGCTGGAGGTGCTGTATAAGGCTCTTCATGCGAACGATTTGGTGTTTGTTATGGCCGGCAACTCAGTCACTGTAATCGGGGCGCCGCTGTCGACCAATGGGGACGTCAGCAACGACGGCATGATCGACGGCGATGTTGAAGCTGCGAGCATCAGCAAGACCGGCGCGATCACTGGCGATCTGGCCGTGCCTGACCATATCAAAGAGTTGCCGGGCAATAACGCATATAGCCAATATGTATCCAAAGCCACTGCGCTGGCGTACAACGGCGATTTGGACACAATAGTTCTCACGCCAACAGTGAACGAGTACGGCAGTGGGCTGAATGTTAACGGCATCTACTATATCCACACCAACGGCGCCGACATCGAGATCAGGGACTCGCGCATCCACGGCACGCTGGTCATCGACGCGGGGAACGGCACGGTGAGGATCACCAACGCAGTGCTGATGAATAGCTACCGGGACAACTATCCGGTACTGATCGTTAGGGGGGATCTTGAACTGGATTGTGACGGCGACGACGAGCTTGACGAGGGTGTGGAAGGGCATAATTTCAATCCTGTCGGCGCTCCGTACAACAGCCAAGCCGATGCGGACCAGAGCGATACGTATCTAAGTGAGATTCGCGGCCTGGTGCATGTGCTGGGCGATTTGAAATTCACAAAACCACAGGTCATCCGCGGCGTGGTGATCTGTGAAGGTAGCGTGTCGGTCGGGGGCGACCCTAAAATTATTCACGATCCAAGCATCGCAGCCAATCCGCCGGAAGGCTATACCGACCCCGATGGTGACCTGATCATCGTGCCTGGCAGCTGGCAGCGCAAGCCTACCCCGTAGTCATACCGGACACGATAAATAAATGCGCTCGCGTACAAGGTGCCTGCTAGCGCGTCAGATCACAACTCTATGGGGCTCAGGGCGGTGGCGCAACAGTTTAGCGTGTGCGCGTCAGTCTTCTTTTTTTGCCAGGGCGAGGATGGCCTTCATCCGTTCGCGGATGGGCAGGTGCTGGGTGCATTTTTCCTCGCAGGCGCCGCAGAGGCTGCACGCTGCGGCCGCTTCTGGCTTGGCGTTCCAGTGCCATTTCAGGCGATTCACGATCGCCTGGTCGTCCCCATCGTCGCTGAGGATCTTGTGATTGTAGGCTTCCATCAAATGTGGAATATTCACGTCTTCCGGACAGGGTAAGCAGTACCCGCAGCCGGTGCAGAGCCCGTCGAACGTTTCGAGAATATGTCCGCGAATCTCTTCTGCCTTCTCGGCCGGGTAGGGCGTGAAGTTTTCTGCCGCTGCGACGGCCTGGTCCACGTGGTCTTTGGACGAAAAGCCCACCAGCGCCGACGTTATCGCCGGGTTGGAGATATTGAACCGCAAGGCCGCCTCGACCACGGACGCATCCTGCGGGCCTCGCAGAAAATCGAACCGCTCGGCGTTATTGGGGATCAGTCCGCCGGCCAGCGGGTTCATCGTCACCACACCGAGGCCCATATCGTGCGCCGTCGCCAGGGCTTTTTCGCGATAGGGGAAGTTCAGCGCGCTGTAGCCCAGCGTAACGCCCTCGAAGTATCCTTCGGACAGAACATCGCTCAGTTCGTTGCCTCGCAGGTGCGAAGAAATCACAACGTGTTCGATGAGGCCTTCTTCCTTGGCCTTGAGCGCCTCTGCGACCGCGCCGCCGGCCAGGCGTTCTTTCCATGCGCCCAGCGTCACCACGCACCAGATGTGGTAGAACGTGATCTTATCCGCGTTGAGTCGCTTGAGGGATTTTTCCAGGCTTTCGCGCAGTTTGCCTGCGTCGGCCTGGCTGGACTTGGTGGAGGTGTAAAACGTGCCGGGTTTCATTTGCTTGAACGCCAGGCCGAAGATTTCTTCGCTCTTGTCGTTGCAGTAGAACGGGGCCGTGTCGAAGTAGTTAATGCCTTTCTCGTAGGCGTAATGAACGAGCTCGGCTGCTTTTTCGATCTCATCTGGGGTTTCGAATTTATCGAATCGCATCCCGCCGCAACTGATCACCGTGACGTCTTTACCGGTCTTGCCGTATGGTTTTGTCAGCATGGTCATATCCTTCCATATTGTGAGCAAAGGATTCTATCAGCGAATCGGCGGTGCGCAAACTTATTTCGGCCGGGCTGGCTTGTCCGTTTTTGCCGGCCGTATGGGTCAGGCGGGGTTTTCGAGTCCTTCAAGCAGGGGCGCCCACTGGGGCATGGTTTGCAATTTGTCGGCCAGTTGCGACGCAGCCGCGGTGCATTGGCTTTCGGCGTGGTCGGCTTCGAAGTCGATCTCGATCCGCTCAATCCCCAGCTTGTTGCAGGCATAGTGAACAGCGTGCCCCTGCGAGCGGAGGTTTTTTTCCCACAAACCTGCCACTACGAGGGGGAGATTGTCGTCTTTCTCGGCCGCGTTTTGGTAGGCGTGCAGTTGGGCGAGTTCCGCTTCGCCCAGCGGTGCGGCGTCGCCTGCGGCCAGGTTTTCGTCGACTGCCTCGATACTGTTCATCGACGGCACGGCCGTGGTCAGCAGCGGATTGGCCAGGACGAATCGCAACGCCAATTCCGCAATCGGCGCATCGGGATCGATGCCCAACTGCCTGGCGCCATCGCCCAGGTTGCGAAGGGCGGTGATCGGTATTCCATAGAGGTGCCACACCACCGCCTTCATGGCGATCCAGGCCGCACCCGATTTTCGCAGGGCCGCTTCGAGCTTAGCCTGCTCGTCGCGCCTGGCGAAGTTGTACGGCGTCATCGCACTTTCGAACTGGGGGAACGCTTCCAGCGTGCGAGCAGCGTAGTCGGCATCGTGGCAGGAAAAGCCCACCATGCCGATCTTGCCCTCGGTTCGCATCCGGTCCAATTCGTCCAGCGTGTCGTCCAGAATCTCTCGCGGCTCATCGAGTACGTTATCGCTATCCACCGCGCCGATCATGAACTGGTCGAGATAATCGAAGCCGAAATCCTGCAGCCGGGCTTCCACTTCGCTCCGCACGAATTCGCGCACGGATTGGCCCTTGCCTGCGCCGAGATAATTGCCCACGAAGTCGACTCGCATACCCGAAACGAACAGCCCGTCGCGCCGGTTGAGAATCCGAAGCGATTCGCCCAGCGACTTTAATTCGCAGCCGAATGTCGTGTCGAAATACGTCACCCCGCCGTCGATGGCGCGGCCGACGATGCTGGCACGCTGCTGGGCGGTCCAGTGAAACCTTGCCCATCTGGCCATGCCAGACTGGGTGTCGAACCCTTCGCGATGGCCACCCAGGCCGATCCGCGAGACTTCGGTTTGCGACTTTCCGAACGTTTTGTATTGCATGCTTATCCCTCGCTGGCTGAGTCGGCCTGCTGCGGCGAGGCCTTGCGGCCGTATTTTCGCCAACTGCCGACCAGGCAGGTAACGATGAACACGAGGTGCGCGGCGGTTTCGGCGCATTCTTCGAGCGAGCGATGTATCACCTGCTCGCCGGGGATGAACTTGAACGCCCGCCTGGCGATCACCTGCGACAGGACGTAGGCAACGATGGCCGCCACAAGCCAGGACGTGTGTCGAAAGTCCGCAAGCGGCTCCCATATGCGACTGCGCCATAACACAGTCCAGGCGCCGATGACGCCCAGGGCGATGTAGATACCGCGATGCGTACCGGCGAAGTGGAACTCGCGGCTCGTCAGCGCCGCCGCCAGCGCCGCCAGGATCATGTAAAGCGGATTGAATGTAACGAAAGATCGCGCCAGGTAGATCACCGCCACCGCTGCGATCAGATATGGGGCGGGAGTTTCCAGGCTGTTCTGCAACGTTTTGAACCATTCTGGCCAAATATGGCTGCACACAATCGCTACGACGACCGCGGCCGGCGCGAATGCCATCGGCCACCAGCTAGTTTTTCGCCACCAATTCGGATCGAACTTTGTGGGGTCTACGCTCACGTCCGTTGTCATGTCAGCCTTTCCGTATGAAGTGAACTTTCCTCATCGATTCATACCAATTTCGCATGTAAAAGTCCACTGGTGCAAAACGTCGGTTTCGCAACGCTCACTCTGTAAGAAAGTAATAACTCGTGAGCCCGGCTTTGCCGATATGTATTATGGAGCATTCATCCGTAGTGATTGCGGCCGAGCGCCAGGAGACTTAGCGACATGTTCACAGTAGAGCAGATACTCAGCTTGAAGAGAGCCAACGTCATTTCCACATCATTTCAAACCAGCATTCGCGAGACGGCCAGGCTCATGGAGGCCGCCGAGGTCGGCTGCGTTATCATCGAAGACGACAAAGGCTTGGCCGGCGTGTTCTCCGAGCGGGATATGGTGGCTCGCGTAATCGCCATGGACATGGACGTGGATTCCACGGCCGTGGGCGAGGTGATGTCCTGGCCGGTCAAGGGCTGCAGCCTCGGTGACGACATGAAGGTCTGTGCCGATCTGCTGGACCGGCTGCACGTCCGCCATCTGCCTGTGATCGACGAGGGCAAAGTCATCGGACTGATAAGCGCCCGCGACGTGCTGGCCGTGGCGTTCGACGAAGCCTGATCTTCTCTCAATTATCTTCAGTTGCCAGTGTCGATATGTCCGC
>SDBT01007836.1_pt1 | contig 17530 bp, 16 predicted proteins | sample 2277101 | NCBI WGS metagenome assembly SDBT01 (sample SAMN10404973, study PRJNA504765) | marine sediment metagenome | isolation source: marine sediment core GS10_PC15, 103 cmbsf | place: Arctic Ocean: Southern Knipovich Ridge | collected 2010 | reverse complement strand
AGAGTTTAATGGATTTTTGGTCCATTTTGCTCTCGTTTTGAGGGCGTTTCGCAGGACATACTTGAAAAGCAAAAGCAAGAAATGGGCTCAAGACGGGGGTAAAATGGTGCGGAAAGCCAAAACGCAACTTTTAGGTACGCTCCCTAATCTACTTCTGTAATAAGAGCTTCTGTTCTCTACCCTGATCGACGCCCGCAACCAGTCCAAAGATGTAGTAGATGATCGGTTGCAATACAGCGCGGGAAGTATCCCAGATAAGCCATAAGCTATAGGAGGTTTCGGTATCGAGGTCCTTAAGTCTTTCTTGTTCAGCACGCAGTTCATCGATCCGATTCTGGAGCTCTTCGATCGTCTCCACATGGACGAAGTAACTTTTGATCGTTAAATACCAGCTACTCGTCTTCTCAAGCACTGCAATTTCGTCGATGTAATGTCTCAATTCATCTTCCGAGAAGTCGTGATAGAATTCAAAGGTGCGGCCATCGATGTTAGAGTTAAAATTACCGAACTTGAAGAATGAGGCAGTGTGGTGTCGCGGCGTAGCAGAAAATCCCGTTTTAGAACTTACCACAAGGTGGTTGTTTGGAATGAAAAAATCTTTAGTTCCAGAAATATTAGCAGCCCCAGTCCATGTGATGACATCTTTTCCGTGACGGGCGTAGTTGAATAGGAAGTCCGGCTGTTTCTCTCGCTCCTTCAGAGCATTGAGATTTTCATTCCACCTATTGATCGTACTTGCGTCTAGTCTCGGAGCACTAAAAGAGAAGAGTTTGATATCATCGAACTTTAGCTCATTTGAAGGATCGATCAAATTGATGATCGCGCGCTGCGCATCAGAGCCCCCCAGAGAGTGACCGATCACCTCAATCCTAGCAGAGTCAACCCTCGAAGCATAACTTGCTATCATATCCTGAATCCGAGAGGCGCATCTATCAAAAACCCTCTTTCCTACACCCGAGGGATCAAAATCTCTGTGGGCGCTGGCGGTGTCATGCGTTCCGCGGAAGATAAGCTTCGCCGGCAGACCTTTTTTAGAATCGAAGGGTGTCAGGAAGTAGGCGTTGAGGCCACTCTCATGCACTTGACCACTCTGCTGATAGTAGTCAACCTGTTCACTCTCCACATTGAAGATAGGAACGATCGCACCATTCGGTGTTGCCTTGGGGTTGGTATAAGCATAGATTTTTGCTAGGGCCTCTCGCGGAGCGAAGAAGAACTCCAGCTTCGTGCGATCTCCCTGTTTGATAAGCTCCTTCGTTGCGTAGTCGTAGTAAGTGAGAGCAAGGACTCTACTCTTTCGCAGTCCTGCATCTAAGATCTCTCTACCTAGAGGAGTCTCATGTTGAGGATCGATCATCTCCATCGGATTTCTGAATAGCTTTAAGAGATGGTCAATCCAAAAAGTGGGAAGCTGCTTTGCTGTCTTCGACCACCACATCCGCAGATAAGGGATCTGAGCATATTTTAAGATCTCTCTAGAGGTGTCACCAGCTTTTAATTCAGCAAAAAACTGCTCCAAGTCATCGACCGTGATTGCCTGACCGATCGCTCCAACCAGGTGAAGAGCGTCCATTTTCTTTAGCTGCTCAGGCAACGTTTCGCCTAGTCCTGACTGAAGAGCTCTTTCAACCAATTTAGCACCGAATAGGGTCCTTAGAATATGGAGTACATTCTGCCTCTTTCCCCCCTCAGATAAAATAATTTTCAACCCTTCTCCGAGGGAGATATGTTTTGAGCGACTCGGAGCACTAGGTTGAGTGTAGATCTCCTCATTGATGCTCTCCTCAGTGGGGAACTCATCAACAGCAATCATCGCATCAACTGTCTCAGATACACCAGATACTTCACTCATTCTCGTCTCCTTTCAACTTTTTGCTATTCAAAGATGAATTTTGAGGACAAGTATAGAGAATAGTTAGATAATTTCCAAGCGAAAGGCCCATTTCTCCTCCCGATAGACACTTTATCTATTTAAAAAAGAGAGACTTACAATCATTAATAGGGGGTAATCGGGAGGTGAAAAAAGTTAACAATTGTTAATGTTAACCGCTCTGTGGTATTATTTTTTTCAAAAAATGGAGATGATATGTCTTTAGTCAATTTTCCCTGTTGTCGACTTGTATATGCGGTTGAAGATCTTCAAAGTTTCTTGCCTGATAGAGAAGGACTTCTTTCGGCTATAGCAAAACTAGAAAAAGTGGTTGACGAACTTTATGACAATGGAACCCCGCTAGAGGCGTTTAAGAGCAAACTAAAAAACTTACCTAAAGATCAGCGCCTGAATCTGATCAACCGCTTCAAATCTAGAAAAATGGATAAGCTCAATCAGATTATCCAAAAAGCCGCTTTCCCTAGTATCTCTTTAATAGGTATGATGTTCACCACTAGACAAACTAGAAGTTTTTGTTTACCAAGAATAACTAAGTATCCCTCTGCAGAGCAACAACAGTAGAGAGACCTGTTCATTCATTCAAGAAGTCACTAAAATCAACGATTTGAGAGAAGACTTCCATCTCCAAAACACGATCTGAAACTTCATTTACATGAATGAGAACAGGCCGACATGAAAAACCTCTTGGACGTTGAAGTAGAGCGATTTTCTTCTCTATTTCGCAGATATAGATCGGTGAACAAAACCCACACCAAATCAACAAAAACTTCTTTTGGTGGGGATTTTTAACCCTCTGAAATCCACACCAAATCAATAAAGACCGGTTTTGGTGTTAAATTAATAGCTTGTCAGGACTCAGAATTTTTGCAAGTGTCTCTGGAAAAAAATATTTTTATTACCACCACTTTTTAGCCCAATGTGTATCTGTCTTCTCCACCCATTTATTAGAGCGGATCTCTTTCCATACAAATTTTTCAACATCATCTGGATTGTCTATATCAACCCATAAGGCGCAATCCCACTCACCAGATGTACTCCACGCCTCTTTAATCTCACTACAATTTTTCCACTGACTCCATGACTCTTCTGGAGTTCCAGCCTTCCACTTCACACAAATCCATGCGCCCCATTTATTCTCTATATTCTTCTCTGTTGCTGCAGACATCTTCTTCGACTCCTTAAATTAAACTCAAAATTGATGGGTAACAGACTTCATATTTAATTCAAACATTAGGCTCTTGACTAGCAAAACAAACAGAGCATGGTTCAAAACTCATCTTTTTAGATAACAATGTCATATGAACCTTGGGATACTCAGAAAATAACTACCACAGAGACCACAGAGAGGGTGTCGGATACCTTGGGTCTGAGAAATCAAGTCTGTAAGAGCGTTAGTCGCTATTCATGAAGCTAAGCGCCTGATTATTTAACCTCTCTCTGTGATCTCTGTGGTTTTTATTCCCCTATCGGAATATCTCTTATGCTGTAGGGTCACTTAAAAGTGTTACCTCGTTTTGAACCACGCCACAAACAGGAATATGTTGTTTTGCTAGTCAAGAGCCAAACTTTATTGAGAGGAGATCACCTATCTGGGGGGCTTCGATGCAGGGCGTCGTAGATCTCTCTTTTGGGCCGGTTTAATAATCTTGCAGCGATGACCACGGCCTCCTTGGAATCGATACCAAAACTCTCCTGCAAACTCTTCATGAGCGTGCGCGGATTAGTTTCAAATCCAAGCTCGCTCCCTGGTAGAATAAGGACAAATTCCCCTCGAATCTTCTTCTCTTGAAAATGGATAAGTAGCTCACTTGGGCTCCCACTGACCATCTCCTCATGGATCTTCGTCAGTTCACGCGTTAAGAAAACTTCGCATTCAGGCAAGAGGGTGAGCACCCGAATGAGATTGTGCGGGGAGAGATAGGCCACAGAGGTGCCAGAAAAATAGAGCATATCGATTAGCTGCCTCTTAACGGCCCCCTCCTTCTTCTCTAAGAAGCCAATAAATTGGAAAGAGCCTTTGAGTCCATAGAGGCTCAGCGCCGCGATCAGTGCGCACGCTCCGGGAACGACCTGCATAGGGACGCCCTCTCTGCGGCACTTTGCGATGAGATCAGCTCCAGGATCACAGATCCCAGGTGTTCCAGCATCTGAGATCAGAGCGATCTCCTTGCCCGCCTTCAGCTCACTCAAAATCTCATCGCCGCGCGCTCTCTCATTGAAGAGATGGAAGCTCTTCATTGGCGTCTTGATCTCAAAAGCGTTGAATAGGACCTGACTAGTCCGAGTATCTTCCGCTAAGACGAGATCGCAGCTCTTAAGAACTTCAACAGCCCTATAGCTGATATCTTTTAAATTTCCTATTGGAGTGGAGACAATATATAGCATCGCTAGGTGGGGGTAAAACTCAGGTGTAAAGGTGGCACCCAGATTCGAACTGGGGATAGAGGCTTTGCAGGCCACTGCCTTACCACTTGGCTATGCCACCATTTAGTTAGTTACCCATCATCTCAGATGGCGATATGGGGCATAGTATCAAGAAAGAGTGGAATGGGTCAATGGAAAGAGGTTCAAAAGATTTTCGATAGATGGTGTTTGATTCTAATTTTGGGGTGAGATAAGCTGACTTGAGCATGAGAAAAACCTTAAGAGAAATCACCCATTTTTTTGGCCAAGAGTCCGATCGCACCGATCAGATTGTTCATGTGGCATGCGACAGCCGCAAGGTGGAGAGAGGCTCACTCTTCTTTGCTTTGAAGGGAGAGAAGGTTGATGGAGAGAGCTTTTTAGAGGAGAGCGCCAAGAGGGGAGCTGTGGGAGCTGTCGTCTCGAAGGGCTACTCGGGACCCGATTTTGGATGCACGCTCATACGAGTGGATGATGTCACAAGAGCGCTGCAAGAGCTTGCGTGCGAGGTCTACCAAGAGAGCCATCCTTTTGTAGTGGGAGTCACTGGATCTGCCGGGAAGACGACGACTAAAGAGTTCATCGCGACGCTCCTTGCTGAGAAATTCCCTGTTGGAAAAAGCAGCGGAAGCATGAACTCTCAAGTGGGGCTTCCCCTCACTCTTTTAAACTGGAAAGGAGAGGAGAGAGTGATCGTCCTCGAGATGGGAATGAGCCATAAGGGAGAGATAGCTCGCCTCATTGAAATCGCCCCTCCTGATCTAGGCGTTCTCACAAATATCAGTTACCAGCACTCTGCATTCTTCCCCGATTTAGATGCGATTGCTCGCGCCAAATGCGAGATGTTCGCATCGCCCAAAATGAAGATGGGAATTTTCAACCTCGGAGTGGAGCGATTTCAAGCGGTCAAGGAGCTAGAGCTCTCTAAAGAGTGGTTTCATCTGAGCGATCTCCGAGCAGATTACACCCTGAAAAAAGTGGACGTCTCAGCGCCTTTTGAAGAGAGCCACTTTAATGAGAACTTTTTAGCAGCCGTTGCAGTTGCGCGCTCCTTCGATCTCTCTTGGGAGGAGATCGGCCAAGGGGCAAAAAAATTAAAGCCCTATGATCACCGCTTTCAAAAAAAAGAAAAGAGAGGGATCCTCTTCATCGACGACGCCTACAATGCGAGTCCTCTGTCGGTGAAGGCGGCACTTGCCAATCTACCACCAGGGCGAAGACGCATTGGACTCTTGGGGGCGATGGGAGAGCTCGGGGATATGGAGGAGAGATGCCACAGAGAAGTGGGGGAGTGCGCTGTCAAGGTGCTCGACCAGCTGATCTGCATCGGCGCAACCTGCACGCCTATGGTGGAGATCTTTAGGAGAGAAGGAAAAGAGGGCGCGCTCTTTGAGACGAAAGAAGAGGCGACAGAGCATCTAAAATCGGTGATGAGAGAGGGAGATGTCGTGCTGATCAAGGGTTCGAATCTCCAGAAACTATGGACCATTTTGGAGAGAATATAATGCTGCTCCTACTTTTAAAATTTCTCACGACTTACACAGCGATAAAGATCCCCGCTGTCTTCTACTACTCCTCAACGCGCATGATTCTCGCGGCGATTACAACACTGCTCTTCACAATCTTGATGGGTCCCTACTTCATCAACAAACTCTATGCACTCAAAACTGGGCAGTCGATCCGGGTGGAGGACTGTCCGATGCTCGCCGATCTCCATAAAAAAAAGAGAGAGACTCCGATGATGGGGGGGATTCTTATCTTAGTCTCGATGATCATTGCTCTCTTGCTATGGATGGACCTCCATAGCTCATTTACCCTGATCCTCCTTGTTGCGACGCTCTGGCTGGGCACACTTGGAGGGCTGGACGACTACCTTAAGATGAAACATAAAAATTCCAAAGGGCTACGTGTACGGACAAAATTTGGATTTCAGATCCTCTTTGCGGCGCTGCTCGGCCTCTATCTATTTTGGCCAGCGCTCACAGAGTTCATCCATCATGGAGCATTCTTTTCGGCTCCACTCTCCAAATACGGAGATCAGCTCTACTCGACTCAAAGCACCTACGCCCACTACTACTTCCCTTTTATGAAGGGAGCCCTCTTCACATTGACAGGCTGGGGGCTGATCTTAGGCTTCTTCTTCACTCTAGTGGTGGTCACAGGCTCCTCCAATGCTGTCAACTTAACCGATGGATTAGATGGGCTCGCATCGGGCACTGTGCTCCTTGTTGCGCTCGTCTTTGCAACCTTTGCCTTCCTCTCTAACCACATACAAATGGCGCGCTACCTCAACATTCTCTACCTGGAGGGGAGTTCAGAGATCGCCATCTACATGTGCGCTGTTGTCGGCGCATGTCTAGGGTTCTTATGGTATAACGGCTACCCCGCACAGGTCTTCATGGGCGATACAGGTTCCCTTGCATTAGGGGGAGTGCTTGGAACGGCTGCCGTCCTCCTTAGACGGGAATTTTTACTCGCCCTCGTAGGGGGAGTCTTTGTGATCGAAGCGCTCTCCGTCATTCTTCAGGTTCTCAGCTACCGCTATAGAAATAAGAGACGCATCTTTCGGTGTGCACCCCTCCACCACCACTTTGAATTCAAAGGATGGCCCGAGCCAAAAGTGGTCCTCCGCTTCTGGATCATCGGATTCATCCTCGCCCTCTTTGGACTCGTCTCCCTCAGGTTTCAATGAAGACCCTAGTTATCGGCATGGGAAAGAGCGGAAGAGGTGCCGCCCGCTTCCTTCTAAAGCAGGGCCATGAAGTGGTCGCCGTCGACAGCAACCCCTTTAAGATGGAGGGGGTGCGACCCCTCTCGGCAGGTGAGAGATTCGATCTCGTCATCCTCTCTCCAGGAGTTCCCCCCTCCCACATCGAGGCGCAGAGGGAGTGCGAAGTCATCGGTGAAGCGGAGCTAGCTTTTAGAAACATGAAAAACCGCTGCATTGGAATCACCGGAACCAATGGAAAGAGCACACTCACCCTCTTGATCACCCATATTCTAAATCATGCGGGCGTGAAGGCGCGAGCCCTCGGTAATGTGGGGGAGAGCCTATCAGACTACCTACTCGATCCCGACCCCGAAGAGGTGGTGGTCGCTGAGCTCAGCTCCTTTCAGCTTGAGACGATGAGAACAAGAGCTATCGACCACGGTGTAATTTTGAACATTACGCCCGACCATTTAGATCGCTACCCCTCTTTCGAGGCCTACGCCAGAACAAAGTGCCGACTAGGGGAGCTCATTAAGGGGGAGTTAGTCATAACTGAAGAGGTTGAAAAGGAGTTTGGCAGCTTTTTGCCCCGTGGAAAGGTGGAAGTTGTAAATTCCGATTCTTATTTACAACTAACGAACGAGGAGAGATACTGGCGAATAATTGGATATGATAAAGTGCTCTCAGCTTTTGCCATCTGCAAAAAGTTTGGACTCTCCTGGGAGATCTTTAAGAGAGGTTGTGAAACATTTCACAAACCGCGCCATCGGCTAGAGTTCATTGGAGAGGTCGCCGGAGTGCGCTATTACGACGATAGCAAAGGAACCAACATCGAAGCGGTTCTCTACGCTGTTAGAGAGGTTGAAGGCCCCATCTGCCTTATTGCAGGAGGGAAGAGCAAAGGAGACTCTTTTGAGAAGTGGAAAGAAGCTTTTCAAGGCAAGGTAAGAGCGATCTTTGCCATTGGAGAGACAGCGGCTCAGATCGAAGAAGAGTTGAAGAGCGTCCTCCCTGTTAGGAGGCTTCAAAACTTGCAAGAAGCTGTCCAGTGCGCCTATAAAGAGGCGAAGAGAGGAGAGGCGATTTTACTCTCTCCGGGATGTGCAAGCTTCGACCAGTTTTCTAGCTTCGAAGAGAGGGGAGAGAAGTTTAAAGAATGCGTATTTGAAATAACCGGATAGGCTCATGAATAGAAAAGATATTATCATTGTTGCTGTGTTACTGAATGCAGGACTTTTAGTGACTCTTTTTGTTAGTAGCGTCAAGAGAGAGAGCAGCGTAAAAGTTGCTAGGATAGAGACGATCAATAAGGAGAGCATTGCGGCGCGGCCTCTCTCCCCACTCCCGAGGAAGCGAAAAAATCAGATCGATAAGGTCTTAAGTCAATACTCAGCAAAAACTCTCCTGAAAGAGAAGAAGAATGCGGCTCTCCCCACTCCTGTGCTAACGCCTGCAGGAAAAAAAGAGGGCAAAACCCCCTTTAAAGCTCCTCTTGAAAATCAGGTGCGTACCGTAACTGTTGAGAAGGGAGATGTTCTTGAGAAGATCGCCCGTTCTCATGGAGTGAGCGTTGAAGAGATCATGAAAATCAATCGACTCTCAAACACACGCCTGCAGATTGGCCAGGAGCTAAAGCTTCCAAAGAGAAGAGTTGCGGCTAAAAAGAAGAAAGCAGGGCAGAGTGATGGAAAATATTATGTCGTCAAAGGTGGCGATAACCCCTGGACTATTGCCCAAAAGAACAATATCCAGGTGGAAGAGCTCTTGCGCTTGAATAATATGGATGAAGCTAAAGCGAAACGACTGCGCCCAGGAGATCGCCTAAGAATCAAGTGAACACAGGAAAAAAAAGTCGATTTTTTCTACTCACTTTCGTAACGGCTCTCTTCGCCGTCGGGATTCTTATGGTCTTCAATACCACTTCTGCTGAGGTGATCGATCGAAGCCTCAATATCAGCACCCATCACGCTCTCTATCGGCAGCTTATCTTTGGGTTAATTAGCATCTTTTGTGGGCTTCTCGTCTATTACATCGGCTTTCAAAAGTTACTCGATCTCTCTCCCTATCTCTTCTACGTCCTCATCGGCTGCCTTATTCTCGTCTTTGTTCCCGGCGTGGGACAGCAGATCAATGGCGGCAACCGTTGGATCTCACTCGGCCCCTTCTCCTTTCAGCCCTCAGAGTTTATGAAAGTGGTGATGCCGCTCTATTTTATCCATCTCTTCCTAAAAGAGGAGAAGATGACCTGGAAGCGCTTCTATCTCATCATCCTGAGACTCTCCGTGCCGCTAGCTCTTATCCTAGTTGAACCTGACAATGGTGCTGTAGTTATCATAATGGTGACGATGATGGCTCTATTTTTTATCTGTCGCATTAAGTGGATCTATTGGCTACTTCCCTTCCTCTTTCTAGGCGGGATTGGAGTGGCTGTTGCGATGCAGATGCCCCATGTGAAAGCGCGCATTCGCGTCTACATGAATCCTGAAGCAGATCTGCTTGGGAAAGGACACCAGCCCTACCAAGCAAAGATCGCTGCCGGTTCAGGTGGGCTCTATGGTCGAGGCGTTGGGGCAAGCCTGCAGAAGCTCAACTACCTTCCGGAAGCGCGCAGTGACTACATCGCTGCTATCTACGCCGAAGAGCTGGGTTTCATTGGAATTGTGTTTTTGGTACTGCTTTATCTTTCGATAACGTATAGTGGTTTTCATATTGCATTTACTACAACGCAGAAAGCTGGTTTTTATATAGCTGCAACGCTGACTTTTTTAGTCTCGTTACAAGCCTTTTTAAACTTAGGAGTCGTCTCCGGACTACTTCCCAGTAAAGGGACCAACCTCCCTTTTTTCAGCCAAGGTGGATCCTCGCTTTTAGCAAATGCTATTGCAGTCACACTCATCATGAGTGCGCACCGGATTAAGGAGCATCCGTCATGGCAAGCCATGAAAAAAAATTAGTCACTAGAGCTGCTTGCAGAACTCCCGATCAGTTGATTTCTGAGGAGGTTTTGACAATTTGGCCATTTGATACAAATTCACATACCCCTCAGGGTAGGGTGTTTGTGTCAAATGGCCAAATTGGTGAAAGATACCAAAAAGCAATCATCGGGAGTTTTGCAAGTGGCTCGATATTGAGAAGAGAGTTGCTTAGATGACTCGAAAAGAGAAATCCAGGCTAGAAGTTGTCATTGCTGCTGGCGGAACCGGCGGACACCTCTTTCCTGCCCAGGCTCTTGCTCAAGAGATACTTCAAACCCATCCAAATGCTCGCATCACCTTTCTCGGTGCTGGTCTTAAAACCAACGCCTACTTCAAGCAAGAACTCTACTCTTATGTCGATATCAAAAGTGCAACTCCCATGAAGAAAAACCCTGTAAAGGTCATCAAAGCACTCCTCTCAATTACGAAGGGTCTCTTCCGCTGCATGCGCTACTTCAAAAAAAGTCAACCCGATCTCATTGTCGGCTTCGGTAGCTACCACACCTTTCCCGTACTACTCGCCGGCAAGCTCAGCAAAGTTCCCATTATGATCTTTGAATCCAATGCCCTTCCTGGAAGGGTCAATCGCTTCTGCTCTAAATGGGCTAAACTCTCCGCTATCCAGTTCTCTCACGCCTCAGAGTACCTTGCAGGAAAGAGCATCTGCGTAAAGATGCCCCATGTGAAACGGAATGGACAGATTAGCAAAGAAGAGGCGCGCGACTACTTTCAACTCAGCAGAGAGAAGTTCACCTTTCTCATCTTTGGTGGCTCACAAGGAGCCCAAGCGATCAACCGCTTCTTTTGCGGCGCACTCGAGCCTCTTCTAGCCCATGGAATAGAGTTCCAAGTGATCCACTTTGTGGGGAGCGAGCAGCGCGTTGAAAAACTTCGCTCTGTCTATAGCACATACCAGATCCCATGCTGCGTTAAAGCGTTTGAAGAGAAGATGGATTTTGCCTATTCAGCAGCCGATTTAACCATCTCAAGAGCTGGCGCAGCAACACTTGCAGAACTCATTGAATTTACCGTGCCCAGTATCCTCATTCCCTATCCCTTTGGCAGCGAAAACCATCAGACAAAGAATGCCGCCTATCTCGCCGATGAAATTCAAGGAGGGCTCGCATTTGAAGAGAGAGAGCTCGATGCCCGCATTCTCGCTCAGGCAATTATCGACATCATCTCTACAGAAAAACTCACTTCGATGAAGAGAGCCCTTCAAAAGTTTAAAGAAGAAGGGAACAAACAAGATCTCTGCTCCCTCATTTTGGAAAATATATGAGAGAGAGCTACCATCTCTTAGGAATTGGTGGCATTGGAATGAGCGCATTGGCCCATATTCTCATTGAAAAAGGGGAGAGTGTCACAGGCTCAGATCAGAGGAGCGCCGAGAGTCAAGAGCTGCCGAGTCAGGCAACCGTAGTCTATAGCAGCGCCATTCGCGACGACCATCCAGAGATCCTCTCTGCCAAAGAGCAGAAGCTTCCTCTACTACACAGGAGCGAGATGCTAAAAATCCTCTTGGAAGGAAAGTGCGCATTGCTAGTGGCTGGAACCCATGGGAAGACTTCTACCTCCGCCCTCCTCTCTTGGGTTCTCCAATCGGCAGGTCTAGAGCCCACCTATGCCGTTGGAGGGATTGTGCGGAATTTCAAGAAAAATGGGGGGTTTGGGCTGGGTCCCCACTTTGTAGCTGAAGCAGATGAGAGCGACGGCTCCTTCCTCAACTATACAGGGGAGGGTGCGATCATCACCAATGTGGAAAAAGAGCATCTCAACTATTGGAAGAGCAAAGAGAAGATAGTTCTTGGATTCCAAAAATTTATCAGGGGGATTAAAGATCCAAACCTCCTCTTCTGGTGCAGTGATGACCCCGTTTTAAGAGAGTTAGCGCCCCCCGGCATCCCATATGGGAAGAGTGGGGAACTCTGCATGAAAAACTACAGACAAGAGGGAATAAATGGGATCTTCACCGCCTCCTTCAAAGGTAAACTCTATGAAGAGATAGAGCTACCTCTCATGGGAGAGATCAATGCACTGAACGCCCTAGCCGTCTTTGGTATGGCGCTGCAGCTTGGACTCAGCGAGAGAGAGATCCGTACAGCCTTCCGCTCCTATCAAGGAGTGAAGCGTCGCCTAGAACGAGTGGGCGAAGTGAATCGCATCACCCTCTATGACGACTACGCCCACCACCCCACTGAAATTCAAGTCACACTTTCAGCACTCAGAGAAGCGTTCAAGAAGAGGCGCCTCATCATCCTCTTTCAGCCCCACCGTTACACCCGCACAAGAGAGCTTGATTTCCGCCGAGCCTTCGATCTAGCCGACCTAGCCATCATCACCGATATTTATAGCGCAGGAGAAGAGCCGATAAAGGGCTTAAGCGGATCGACCTTTTATAAACAGTTACAAGCCGATAATGCCATCTATCTAGCGAAAGAGAAATTGCTTCCACTGCTCCCAAAAATCCTCGTTCCCGGCGATCTACTTGTAACCGTTGGCGCAGGAGATATCACCGAACTCCCACCGAAACTCCTAAGGAGACTATGAGCACTCCCAGAACTCTAGCCCTTGTACTACTCGGCCTGATTTTTACGACCCTCTTCTATGGGATCCTCTCCCACATTGAACAGCGGAAACCTTCCCCCTCATCAATACGATGGATTGCTCAGACCGGTCCCATAAGAGAGGGGCTAAAAACCGACTACCTAGCCGAGCTCTTGCACCTCTCCATCGACCATCCCACCTCTCTCGATCCAGAAGAGGCAGAAAAAATTCTGATTCAGAGTCCCTTAATTAAAGAGGTAGCAGTGACCCTTCTCGCTCCAGAGACCCTACTTATAGACTACACCCTGCGTCGTCCCTCATTTTTTCTCTCCGACTTCTCAAATGTAGCCATCGATGAGAGAGGGAAGATCTTCCCCATCGCTCCCTTCTCCACCCCTAAGAGGCTCCCAGAGCTCTTTTTGGGGCTCAAAAAGATACCCGACTGGTCCGACCCCATACCAGAGCAAAAATTGCGTCTGGCATTCCATCTGACAGAGCAATTCAGAGGCTCCATCCGGATCGCATCGATCGATCTCTCACAGAGTGATAGAGAGACCCTTGGGAGACGAGAGATCGTCCTCATCCTAGATAATGAAAATGGAAATGAACACTATTTACGTTTAACTCCAAAGAGTTATGTAGAGGAGCTCTCCCACTATTTCGCGATTAGGGAGCAGCTTCTAACCAAAAGTCTTGTGATAGACCTACGTGTTCCAGCTCTAGCATTCCTCAACCAATTCGAAAAGACAGAGTAGTGCAATACGAGATTGCTTCGAATAAGGTTGGGGTGATACTATACCGTAGATCATACAAATTCATTAATTTTAAAAAGGGTTGTTATGGAAGAGTTCATTGCCTACGTCATTCGAAATTTAGTCGATTCACCAGATGATGTTAAGATCAATATCTATGATGGAGAGAGAAGTTCTGTTGTTGAAATTCAAGTGGCCGATGGGGATGTAGCTAAGCTTGTAGGAAGGCAAGGAAGAACGATCAAAGCGCTCCGCACGATTGCCATGACAGTAGCAGCTCGCCTAGGGCGCAAAGTACGCCTCGAAATTATCCAATAGAGATCTAATGGACGAAAACTCCATTAAACTCTTTTGTCACTACACACCCTAGTCTCTAGTCGCGCGATCTAGATCTAAATAAAGAATAGTTTTGTAAGAACTTCGATTTTCTCATCTTGAAGCTCCCTGTCCTCAAGATGATACCCCCTTGGGTAAAAGAAATCACGTATACCAACAGGTAGCATGTTGTGGTTTTTTCTATCAAGGAATGCTACTGCCTTAGCTTTATCGCGAGGAGTTACCTTTTCTATCTTCATAGTAAATCTTGGAGCCTTATCTGTTCTCTTGCACGACTCAAAAAAAAGACTGAAAGAATCACTGAACATGCCATCATCTTCGACATTATATATAGTACCTAAATCATTGAGTATCAATAGATTGTATTTTCCTGTCCGGGAGCCCTCTAAGTTTATCCATATCATTACACAATCCTGCTTCTCAAGTCGGACATAGTTCCCATTGCCTCTTTCATTATTTTGTATAAAACAGTTGGAAATGTTGCCCTCATAATCTATCCGTGAAAGTCCCTCATGTTTGAAAAGTTGAAGGTGATCTTCTGGGAAAAGATACGAATCTGACAAAATAGTTTCATTCATTTCATCAGTGAGAAAGTCAATGGATCTAAATGGTGTCAATGGTTCATCAGTTAAAAGGTTAAAGAGGCTAGATGTTGTCGGTGGTATGGTCATGGTTGCTTCCTTCTTAATAAGTTATGTTTATTGGAGTCTTTTTCGCGCACTATTCTACCACTCTTGCTCATTTTTTCGCTACTATTTCGACTCTTCCTGGAAAAAGCATTAGAATTCCGGTCTAAGGAAAATTTAAAAAAGTCGAGCTGTTTACAAAATAATATTATATAGGTATCATGAGGGATAATAACTTAAGTTGTGTTTTATGAGTGTTGGGTTAAATATAACTACTGAAAGCGGGCCAACTGCCACAATCGTTCGTATTGAAGGACGACTTGATGCTGCCTCTGCTCCGCTCCTCGAACGGAAACTTCTAAAGCTGAGCGAGGAAGGGTCTAAGAATATTCTTTTAGACTTCTCCCAAGTAAATTATTTAAGCAGCGCCGGAATGCGGCTTCTTCTTTCGACAACGAAAAAACTCAAGGCTATGAGTGGAGCGCTCCACTGCTGCTCAGTCGGTGAAGAGGTGATGGAGATCATCAAGATGGCAGGATTTGAACGCATCCTCCATATCTTTCCAACCGAGCGCGAGGCACTCCAAGGTTTCAAATAACCACGGGCTAATGCTGTGAGAAGCGACCTCATTGATGAACAAACTCATCAACCCTATCCCTTCCGGAAAAAACTTGACACCTCTCGTTTTGGAAAGCGAGTCCTTGTCATTGCGGGACCAACGGCCACCGGAAAGACCCATCTTTCACTCGAACTTGCGCGCCTTCTCGACGGAGAAATTATCTCTGCCGACTCCGTACAAGTCTACCGTGGAATGGATATAGGAACGGCTAAAGCCTCAATGGAAGATAGGCTAAGTGTTCCCCACCATCTGATCGACATCTGCGATCTTGCCGACTCCTTCAACGTAGTGCAGTTTTATGAAGCAGCCACAGAGATATGCCGCGAGATTCTCTCAAGAGGACGTACACCGATCATCGTTGGCGGCACGGGCTTCTATCTGCGTGCGCTGCTCTATGGCCCCCCCGAGGGCCCTCCCGCCTCACCAGAAGTCCGTAAAAAGCTTGAGCAGGATATAGAGAAGTTTGGAACCGAAGCCCTCTATGAACGGCTCAGCTCCTACGATCCCGACTATAGTCAGACGATCAACCACCGCGATCGCCATAAAATCATCCGTGGCTTAGAAATTATCTCTCTCACAGGGAAGAGAGTGAGCGACTTCCCAAAAGGGCACTCCAAATTGCCCCTCACCGACTTTGATTTTCACTGCTGGTTCGTCTACTTCCCCAAAGAGATTCTCTTCTCTCGCATTGAGATGCGCTGCGATGAGATGATCAGCCGCGGGTTTATCACCGAGGTGGAAGAGCTCGCCCAAAAAGGACTACGCGGAAATCTCTCAGCCTCACAAGCGATAGGCTACCGGCAGTGTTTAGAGTTTCTCGACTCTCCAAGAAGCAATGACGATTGGGAGCACTTCGTCTGGGAGTTTAAAAAAGCTTCACGGCGCTATGCCAAGCGTCAGTTCACCTGGTTTCGTCGTGAGCAGCTCTTCCGCTGGGTCGATCTAGATATCCACGGCTATCAAAAAACCCTTGAGATGATCCTCCAAGAGTTCGAAAGCAGATGATATTAGACAGATTAGCTCTTATTGCAACTGCTCAAAAAAAAACCGGCTAATTTGAAGTTCAACTTCAGATTAACCTAAATTTTTTTTCTACCGCCAGAGGCATAAGAGTAAAGGTCACAAATGAAAAATGATAGCCTATCATCGAATAGCAGTAGGTCTATCATATGCGTCATAGAAGATTTCCCTTATTGAGCCGTTTGGAAGGTTCATTTTACAGAGTCCTGATGGGCCATATTCATAGGTGGTCATCCCCTGATTAGAGTCCACTGTTTTAGTGAGTTTCTCAAAAGAGTCGTAGTCATGGCGTGTTTCTCGAGCTAACGGATCTGCATAAGTGGTGAGATTTCCGCAGGCATCATAAGAAAAACGAGTCGTTTTGTCTTGAGAAGCGATCTTTATGATGTGATCCCGATGATCATAATCATAATCAATTACTTTTCCCTTTGTTGTAACTCTTTTAAGGCGACACCTATGATCATATTCTTTTAATATCATTGTTCCATCTATTAATCCTATCTCGATAGGAAGACCTTCGGCGTTATATCGATAGGTTTGCTTTTGGCCTCCTGGGAAGGTGATGAAACAAAGAGATCCAGATTCACTATCATAATCAAAAGAGGTCAAGTAGTTTGGATTCCCTTTCACAAAAGATTGTCCATCAGCAACTCTTATAGATGAAAGGAGAAAGGGGTGATACTTCTCAACCAGATGTCCCAAAGGATCATATTGATAGACCGTCTCTACGCCTTCTCCATCGATTTTATGAGTAATTTGGCCTTGGTAATTGTAAGTAAAGTGTCTCTCTCCCAGGAAGTTGTCATAGACTCTAGAGAGCTTCCCCTGTGCATTGTATTCATACTCCACTTCAAGCCCACTACTTGTGACCATTTTTTGAGGCCCGTCATCTTGACCATAGGTCAGCTCTATCTCTCTACCCAGAGCATCTTTAATGAGCTCTGGTCTATACTTAGGATCAAAATGCTCTTCATAATAGTATGCATTGGAACCTTCAAAGATTGCAGTACGATCACGTAAATTGAAAGTGTGGGAGACAAAGCTTTCTCCAACCATCTGTTCTACAGCGCGATGGTGCGCATCATATTTAGCTTCAAAGATCTTATTCCCCCGGCCATTATAGATTGCAGATAATCTCCCATCTTCGTCGTAGTCATAACGAGTCAACACTCCTACATTGTCTCGAACAACTTGAAGCGCGCCGCTTGGATTATACTCGTAATAGACAACTTTTCCACCAGGTCCATGAGCAGAATAAATCTGCTCCCCTTCATATTCGAAGGAGATCGCTTTTCCTGAAGAATCAGAAATTTTAACCAAATACTCTTCTTCATAAGAGTATACTATTCCTTTTCTATTGGAGTCTTCAATGCGTATGAGGCGCCCTCGGGGATCAAAAGTTATGCGTCCATTCTGACTTATCAAGAAAAAATTCCCCTGAAGGTCTTGAGTAAGATAGGAAGTGTCTCCTTTTTTTGTATAAAGAGGCAACTTTTCGTTATTTAATCCACTCAGAGCAAAAATCGACTCAACCCCCTCCAAACGGAGAATCAACTCTGAGTAGAGCAAGAGCTGTGTGCCATCACTAAAGCTGAAAGGAGCGGGAGCACGATTGAAACGAATCTTTGCTAAGGTGATATCCCATCCCCTT
>SDBT01007835.1_pt1 | contig 17531 bp, 15 predicted proteins | sample 2277101 | NCBI WGS metagenome assembly SDBT01 (sample SAMN10404973, study PRJNA504765) | marine sediment metagenome | isolation source: marine sediment core GS10_PC15, 103 cmbsf | place: Arctic Ocean: Southern Knipovich Ridge | collected 2010 | reverse complement strand
ACGGTACCCGTGAGGGAGTATCAACTCTCGCTGGTTGGAGGGGGTTCGCTGAAGTCTGGCATGATGCGGCAACATTGAATCACCTGGTAATGAATGGACTGCGGAAAGCAAATCTCCCGGCAGTTGGGTTCCCTCCCTCATCCTCAGTATTCTCCACTGACGGAAATATCACCTCCTGGGATCTCACTCCCATCAAAACAGCTCTTGAAAAGAATCTGCTGCCAGTGGTTTATGGGGATGTGGTATTTGATACCCAGATAGGTGGAACAATTCTCTCAACGGAAGATCTTTTTCTTCACCTGGGCCTGGTCTTCAAACCACAAAGGATCCTGCTGGCTGGATTTGATCAAGGAGTCTGGGAGGATTATCCCGAGTGCACTAAATTAGTCAAAATAATCACTCCTGACAACTACCTGGCTCTGCAGCCCAAAATCAACTCCTCCGAAGCGCCGGATGTCACCGGCGGCATGAAAGAAAAAGTGAGGCAAATGCTGGGGCTTTGCAGCCAGATCCCAGATCTAAAGATATTCATATTTTCCGGGAAAGATCCGGGGAATATCAAGAGCGTTCTGGATGGGAATAATGAAGGGACTACCCTTCAAATATAAACTGCAGCATATTATCTGGCACACTTCCTGATTATTAATCCTCAATATCAATCGGTTATAATGGGAACCATCTTCAGGCCAATCGAGGAAGAATGGATATTTTAACCAAAAAACAACAAGAACTGCTATCAAGGGAGCGAGAACTATTAAATAAGCTCCAAATCACACTGGTGAAGTACGGTATCCAGGAAAAGGATCAAAAAGCCCTGGCGGAATCGATCCATCAGCTGGATGATTTCTTTTTACTGGTTGTAGTTGGTGAATTTAATGCTGGGAAAAGCGCCTTTATTAATGCTCTGCTGGGAGATAAGATCCTGCAGGAAGGCGTAACTCCCACCACGACAAAAGTCAATATTCTCCGGTATGGGGTGGAAGAAGAGGATTCCTCTATCTCCGAAAATGTTGACGTTTTGGTCCTTAACTCCCCCTACCTGAAAGAAATCAGCATTGTTGATACACCAGGTACAAATGCCATCATCCGGGAACATGAGGAGATCACAACCCTTTTTGTGCCTCGATCGGATTTGATTCTATTTATCACGTCTGCGGATCGACCTTTCACTGAAAGTGAAAGGATCTTTCTGGAAAAAATCCGGGCCTGGGGAAAAAAGATAGTTCTGGTGATCAACAAGATCGATATCCTGGAAGGACCGGAAGCTCTGGAGGAAATCGAAGAATTTGTGGCAGAGAATGCAAAAAAAGTACTGAAAACTTCCCCGGAGATCTTTCCCCTCAGTTCGCTGCAGGCTCTCAAAGCCAAGGGTGGAATACCTTCCTTATGGGTTGAAAGCCGTTTTGAAGCCCTGGAAACCTATATCCTTAAAACTCTTGATCAGGAGAGCCGTTTAATCCTGAAATTATTAAACCCTCTTGGAGTTGGGAAACATCTTTCCCAGCAATATTCAGAATACTTTAAAAACCGGTTATCACTGCTGAAGGATGACCTCGCTCTGATCGGGGATGTAGAAGATCAACTGAGGATCTTCCAAATAGATATGTTGGAAGGTTTTCAGCTCCGCATATCAGAAATTATCAAAATCTTACTGGAGATGGAACAGCGCGGAGAAGATTTTTTCACGGAATATATCCGCCTGGCCAGGATCTTTGACCTGGTGAAGAAAGAAAAAATCCAGACTATCTATGAAGAGCAGGTTGTCGCTGATGTGCCTGATCAGGTGGAGGGCAAGGTCACAGCAATTATTGATTGGCTGGTGGATAATAATCTCAGGCAGTGGCAGGCAATCACAGACCATATTTCATCCGGCAGGCTGAAACACAAAGATCGCATGGTAGGAGATATTGGAAGTTTCAATTATGACCGCAATCGCCTGATTACCAGCATCCGGGATGAGGCCAACCGGGTCGTGGAAAGTTACGACAAAGTCCGTGAGGCGGTTGAAATTGCCCGACGATCCCAAAATGCAGTGGCTGCCACCGCTGCCATAGGAGCCGGAGCAGTTGGCCTGGGCACCCTGGTAACCATCCTGGCTACAACCATGGCGGCCGACATTACTGGAATATTACTGGCTGGAGTCATGGCTGCCCTGGGTCTTTTTATCATCCCAACCCGCAGGAGAAATGCAAAAAAGGAAATGCGCGAAAAAGTAAAGGCCATGCGAGATCAGCTATCAGAGACTTTATCAGGCCATTTCAACCAGGAAATTGAAAGAAGCCTTCAGGAAATCAGGGATACGATCACACCTTATACACGTTTTGTTCGATCGGAAAACGAAAAAAACACCGCGGCTCTTAATACTTTGAAGAAGTTCAGCACAGAAATAATCAGCCTGTCCGAGGAAATTGAATCCCCCGGAAAACGAGCTCCTGTTGACAGCCAAAGAAGCCTGCATTAAACTGGATGTGCTTTCCACTCCAACAAAGTTGAGGTAACCATGTTGATCAAAAGGGAAAAACGCGAAGAACAGGAAGGTTTGTGCCTGGCTCCCTATGGAATCTGCAGCAAGGACAGCAAAGGTCGCAAATATCCGGATTCTAAACCCATTTACCGGACCGCTTTTCAACGGGATCGTGACAGGATCCTGCACACAACAGCCTTCCGGAGACTCGAGTATAAAACCCAGGTTTTCTTAAATACTGAAGGCGATTATTACCGCACCCGGCTCACACACACACTTGAGGTGGCCCAGATAGGACGGACGCTGGCCCGGGCCCTGGGAGCCAACGAAGACCTGGAAGAAGCCATTTGCCTCGCCCACGATCTGGGGCACTCCCCTTTTGGCCATTCCGGGGAAAGGATCCTCAATCGCCTTATGAAAGAACAGGGAGGGTTTGATCATAACAAACAATCCTTGAGGATCGTCACCAAACTCGAAAAACGTTTTGTTGATTTTCCGGGCTTGAATCTTACCTGGGAAACCCGGGAAGGCATTGTAAAACATGAAACCGAGTATGACATATCTGATGCCAATGACTATGATCCAGAACTAAGAGGGCACCTTGAAGCCCAGATTGCCAACGCCGCAGATGAACTGGCTTATTCAGCCCATGACCTTGATGATGGTTTGAGATCAGGATTGATCACGCCACCCATGCTGGAAGACCTGACTCTCTGGAAAATCCTCATTAAAAGTGTTGGTTGGAAAGGCAGGGAGTTGAATGAGCTGGATCGGAAAAGGATTATCCGCAGAATGATTGGCCTGGAAGTGGAGGATGTGATAGAAAGCACTGATCAGGCTATCCAGAAAAGCGGAGTTACATCAGTTAAGGAACTGCAAAGCCTGCCTCACAATGTGATCCAATTCAGTGAGGGTATGGGAGAAAATAATCGGGAACTGAAAGACTTCCTGTTTAAAAACCTTTACCAGAATCACCGTGTCATTCGCATGCAGGTCAAAGCAGAAAGGATCATCAACGATCTGTTTAATGCTTACCTGAGAGATCCCCTCATGCTGCCAAAACACATCCAGGAAGGTATAGACGATAAAGGCCTGGAAAGATCCCTTTGTGATTATATAGCCGGAATGACTGACCGATATGCCATCAATGAACATCAGAAATTGTTCAATCCAATCCAAAGGCCATAAATCAATATTATCTGAGGAACATATAGGATGCAGGGCAAAGAGAAAATATATTTAACCCAGGAAGGAAAAGAAAAAATGCAGCTTGAGCTCGAGGAATTAGAAGGGCCCAAGCGTAAGGATATTTCCGCCAGATTGAAATCTGCCATCGAGATGGGAGATCTATCTGAAAACGCGGATTATCATAAAGCCAAAGAGGACCAGGGATTCCTGGAAGGCAAAATCCTTGAAATTCAACACACACTGAATTTTGCAATTATTGTAGATGAAAATGACCTAAACCAGGGCAATGTAACTGTTGGCTGCAAGGTTACTGTCCAGGAAGAGGATAATCCCCCTGAAACATATTATCTGGTTGGAAGCCATGAAGCTGATCCAACTCAAAATAAGATCAGTCATGTTTCCCCGATTGGCAGGGCATTAATGGACAAACAAATTGGAGATACTGTGCTAATAAACACTCCCGGAGGAGAATTCTTATTAAAAATTCTGGAGATCGATTAGAAAGTTACCTTCAATCAGTATTGAACTATTATTCATTCTGGTCTGCATCTTGAGAAAAACAAGGGACGAAGTCCTTCAAGAAGGACTTCGTCCCTAAAAATAAAAGCGCCCGGAGACGGGCGCTTTGAGCATCTGAGAGTTATATTTATTTGTCCAGTTTACTGGGTGCACTCCAGTCAAAAACCTGAACCTTTTTTGCTCACCAGTAAATCAAATTTGAATTAAAACTCGTCAAAATCAAACGCTTCGGCTTCGACCCCACCTTCATTCGGCCAGACGGACAATTCAATTGACAGGCGATCAAAGAAACTTTCTTCTGGAAGCGGTCCTTCGCCATAACCCATATCCATCACCCGTCCAATGACCCGCAAATTATTGGTCACCAGGACAAATTCCACACCGGAATCAGCTAGAACAGGTTCACCCTTCTTTTCCAGCTCAGAGCGGATGGCATCATCATAAAAGGCATGGCCGCTCATGAGAACTTTGGTAACGGTCTTGATATCATTCTGGTCAAAAAGCCAGACTTCAAAAGCTGTCACCCGTTTTGGTTCACCTACACCAATCGCCTCAGAAATACCCACACCGCATTCGCCTAAGAATTCTCCGGAAGCGGATTCAACACTGAATGAGTCATCAAAGAGATTATCACCTAACACGTAGGTGGTAACAAATTGGTGCATAGGTGGTGACTCGCCCCGATCGCTGTAATCGGTGGAGTCCATCTTGGCAGTGATTTCCTCTGCCATGTTAACCGCGCTCTTGGATACTCTGCCGCCGTCAGCGCGTTTGCCGAGGAAATATCGGGCAACCAGAGCCCCGGCTAGAACTACCGTGACCAACAGCGCCCACCGTAAAACATTGCTTCCTGAACTTTCTTCAACAGGCACCAGATCCACCAAGGATTCTGTGAAAATGGTCATTTCAACAACATCACTAAATGAGTATATATCGCTGATCAATTGACCTGAGGGATTAAATTCAATGTCCGCTAAATAGGACGAAGCCTCATCTCCCATTCGGTCATAGCGTTCACCTGCCTGGGCAGCATCCTGATTGAGGGCATAGGAATCAATCGCCATCCTCAGGTACTCAACCTTCAAGTCTTCCCGGAGATGACTGACTGAAGCATCCACATATTCAACCGGACTTATCACCCAACCATATACCAGGCCCAATATGATCCCAAGCACAAGGCCAACTGCGGCCATGATGGGAGGACTATTCAAGCCCTTTTTGAAACTATCCCTTACTGTATCCATAATCAATCTCCATTTGATGTTGACAGTTGAAACATTTTGGAGGCCAGATAAAGATATTGTAGACGAGAGATCATTTTCCTGCAATGCTCTCAACAACGCTGGACTCTGAGATAGTTAGATGCAAGGTCTGTGCCAATCTACTGAAATATATTCGGGGAGTAAAAATTGACCTCCCGGGATCAATAAATGGGGTTGAAAAGAACAATAGCGGTGGATATCATTTTCCACCGCCATTATGAATATCTGTCCTGGTGTTAGCCCTCAGGCAGTTTCTTTTTTAAGATCACTGAGCTTAAATTCCAGTGAGCAGGAGCTGCAGCGAGCATGTTTCTTGTTGGCTTCTACCAATAACCCCCCACAACTGGAGCAGGGTTGTGGCAAGGGTTTTTTCCAGGAGGCAAAGTCACATTCCGGGTAATTTTCACAACCGTAAAATAATCTACCCTTCCTGGTCTTCTTTTCAATCAATTCGCCGCCATCATCAGGGCATAAAACACCGATCTTTTCCAGCCAGCGCTCTGTATGTTTGCAATCCGTGTTGCTGCACCCTACATAAAGGCCATATCGGCCCCACTTCTGGACCAGATCACTCCCGCAATCCGGGCAGGCTTTCCCAACAGGGATAAATGTAGGTTCAATATTGGGCATCTCCGCCTGAGCATAATCCAACTGCTCAGAAAAAGGTCCGTAGAAATCTCTGACACTGTCCTGCCATCTCTCAGCTCCTGATGCCACGCGGTCCAACTCTTCTTCCATGCGAGCTGTAAATCCGACATCAACAATGGAAGAGAAGTATTCAGATACCAGATCGTTCACGATAAATCCAGTTTCGGTCGGAATCATTCGTCTTCCATCTTTTACAACGTATCCCCGTTGAACCAATTTACCCATAATGGGGGCATATGTTGATGGCCTGCCGATTCCATTTTCTTCCAGGGTGCTGACCAGGGAAGCCTCAGAAAATCGAGCAGGCGGTTTGGTAAAGTGCTGTGCAGGAAGGGTTTTGAGCAATTTCTGGAGTTGGCCTTCAGCTAATATGTCCGGGATGGACTCAAGGGCTTCTTCAGCCCGGGATCCGTTGCCATTTACCATGTCGTAAACCTTCAGAAAGCCCGGGAATTTGATCTTTGATCCGGATGCCCTGAAAACATAGGCGTTTTCACTCCCATCAGCGCCAATAATCACACTGAGCGTAACATACTGGGCTGCTGTCATCTGGGAGGCAACAAAACGCTTCCAGATCAATTTGTACAGGCGATATTGATCATTTTTTAAATGAGCCCGAAGCGATTTAGGCGTCCTGGAAATAGAGGTGGGGCGGATTGCTTCATGAGCTTCCTGGGCTCTTTTCGATTTTGTCCTATAGTGAGGGATCTCTGCTGGGAGATAATTCGCGCCATAATTATTTTTGATGAATTCACGAGTGCTGGTTTGAGCTGTCTCAGAGACATTGGTTGAATCTGTGCGCATATAGGTGATCAACCCGGTCTCACCTCCATTGCCGACATCAATTCCCTGATATAACTGCTGAGCTACCGCCATGGTCTTCCTGGCTGAGAAATTAAGCCGGCGGGATGCATCCTGCTGAAGGGAACTGGTGATAAATGGCGGGTATGGATTCCTTTCCCGGGTTCCGCGCCGGATTTTTCTTACTTCAAAGGTTGCCCCTTCAAGGTCTGCTATAACCGGATCCAGTTCAGCTTTCGAGCTGATCTTGAGTTTGTTTCCGTTGAGATGGGTAAGTTTTGCCAGGTATGACTGGGATTCCAAAGTTTGATCATCAGGGGTTAACTCAGCATCAACAGACCAGTATTCCTCAGGTATAAAGGCATTGATTTCTCTTTCCCGGTCCACGATCAGGCGCAGGGAAACCGATTGCACTCTGCCGGCAGTTAATCCTCCCCGAACTTTTTTCCACAAAATGGGGCTGATCTGAAATCCTACCAGGCGATCTACAATCCTTCGGCCCTGCTGAGCATTCACCAGGTCCATATTGATTGCTGCTGGATTGGTAAATGCTTCTTCAATTGCTGAGCGGGTGATTTCGTGAAATATAACCCTTTTGGTTCTTTCAGGGTCCAGCTCGGCAGATTCCAACAAATGCCAGGCAATTGCCTCGCCTTCCCGATCCAGGTCAGTAGCCAGATAGATCTCTTCCGCTTCCGCTCCCAATTTCTTAATTTCCTTAACAATCTCTCGCTTATCATTGGGGATGCGATAAGTGGGCTCAAAGTTATTATCAAGATCAACAGATAATTTGGATTTTAATAGATCCCTGACATGGCCGACTGAGGCAACCACTTTGTATTCTTTTCCTAAATATCGGCCAATTGTCCGGGCTTTGGCTGGTGATTCTACAATAACCAATTTTCCTTTGCGGGGTTTTTCTTTCTTCTTGTTCCTTCTGGTATTTTCAGGAGGGGTTAACCCAGCATGGGCATCTGTTTTTCCCATCCGGAACATATTCGTGTCGCAAACCGGGCAGACTCCCCGGGTACCTGGTGTGCCGGTAACTGTAAATACCGCCTCAGGCGTAACCATTTCCCTTTTTTCTTTACACTTTACACAATAGGCTTCCAAAGCCGGCCTCCCATTTCATAAACAAATCAAATATCTACCAATATTATTAGAAAATCAATATCCAAACTACTTTCAGATCAAGTCGGTTCGCCCGGTTTCTTTTAACTCTTTTACCACCTGGCGGACCTGTTGGGCTTGATCACGGCTGCAAATCAAAAGTATATCACCAGTGTCAACCACAATTAAATCTCTGGCACCAATTGTCACAATTGTCCTGGGCTGTCCAGTTCCAAAGATAATGGATCTTTTTGTATCCAGCGAAATATGCTGGACATCCTGGATGATGTTACCATCCTCGTCTGCCGGCAGCAGGTCAAATAATGCTTCCCAACTACCTACATCGTTCCAATCCAACCCGGCTGCGGGAATTACCGCAACTCTCTCAGCACCTTCCATAATGCCGAAGTCAATCGTCTGGGGTTTGATGTCCGGCCAAATATCACGAATTGTTTTTTCCTGGGCTGGTGTATCCCAGGCATCTTGAATAGCTGCTAACCGTGATGATAAATCCGGCATCTGACGGGAAATTTCCCTGAGGATCGTATCAGTGCGCCAGATAAACATTCCTGAATTCCAGGCATATTCACCGCTGGCTAACATCCTTTCTGCTTCTATTAAATCAGGTTTTTCAGTAAACTCAAGGACTTGATAAGCATCAATCTCTTGATACATACCAATTACCTCACCCCTGCGAGTATAACCATATCCTGTAGCCGGAAAGCTGGGTGTCACACCCAGCGTCACCAGGTAATTATCTCCAGCAACCTCGTAAGCACTTTTCAATATATCCTGGAAAAGCTTTAAATTACCAATAATATGGTCAGCTGTCAAGACTGCCATGACTGATTCCGGATTTCTTTTATTTAGAACAGATGCGGCATATCCTACCACTGAAGCTGTTCCCCGGGGCGTTGTTTCCAGTAGAAAATTGTCAACTGGAATCTCGGGACATTGATCCTGTAAAGCTGCTGCCTGCTCTTCTACTGTGACAACCAGAATCCGGTCCGGAGTGAATAATCCCTCTAGGCGATCAACCGCAACCTGGAATAAGGAACGTTCCTGTCCCAGGCTGAGCATTTGTTTGGGTCGGCTTTGCCGGGAAAGAGGCCAGAGTCTGGTCCCTCCTCCGCCCGCCATAATGACAGCATAATAATTTTCATACATAATCGGACCTTCCCTTTTCGAGAACTATTTATGTCCCATAACCAGCCTGAACTTCTTGCACTGCAATATATTTCATGCCAAATGTTTTCCGAACCATGCCTTTTAATTCCATTAATGCCAGAGTTGAAGTAACTTGTTCAATGGGCATTTTCGTTTGAGTGCTGATCTCATCAACATGGAGTGGTTCATCTCCCACAACTTGATATATTTGCGCTTCCCGGGGATCGCCCGGTAAAGTTTTCCGGACTATTTTCTGTTCCGAAAGCAAACTCAGGTTCAATAGATCCAGCACATCCTGAGGTTCGAGCAGGGGATGCGCTCCCTGCTTAATCAGCAGATTTGTCCCTTTGCTCATAGGAGCGGTAGTTTTACCTGGTACCGCAAAGACTTCTTTTCCCTGTTCGGCGGCATAATTTGCTGTAATAATAGCTCCGCTTTTTACTCCCGCTTCAATAATGATAATTGCTTTTGATAAACCTGATATGATCCGGTTCCTGGGAGGAAAGTTGGATCCATCAGGCGGCGTTCCTAAAGGGTAATCACTTATCAGTGCACCGTGTTGGCTAATCTGCTCAGCCAGTTTTTTATGCTCTGGTGGGTAGATTTGATCCAACCCACTGCCAAGAACTGCCAAAGTCCTACCGCCGGCATCCAGGGCAGAACGGTGGGCAATGCTGTCAATCCCTCTGGCTAAACCACTTACCACGCTAATTCCATGATTTACCAGGACCCTGGAAATTTCCTCGGCCACCTGACGTCCGTACTCAGTGAACCGGCGCGTCCCAACGATCCCAACAGCCCAGGTATCCTCATTCTGCAGCGTTCCTTTAATATAAAGGACAAACGGTGATTGAGTGATGGTCCGCAGCCCTTCAGGATAATCCTGGTCATCCCAGGTTAATACCTGGATTCCTGATTTCTGGATTTGTTCTTCCAGCTTACTCAGCGATACCTGGTCCCTAACACTGACCAGCTTCTGACTCAATTTCTGACTCAATCCTGCAGATTGTAAATGATATTCAGGTGCCTGCCAGGCAGCCTGGACATCCCCAAAATATGCAAGCAGTTTTTCCAGGCGAACCGGGCCAATCCCTTTTACCAGGTTAAATGCAACCCAATAGATGGTCTGATGATTCATATCTTGCCCCCAGGTTCAGCCGGACCGGACTTCTTTGTCCCAAGCCGGGCAAAGAATACCATATTTTTTTTGAATGTGTCAAGGGAATTAAACCTCGACAGGAAATATAATTCGCTCTCGAAGAATGAATTTATATATAAATCAGCACAATATTCCAATTTGAATGATCCCCCTATCAGCAACCAGCAGTTAGACTAGAAATCCAACAATCCGGGAATGATATGGACCAGAACGAAACCCTCATCATGGTTTATATCAAGCACAACTTCGTCAATTACAGGCAGTAATATATCCTTTCCAGACCCGGTATCCACCAGGTATACATCATTTGCCCCGGTAAGGATAATCTCTTTAATCACTCCCAGTTTTTGATCCTGGTCTGTGATCACATCCAAACCAACCAGCTGATGGATGTAATATTCCCCCTCAGATAGTTCAGGAATATCCTCTCCCTTCATATATACCATAATATTCCGGAAGATTTCTACAGATGTCCGGTCTGGAAGTTCCTCCAGGGATACCAGCATATCCTCTCCATGCCAGCGGATAGCCTTGATCGTATAGGGCTGATAGCGCTCTCCGGCATAAATGGTCTGTTCAGGCACAATCAGTTCAGGAAAATCCGTCAGTACTGTCATCCGGATCTCGCCCCGAATACCATGCGGCCGCCGGAATTTTCCGATAATAACAAACACAGGTTCATCGCCGGGCGATGAACCTGTGTTTAAATTTCCATTAGTATTTGATTTCATTGCGGTTCTATGATATCAAGATTCACTTTTTTACCGATCCCGGAAGCCGAGACATTTAATAAAGTGCGGATCGCGTTGGCAACCCTGCCATTTTTACCTATGACTCTGCCCATATCTTCCTGGGCCACTTCAAGTTGAAAACTAATACTTTCCCGGCGGCGTTGGTGAGTCACCTTCACCTGTGTGGGATCATCGACCAGGGAACGAGCAATATAGGTGATTAAATCGATCAACGTAATCCTCTTTTTGTTTATATCAAGGACCAAGGCCTATTTGGCTGGTCAGTCCTTGATCAGTTTTGTGATATCGGACTTTAAAATTGTTCCGTCTTTGCCTGTACCCTTAACTGTCGACAGATCTAAACCGGCTTCATCGGCCAGTTTTTTAGCTGCATCAGTGATTTTTAGATCTGCTGCTGGTTCTGGTTCGGGCTCAGGTTCTGGTTCGGGCTCAGGTTCTGGCTCCGGCTCGGGTTCTGCTTCCGGCTCGGGTTCTGCTTCCGGCTCGGGTTCTGCTTCTGGCTCGGGCTCTGCTTCCGGCTCGGGTTCTGCTTCCGGCTCGGGCTCAGCTTCTGGTTCCGGCTCGGGTTCTGCTTCTGGCTCGGGTTCTGGTTCCGGTTCGGGTTCAGATTCCACCTCTGGTTCTGGTGCCGGTTCGTCAGCTGCTGGCTCAGCTATTTCTTCTACGGCAGCTTCAGGGGTTTCCTCTTCTACTTCTTCCACTTTTTTCTTGGGTTTGGACACCTTCACCAGATCGTCCCGACGAGTGCGGGGATCAACATTGCGTTCTTCTTCAAGCTTCCGGGCTTCAGCAGCCAAGGTTTCCATATCTTCGCCATCTTTAAAGCGTTGATATCGTTCCATTAATCCCACTGTTCGGAAGATCTGTAAAACAGAATCGGATGGCTGGGCGCCAACGCTCAACCAATAAAACACTCGATCTTCCTTGATGCGGATCGTCGAGGGTTCTGTCCGGGGATTATAATCTCCCAGAATTTCAATAAATCTGCCATCTCGGGGACTTTCTCTATTAGCAGCCACTATACGATGAGTGGGCTGTCCTTTTCCTCCGGCACGGCGTAAACGAATTCGAACCATAACTTGTGCTCCTTAGTATTTCTCGTGCGTAGTCCACTGGGGTTCTCCCACAGCGGAGACTATTATACACTATAAGTTTGATTATTAAGAGAATCGGGGCAAATTCTTCAACCCTGATTTCTTAAGCTCCTTAAAGAGCTTTTTTGTGTCCCGGTACTGTTTGACCAGCTGATTTACATCATAAACCTCAGTACCCGATCCGGCAGCAATCCTTTTCCTCCGGCTGGCATTGAGAATTTTAGGATTTTCCCTTTCGGCGGGAGTCATCGAATAGATGATCGCCTGACTGGCCCGCACTTTCTTCTCAGCTTGCTGGGGATCGATGGATTTGGATATTTTACCAAATTCTCCGGGAAGCATACCCATTATTTTTCCAATCGGACCCATTTTTAAGACCTGGGAAATCTGTTTGGAAAAATCCTCCAATGTAAATTCACCAGATAACAACCTTTGTGTCTGTACTTGGGCACCTTCATCGTCAAATGCTTCTTCAGCCCGTTCGATCAATCCGATTACATCACCCATGCCCAAGATTCTGGAAGCCATTCTCGCAGGGTCAAAAATCTCAAGATCGGCAAGGGTCTCACCAGTTCCCAGGAATTTGATCGGCAGGCCGGTTACTGATCGAATTGAAATTGCGGCTCCACCTCTGGCATCACCATCCATCTTGCTCATGATCAAGCCGGTGAGAGGGACGGTCCCCTGGAATCCGGCTGCGATATTAACAGCTTCCTGTCCAATCATGGCATCAACAACCAGTAATACTTCATCAGGTTGAAGGGCCTGTTCTATATCCCGCAGTTCATCCATCATATCATCATCGATTTGAGATCTGCCCGCAGTATCCAGGATCATAACATTGGCGCCAGATTTTTTAGCTTCCTGCACCGCCCTCTTCGCCAATTCAGCCGGCTGAAGTGACCTGTCAGCGTAAACCGGTATGGCTAGCTGATCTCCCAGGCTCTGCAACTGGTCTATCGCTGCCGGACGGTAGGGATCGGCCGCCACCAATAAGACCTGTTTTCCAGATTTCTTTAACAATCGCCCGATCTTTCCGGCTGTTGTGGTCTTTCCAGATCCCTGCAGTCCTGCCAGAAGGATCACCAGAAGTTCATCACCGGGGTCTGCCAGGGGAGCTGGTTCACCCAGGGTTCGAATGAGTTCTTCATGGACAATCTTTACAACCTGCTGTCCAGGGTTCAGGGCTTTGGATACTTCCTGGCCAACTGCTCTATTATTAACGCGGGAAATGAAATCCCGCGCAACGCCGTACTGGACATCTGCATCCAGCAAAGCCAGGCGGATTTCACGCATGGCGTTATCAATATCTTTTTCAGAAAGCTTTCCACGCCGTTTTAAAGAATGGAATATGCGATCCAGACGATTAGTTAATTGATCAAACATAATCAGGTAATCCTGAACGATACATAAAAACAGCGGATAACAGGCTTAATATCTAAGCCATCCGCAGAAAGTCATTTTAGCGTGCCAGCAGGTATCAGTCAAGGGGACAGGCCCCTTAACTGCATTGCCTCACAATCTCAGCTATGGTAAAATCTCTCCGCTCGGAGAACCATTTTCAAGGGAGGGATGGCCGAGTGGACGAAGGCGGCTGTCTTGAAAACAGCTGTGGGTGTTAAAGCCCACCGGGGGTTCGAATCCCTCTCCCTCCGCCTCAATGATCTCCCCCGGGGAGGTGCCAGAGTGGCTGATTGGGGCCGCCTGCTAAGCGGTTGTCGGGAATAAAGCTCGACCGTGGGTTCGAATCCCACCCTCCCCGCCAGAATTTATACCCTCGTAGCTCAGTGGATAGAGCACTTGCTTGCGGAGTAAGGGGTCGCGTGTTCGAATCACGCCGAGGGTGCTTAAAGGAGCGGTCACGCCGCTCTTTTTGTTAAGGAAGAATAGACCATGAAATCCAAACCTCAAATTCTTTTAACCAATGATGATGGCATCCAATCTCCTGGCCTGTGGGCGGCAGCTGAAGCCCTGGATGAATTAGGGTTTGTAACTGTCATTGCACCCCGGGAACAGGCATCTGGTACTGGTCGGAGTTTTCCAGACACCTATGACGGCCAGATAATCCAAGAACAATTAGTTGTAAATGGAAAAGAATGGACTGTGCATGCCATCGGGGGGACACCAGCAATGGCTGTGCTTTACGGAATGTTTGAACTCATTCCAGGAAAACCTGATTTAGTTGTCTCAGGGATAAATTATGGGCTCAACGTAGGCAGCGGGGTTACCATTTCAGGTACTGTTGGCGCTGCCCTTGAAGCTGCGGCAAATGAGATCCCTTCCCTGGCCATTTCTCTTGAAACAGAAAAGCAATACCACGCATCCTATTCGAGGGAAATAAATTTCAGTACTGCCGGTTATTTCACAGGTTATTTTGCCAGTCGTTTATTGTCAAAACAAATGCCCCTTGATGTCCAGGTGCTCAAGGTTGAAATACCAGCTGAAGCAAGCCCGGAAACAGCCTGGCAAATAACCAGGTTATCCAACCTTAGTTTTTACCGGCCTATGCCGCCGGAAAATGATCAGGATTCGGGAATAAGAGACTTTGGTTATGATCTTGCCCTGGATTGGGATCAATCCCCACCCGGAACCGATGCCCATTCAGTTGTCAATCAAAAGCTGGTCTCTGTAACTCCGCTAAGCCTTGATCTTACCTCGCGTGTTGATCTTAAAAAATTAGAAAGCCTGCTCAGAAAAGATTAGCTGTCCTGGCCCTTATATCCAGCATAATCCCCAATTTCTTTCATCCATCCTTCAAAGAATTTCACCATCAAATCGTGACGCTCAGCCGCCAGCGATCGTCCGGTTGATGTGTAAAGCCGGTCCCTGATCTGACTGAGTTTATAGAGGTATTCATGGGCCACTGTCTGGGATTCATCGGGGGCGAGTTTACCGGTAGCCAGATAGGTTGGCGATGGCGGAGCATACACATCCATACCCGCCCGGACAGCGTAAGATACTGCCCGCGCAACCCCAACAGCACCAATAGCATCGATCTTGTCAGCATCAAAAAGCACCTGTGCTTCCAGGGTCTCTGGCTGCTCTTCATGATTGCGAAATCGATGGGTCCTGATGCAGTGGGTCACAGCTTCTATTTCTCCCCTCTCCCAGCCCTCTTCTCTCAAGGTTTGTTCCGCGAAGCTGGCTGCCGCCAGATGATGCCCTTCCCGGACATCTACATCTCCATCAACATCATGAAAAATAGCAGCTGCCCGGACAATTTTGAGATTGGCACTTTCGGCATCAGCTATTATTTCACATAGTTTATATACCCGCAGCACATGCGAAAATCCATGAACGGGGTCATCATCCGGGTAATATGCCCGGGCTTCTTCAATAGTTGGCATGAATATATCTCCAGGAGATTTAATGCTCTCAGGGCTGTAGATTTATCAGGGTAATCCAGCGGCACCGGGAAACAGGAACTGGGTGATAAAAAGGTAGGCAGCCACTGCCAAACAAACCATTATTCCCAGGGTAAGGATCTTTTTTGTAACCTTAAGGATAAAACGCAATACAAATAACCCTACTGCAGCAATAATTATCCAAACCAATAGTGAATTATCCAAAAAACCCACTAGGCCTCCTCTCCACTAAATATTTGACCATTCTTAATAACTGTATTAACCAGATTAGAGCCAAAACGATATCCGAGCTGTCGGTAATCCGGGATATCCAGGATGATCAGGTCCGCTTGTTTGCCTGGTTCCAGAGAGCCAACTTTATGCTCCATGCCAATAGCTGCTGCGGCATTAATGGTGGCAGCCGCAATGGCTTGTTTCGGAGTAAGTTTCAAGTACCGGCAAGCCAGGGCAGCGGCAAACTGCATACTTTCACACCAGGCTGTCCCGGGATTAATATCAGTGGCAATCGCCAGCGTTGCTCCTGCATCCAACAAATCCCGGGCGGGAGTGTAGTCAGCTTCAGCCAAGCCAAATGGTGTGCAGGGCAAGGACACAGCAACAGTGTCCGATTTCCCCAAAGCTTGAATATCTTCCGGAGATGTTACTACCAGATGATCAGCAGATGCTGCACCCAATTCAGCAGCGAGACTGGCCCCACCCAGATTCTCAAATTCGTCAGTATGAATTTTTATGGGAAATCCATATTGAAGAGCTGTTTCCAGTATTTTTCGGCTTTGTTTCAGATCAAAAGCACCTCGCTCACAGAAAACATCCACATATGGCAGGGGTTGATCAGTTTGCTCTGGCCACCAGGCTGCCAGACCAGGAATTAATTCCTGGCAGAGGTGTTCCGCATACCCGGCGGGATCATTATTATATTCCGGGGCTACAGCATGCGCGCCCAGGTAGGTAATTATTATATCAACTGGTTCCTGATCATTCAGGTCCAGCAAGGCTTTAAGCAAAAGATGTTCAGTATCCCGGTCCAGACCGTATCCGGTTTTGGCTTCCAGGGTGGTTGTGCCGTGTTTAAACATACGTCTAATTCTGGACCTGGTTTGATCCATGATTTCTGGTAAGGTAGCGCCTCTGGTTGCCCGAACCGTTGAAAGAATACCGCCCCCGGCTTCAAGAATTTCCAAATATGTTTTCCCTTCCTGCTTGAGCTCAAATTCAGCCGCCCGATCCCCGGCCCAGATTACATGGGTATGGGGATCAACAAATCCCGGCATAAGGACTCTGCCCCGTGCATCCAGAGTTTCCTCCCGGGGATATTTTGCTGCCAATTCAGAAGACCTACCTATTTCCAGGATTTTTCCATCTTGAATGAGGACCGCACCATCTTCAATAAGACCCAGATTTCCCAGGAGTTCACCTGGTTGAGGTCCTCCCGCAAGTGTTAACATTTGAGAAGCTGAATGAATTAACATGGGCTGTCCGTGATCATAATTAGAATTTTTAACATTGTATCATCACCAAGAACACATCCTCCTGTTATTGGCCCCGATCATAAAGCCTCTTAATCCGATCACAACAAAGTCAATAATTGCAGATCAGTAACGAAATCAACAGCTAATTGTTAACTGGTATGTAGAGAACCAATTGCTTTCCTTAAAATATTCGTAGCGAATCTTAACAAATTCATTTGCTATTATTTAATATTCACGATATAATTGCACAACCATCCGGACAAAACTGGATGAGTTTCCTGCAGGTGGACCTTCATGACAGAAAAATCAACCCGAAAAACAAGAATACTCTGGGCTGGCAAAAGAAGAGCAGATATACCAACTTTTGTGCCAGACCTGGAAGCAAAAGGGTACAAGGTCACATTTGTCAATACAGGAAAAGATGCCCTGCTTAAGTTAGCTGAACACAAACCTGATGTGATGGTTGTTGATGGGGCATCGATGAGGACCACCGGTTCCCGGATCTGTAAATCCGTTCGGGTAAAATATCCCTC
>SDBT01007833.1_pt1 | contig 17536 bp, 13 predicted proteins | sample 2277101 | NCBI WGS metagenome assembly SDBT01 (sample SAMN10404973, study PRJNA504765) | marine sediment metagenome | isolation source: marine sediment core GS10_PC15, 103 cmbsf | place: Arctic Ocean: Southern Knipovich Ridge | collected 2010 | reverse complement strand
TTGTCGTACATCATTCCGGCTAACTTGGCTAACATAAAACCGCCAACTCCCCATGCGGTAAAGACAAGGCCGTAATTAACACCAAAGTTTTTAAGTCCGTAGTAGTCTTTTGTTATTGATGGAAACAGTGCAAGATTGGAACCGTAATTTGCTCCGATCAATGCTGTAATGATAATGAGTGCCGGAGCCGTTGTGAGGATATTTTCACCATTGGTTTTGGTCAGAAGGAACAGCAGGACCGCTTGAAAAACAAAGAAAATGAACAATGTAGGTTTTCGTCCGAGCTTATCCGAGATTATGCCTGCTATAATTCTTCCACCGCCGTTTCCTATTGCAAGGCCGACAACGGCGGCGATGGCCATTGATTCAATTAACCATTCGGCGGCTATTTTTTTAGCAACGGAAATAATCATCAATCCAGCTCCTGCGCCGCAGGCATACATGAACCAGAGCATATAGAACTGTTTTGTTGCCAGCATTTCCTTCGGAGTGTAATCTTCCTTTTTCTCGGCCGACATTCCCAGATTATCCTGGCGTACTTTCTCTTTTGCCATGGCTTGTTGCTTTAGTTTTCCGACGTTTCCTAATTCATTTAGGTACTGTGCGACCTTGTGTGGTGCCTTTAGTAGCTGTGCCAATCCGACAACGACAACTAAAAACGCGATGCCGAGAATAAACATCATTTTCTGAATGCCGTAGTTAGCGGAAAGTGACTTTGCCAGAGGTGCGGCATAAACCGAAGCAAGACCGAAACCAGAGACGACGATACCGGCTATCATCCCGGTTTTAGCGGCTGGAAACCACTTGACCGCAGGCGGAGTGGCTGAAGCATAACCAAATCCGATACCGGCGCCTGCAATGATACCGAATCCGATCATAAATCCCATAGGTGAGGTTGTAAAGCTGGCTCCAATCATGCCAATTCCAACGAGAATCCCCCCGATAGTGGCTGTGAATCGCGGGCTTATTTTGTCCTGCAAGTGTCCGGCAGGGACCATGACCAGTGAAAAAACAAGACATGCAACTGCATAAGGCATAGACTTGTCTGATTGTGTCCATCCCCAATCTTCTGGAATGCTTCCTACTATCACGCTCCATGTGTAGAGAATACCCAGGGCCAGGTTGATTCCAAGGGCGGCAAATGTTACTCGCCATCCTATGTTCTTAAACCGGCCCTGCCCTAATGAAGTATTATCACCCACGTCTGTTCCTTTCTATTAAAGGAAGGCCGGATGTGCTGACGAAGGCATATCCGGCCTACGAATTTAGTGTTTATTACAACCTATTAATCGGTTTTTTTAGCCACGATCTTTTATCAAAGACTCAACGACGCCTGGATCGGCCAATGTCGAGATATCGCCGAGATTATCGGCATTTTTTTCTGCAATTTTCCGAAGGATCCTTCGCATGATTTTACCGCTTCGGGTCTTCGGCAGAGACGGAGCAAATTGAATTGCCTCGGGAGCTGCGATAGGACCAATCTCCTTGCGGACGTGCATGACCAGTTCCTTCTTTAGTTCGTCACTTTCTTCAATGCCTTGCACCAGGGTAACGAAAGCATAAAGACCCTGGCCCTTAATCTCGTGCGGTACCGGTGTTACAGCGGCTTCGGCTACCTTTTCATGGCTGACCAGTGCGCTTTCGACTTCTGCGGTACCGATACGATGGCCTGATACATTGACAACGTCGTCAATGCGGCCCAGCAACCAGTAATCACCGTCGTCGTCAATTCTGCAACCGTCACCGGCGAAGTAGATATCATCGTACATCGTAAAATAAGTTTCGACAAAGCGATCATGGTCGCCCCACATTGTTCTCATCATGCCAGGCCAGGGTTTGCGAATGCAGAGCTTTCCGCCTTCGTTGACGTCGCATTCGCTGCCATCGTCACGCAGTACGACCGTATCGACGCCGAAGAAGGGACGACCGGCACTTCCGGGTTTTAGAGTATGCGCTCCGGGCAGGGGGGCAATCATGAAACCACCGGTCTCTGTCTGCCACCATGTATCGACTATCGGACATCTGTTTCGTCCGACTTTTTCGTAGTACCACATCCATGCTTCGGGATTGATCGGCTCGCCGACCGAACCAAGGATACGGAGTGTGTCGAGTTTGTACTTCATAACCCACTCTTCACCAAGACGCATCAGTGCCCGGATAGCGGTCGGAGCGGTATAAAATACGGTGACGCCGAACTTGTCGCATATCTGCCAGAACCTTCCCGCGTCGGGGTATGTCGGAACACCCTCGAACATTAATGATGTCGCACCGTTTGCCAGCGGACCATATACAATGTAGCTGTGCCCTGTGACCCATCCGATGTCAGCGGTACACCAATAAACATCGTCTTCGTGAATGTTAAAGACGATTTTATGAGTAAGTGTAGTGTGCATCAGATAACCGGCGGTGGTGTGAACGACACCCTTTGGTTTTCCGGTTGAGCCTGAAGTATAAAGAATAAACAGCGGGTCTTCGGCGTTCATAGGTTCGGCGGGACAATCATCGCTTGCCTCGGCCATCTCATCGTGATACCACGCGTCGCGGCCACCTTGCATGTTGCATGGCTCGTCGTTTACCTTTGTAACTATTACACTCTCGATGGTGGGGCATTCTTTAAGAGCTTCGTCGGCGATTTTTTTAAGTGGAATATGCTTGCCGGCACGAAGCGATACGTTGGAGGTTATGAGCATTTTGCAGTCTGAGTCGTTGACCCTGCCCTGTATCGCGTCAGAACTGAAACCGCCGAAGATAATCGAGTGAATCGCACCGATACGAGTACAGGCCAGCATTACGATCGACAATTCAGGAACCATCGGCATGTAAATGGCAACTCGGTCGCCTTTTGTAATGCCCTTGGCTTTCATAATATTTGCGAACTTGCAAACCTCTTTGTGAAGCTCTTTGTATGTGAACTTTTTGACGTCGTCTTCGGCTTCACCCTGCCAGAGGATAGCAACTTTGTCGGCAATGGGTGTATTGAGGTGACGGTCGAGACAGTTGTACGAAACGTTGAGTTGTCCATCGGCAAACCATGTGTGCTCGATCTTTCGGGCTTTTGTGTCCCAGTTGTAATCGAGTGCTTTTGTTGGCTCTTTGAACCAGGAGAGGCTTTTTGCCTGCTCGAGCCAGAAAGCCTCCGGATCATTAATCGATTGTTCCCACATTTCCTGATACTGCTGCTGACTGCTTACATGTGCATCGGCCTGGATTTCGGTCGGCGGTGGAAACTTTCGATCTTCAGTCATAAGTGATTGAAAAGCCTTTTGTTCTTCTGACATTTGGTTGTCTCCTTTTATCTTGTGTTTGAAAAACATCCCATTTTATTTTTAATGATTTAAAGTATTTTCTATTTCAATCCTACTCGAAAGTCAAGCGAAAAGCTTCTGCTAAAACTTATAAATAAATGATGTCTGAGCACGCAGGCTATCACCGTCAGAGGCATTTTTATACTCGGTATGCCAGTGCGAAAGCTCGAAACCTATCATGGTGTTGGTATTCAATGAATATATTACATTTCCAAATATCGAGCGATTGTACGTACGTTTATCTCCTGAAATACCATTAAGGTCATCATTATCTACATCGTCAATGCTCAAGCCGAGGTTGAATCGCCATTTATCCCATGGGCCCAGTTCTGCAGCGAGCCATCCCCCGGTGCTGCCTATTTCCCTGTTTGTTGTAGTATTTACTCCTTGTCCGATACCTCCAAGATAAGCACTGAGGTTTTCACCTGTGAACAACTCGCTTTTAAGCCTAAGCCACTTATTTATCGGCTGGAGGACATCGAGGTTGATTGACCAGCTATCAAATTCCTTGCTATTTCCTGCAGCGTTGATATCAAGATCCTCTTTTGCCCAGTGACCTGAAATTCCTATGTCGGTTCGCTCATGGTCCAATATTGGGACTTTTATACCGGCCCTTGCCTGGAGGCCGGGAGAACCTGAATTCTCTCCAGCATCACCGGTGAAGCTGTTACTTGTTCCGATGTTACAAGTTATTGCCCCCCTTAGATCGAGAGTAACCTTTTCATTTAGATCAAAGACTTTTGTTAGCCGAATCTGAGGGCGTCGGTATCCGATATTGCCCGCCCACCAGGCGACGGAATAGTTGAGGGTATAAGGATTCAGCGGAGAGATAACATCCCATGTCTGTCCGGCAAGGATGTTGAAGTCATCGTTGGGCCATAGGATTTTCATATAAGCGTGACGCATCATGATGCTTGCCTTGTTGGTGGCATCCGCATTTTCGAAGAAATCTATCTCGACAAGGCCGCTGGTTTTTATATCACTGTTGTCGGGTCCGTTAAGTTTTACTCCAAGACGTGTTTGGTTTACGGTCATATTGAACTGATCGTCGTTTTTGTTCGTAGCTTCGGACTCGGCCCATCTTGCAAAGTTTCCGTTGTTAATCCTGGAATCGTCATAAGCAGCGTCAATCTTGATATATCCATATGGTTGAATTGTAACGCCGGCCGGTTTTATTTTCTTCGGCTCGGTCGCCACAGGGGGGGCAACTGGAGAGGTTTTTGCTGGAGCCTTATGGTCCCTTCGTCCGAGAATTTGATTTATCTGTCTCAGTTCGTTTTCGAGTTTCTCTACTCTGATTTTCAATTGAGCGTTTTCCTGTGCTAATTCATCGTTGGTCTTCGCCGTCAAAGAGCCCGAACATGTCATTACAAATACAATCGTCAGAAGTTTCAGTTTTGTCATAGTCTAAGTTTCTTTCTTACATACTTGTCGAGCCTGACAACACCTCGACTCCATTGGCTCGAACTAACAAGGAATGTTAATTACATACTATAAAGGTTTTTTCAACTACCGAGTAAAGAGACATTATCTATAAATTTCCTTGCGCAGGCTATAAGACCATAACCTTTTTTTTGCATTATCCTGCTATCGTTAGCTGACAAAAATGTAATATTGTGGTTTCCGCAGTGTTACGGGGGAATACATACTAAAATGCTCGGTTTTGTATGAAGGGTGCATGGACCATGCAACCAGTTGTTACAGGCATGTTTGTTTTTAAGAGGAATCGAGAAACTTAGACCTGCGGTCGCGGAAGCAGTCCTGCTTTTTCGAGGATAACCGGTGTGATGCTCTCCCAGCCGATTGGCATCAGGTGAAGTCCCGCGACGCCTTCGATATTTTTGATGCGTTCTATCATCTCGACGGCTATTTTGACTCCTTCTTCCTTTGGTTCTTTGGCAGCTTCCATTCTTTCGATGAGGGCATCTGGTATGCTCATTCCGGCTACTTCGGACTTCATGTATTTTAGTGCGCGATGGCTTTTGACGGGAGTTAATCCGGCCAGGATATAGACCTTTTCGTGCAGTCCCTGGTCAACGACGAGCTTCATCCATCTCTCGAATTTTTCCAGATCGAATACACACTGTGTTTGGATGAAATCGGCGCCGGCGTTTATCTTTTTGGCTAATCGCAGAACTCGATATTCGAACGGATCGGCAAAGGGATTCTCGACCGCGCCAATGAACAAACGCGGTTCAAACTCTTTTATGGGATCGCCGGAGAGAAACTGCTTGTCATCCCGCATCTTTTTTACCATTGCGATCAACTGGACCGAATCGAGATCGAAAACGTTTGCCGATTCGGGGTGGTTTCCGAAAATCTGATGGTCTCCGGTAAGACAGAGAAGATTCTTTGCGCCAAGGGCGGCGGCACCGAGTATGTCCGACTGCATTGCGATACGATTTCGGTCACGGCAGACCATCTGTACGACTGGCTCGACACCGCATTCGATAGCAATAGCGGCGGCGGCTATGCTCGACATGCGAACGATGGCCGTCTGGTTGTCGGTGACGTTGGCGCCATCGACGTTGCCTTTGCAGTACTGGGCTTTTTTCCTTACCGCGTCGGGATTGGAGTTCATCGGCGGACCCAGTTCTGCTGTGACCGCGAATTCGCCTGCATTTAGAACTTTCTCAAGTCTTGATTCGGACTTCATAGCATTGCCTCTTCAAACTTTATCTTTCGCTGTCCGGCGTTGGTGCTCGTTCGCCAGTCCTTGGGCTCGCGCACAATGGTTAGATTATCGAGTTTTCCAAGGTCTTTGAGCCTGTCGTGTATCAATTGCCATATACAGTCGGTTTCGCTATCGACTTCGCATTTTCCTTCGCTCGAACCTCCGCATGGGCCGTTTAGCAGTCTCTTGGCACAGCGGGCGATTGGACATAAGCCGCCTGTCCACTCGAGTACGCAATCACCGCATCCGGCACATCGCTCCTGCCACAGTGCGTGTTCGACTGGGTATCCCATGAACTTGGTATTGAGTCCCGGTATGGTAATAACCTTGGTATGGCGCTCGTTCATTGTCTGTACACCGACACCGCATGCGATCGACAATACCGCATCAGCCGATTCGAATTGCTCTTTGCAGGCGTCGATGAATTCGAACTCGCACTGACGTTCGGGTGTGCATTCTGAGATTTCGATTTCGCGGCCTTGCTTTTTGCGGGCGATTTTTATCTCCGATGCCAAAAGCTCTACGGCCTTTGCGCCACCGGAAAAGCATATAGTGACACACCCGCCGCATCCGGCCAGCACGATCTTGTCGTAATCTTTAATCGACTCTAAGATTTCCTCCAGAGGTTTTCTGTCGGCAACGATCATATCAGAGCCCTTTCCTTTAAAAAGTCATCAACTTCGGTAATGTGTTTGTGTATTCCAAGTTTTCCGGCATCGACGCCGAATGCCAGGCCCATTAACTGGGTGAAATAAAAGATCGGTATGTTGAAATCGGTCCCGTATTTTTCATTTATCTGTTTCTGCCGGCTGTCTAAGTTGAATTGACAGAGCGGACAGGCAGCGGCAATCACATTTGCCCCAGCCGCCGTGGCGTCATCCAGCAGCTTTTTGCAAAGGTCAAGTACGACATGTGTTTGCGTCATGGCAAAACTAGCGCCGCAGCAGAAGGTCTTGAGGTTCCAGTCAATCGGTTTGGCACCGATGGCTTTTATGACCGATTCCATGTCGGTTGGATTCTCGAAATTATCCTTTCCTGTTACCCTGGGCGGTCTTGTCGTAAGACAGCCATAGTAGCAAGCCACCCTAATGTCATCGAGCGGCTTTTGGACCTTTTGCCGAACGGCTTCGAGGCCCACCTCCTGTGTGATTAGATCAATCATATTCAAAACTTCGATGTCGTCCGGGACCTTGTCGTCTATGACGTATTCGATGTCCTTACGCAGTGCCTCATCCTGAATACTTGTCTGGGCGAACTTCAATCTCGAATAGCATGAAGCGCACGGTGCGCATACCTTCTTTGCGTTGAGCTCTTTGGTAAGGACGAGGTTTTTAGCCGGCATAGCCGCTGCCATCAACTCATTAGTTTGATGCGCGGGCGAAGAACCGCAGCAGATCCAGCCTTCGAGTTCATCGAGTTGGACGTCCAGTTCGCGGCAGACTTCTTTAATTGACATGTCGAATTCGATGCCCGTCGAATGGAGTGAACAGCCTGGATAGTATGCTATTTTCATTTTTTTAGTTTCTTTGCCCTTGAGAACATTTTCATCATTTCAAACGGTCTTTTTATCGATGGCAGAAGTTTCAGCTTGCCCTTTTTGATCAGTTTCATCCCGAGTGGTATATCCTTAAAAGGCTGTAATGAAAACACATTGAACAGTCCCGTCAGAGCGACTTCGTACATTCTGCCGGTATATTTGAGCATGGTCATGATGAGGCGGTTAAATAGTTTCGTATGACCGCTATCGACCTTTATTTTTTTCTCCTGGACCATGATCCTTATAGTATCGATGACATGAGCGATATCGATATCCTGCGGGCAGCGGGTCGAGCAGGTATGGCAGGAAAGACAATACCATATAGTGTTCTGTTTCATCATCTCGTCTGTCAAGCCAAGCTGGGCGTATCTCATAAATTCGGCCGGTGAGCTTTCCATGAATTGGCGATTGGGACAGCCCGATGCGCATTTACGGCACTGATAGCAGAGAAAGACGTTCTCACCGCTTCGCTTAGCTAATTCTTTCGCAAAGGCCTTGTCGATCTTTATTTCTTTGTCACCAACGATTTTCATGATTCAACTGTTTCTTTATTAAATGTCGGACCCAGTTCTTTTATCTTTGCTGTCATTTCTTCGACGATCTCGGCAAACCTGCCACCCATCGCCGATGACAGGTTAAACATCTCGATACGTTCAGGTTCGATTCCGGTTTCGGTCAGAAGTCTTTTAACGTATTTTACCCTTTTTGCGGCTCTTGTATTACCTTGCAGGAAATGACACTGGTTCTCCAGGCACCCTGCGATAAACACGCCGTCGGCTCCATCCTCGAAGGCCTTCATCATAAGTATTGCGTCAACTTTGCCCGTACACGGCAGCCCGATAATCCTTACATTTGGCGAATACTGAATACGCATCGCACCTGCAAGATCCGCTGCCGCAAAGGCACAGTACTTACAACAAAAAGCTATTATTTTAGGTTCGAACTCACTCATTATTTGGCCGTTTTAGTTGTTTCGGTAAATAAGGATTCAATTTTGGCAATAACCTGCTTATCCTTATAATGCATCAATTGGATTGCTTTTGCGGGACACTCCGATGCGCAAATGCCGCAACCGTGACATATCGCCTTTTCGATTTCCGCAACGCCGTCTTCATTTATTCTCGGTACATCATAGGGACAGGTTCTTACGCACGTAAGGCATACGGCACATTTGTCCGGATCGATCACGGAAACCACGCCGCTGATTTTCATTTCCTTCTTTGAAAGAATATTGACAGCCTTGGCTGCGGTCGCCTTTGCCTGGGTTACACTTTCATCTATAAACTTGGGCCCGTGACAGGTTCCGCACAAATACAGCCCTTCGGAGGCGAAATCGACAGGTCTTAATTTCATATGGGCTTCGAGGAAGAAGCAATCGAGGTTCAAAGGTATCTTAAACGCGGTCGAAACATCTTCGCAATCATCGGGCGGAACCATCGCGGCACTTAAACCGAGTACATCCGGTGAAAAACTCAACTCCAGGTTCGAATTCAAGTCCCTGACTCTTACTTCAACGCCGCTGGTGGTTTCGGTAACGACAGGCTTGTTATCGAGATCATATCTAAAGAACAGGATACCCATCTCGCGGGCCTGGTTGTAATATTGCTCCTTAAATCCGTAGGTGCGGACGTCTCTGTAAAGGATCGCAACATTGGCATCCGGATTATTTCGCTTTATTACCATTGCGTTTTTGATCGCCTCGGTACAGCAGACTCTGCTGCAGATCATTCTTTCGGGCTCCCTCGATCCGACGCACTGGATCATGACGACTTCCTTGAGCCCGCCGATAAATTCGGTATCACTTTCGATTCGCTGCTCGATCTGCTGCTGTGTCATTACCTTATCGTTTTGACCGAAAAGATATTCATCGGGCTTCGACTCACTGGCACCGGTAGCTATGATTCCTGCTCCGTGTTCGACTTCGATAATATCGCCGTTTGTTTTTATCCTGCTGGTAAAATCACCCACAAAACCCTTACATTCTTCTACGATTGAGTTTAAATATGTGGTTATTCTGTTGTGATTCTCAATCTGAGATATTAGTTGCCCTACAAGTTCACTGGGCTTGTACCCTTCAATTGTGGTAAGCACTCTTGTTGCCGAGCCGCCTAATCGTTCTGCCTTTTCGACAAGATGCACATCAAAGCCCTGATCGGCTATGGAAAGAGCGCACGTCATACCTGCGACACCACCACCAACGACAAGGGCATTATGATTCGGTTCGTAACTTTCTGTTGAAAGAGCCTCGATATTTCTTGCGCGTCCTACCGCCATCTTGACCAGGTCTATCGCCTTTTCTTCGGTGATATCGCCCAGCCGGGTATGTACCCATGTACACTGATCTCGAATGTTGGCCATCTCGAAAAGATAGGCATTTAGGCCGGCCTCGCGGACAGTCTCCTGGAACAGGGCCTCATGCGTTCGCGGGGTACAGGAGGCAACCACGACCCGGTTCAAATCGTGCTCTTCGATCTTTTCTTTTATATTCAACAACCCGTCCGGCGAGCAAGTGTACATCAAGTCTCCGGAATAAACTACGTTGTCGAGACCGCTTGCATAATCGGCGACCTTTGCGCAGTCGATGACACCGCCGATGTTCGAGCCGCAGTTGCAAACAAAAACGCCTACACGCGCTTGCTGCTCGGAGATGTCCTTTTCGGGCGGATAAATCTTTTCTTCGACTTCGGTCCCGCGCACTTCGGCCAGTAGTTCCATCGCCTGTGCCGCTGCGCCGCTTGCCTGGACTACGCTTTCGGGTATGTCCTTGGGAGATTCTATGGCTCCGGCAAGATAAATGCCCTGGCGTGATGAAGACGTCGGATCAAATATGGCCGATTGGGCAAAGTTATACTTGTTCAGATCAATCCCACAAACATTACCGAGTTCGGTGGTCTTCTCCGAGACGCACAGACCGGATGACAGCACAACCATATCGAATTCTTCATCGAGCCAGTTCGAACCGTCCTCGGTGAATTCGAGCGACAAATTTTGATTTGTGAAATTCTGTCTAACACCCGAAGGCCGCGTATAGATAAAATCGATTCCGTATTTGGTTTTCGCACGCTCGACATATTCATCGAATCCTTTGCCGAACGCCCGGATATCCATCACGAATATTTTGCACTCTGCGTCGGGCAGGTGCTCTTTAGTTATAACTGCCTGCTTGGTCGCGTACATACAGCAGACGCTCGAGCAATAATCGTTCTCTTTGTCCCTCGAACCGACGCACTGAATAAAAGCAATCTTTTTCGGCTCAACGCTATCCGAGATTCGTTGTATATGACCCTGGGTCGGACCCGAAGCGCTAAGAATCCTTTCATAATCAAGTCCGCTGATCACATTGGGGAAACGCCTGTAGCCGTATTCAGCTTTTTTCGACGCGTCATACAAATCGAAACCGGTCGCGAGAATCACCGCGCCGACATCGAGCTTCCTTTCTTTGGGAACGTCGTTATAGAGTATCGCATCAGCTTCGCAAACAATTGAGCATCTTTTGCAGTAAGAACATATCGCACAGTAAAGGCAACGCTTGGCCTCGTTGACAGCCATTTCTTCGGTAAAGCCAAGATCGACCTCATCGAAGCTGTTCTTTCGCTTATCGAGCCCAATCACCGGCATCTGCTGGCGAGGTTTGATTTGTTCATCCTGCTCAATAAGTTCTTCGGTGCTGATTTCAACTACCGGGCCTTCTTCGACGGCGGGTACGAATTTCTCGCCTTTTATATATGCGTCGATTGCTTGAGCGACCCGCTGGCCGTCGGCAGTTGCCTGGACCACACTGGCTGGTCCGCGAGCCATGTCACCTCCGATGAAAACCTTCGGCCACGATGTCTGGCCCGTATCCGGATCAGAATCTACCCTTCCTCGCTCGTTAAGTTTGATTTTGCCGTCCTTAGGCATAAAACTAAAATCAGACTTTTGTCCGATGGATACAATCAGCTCCTCGCTTTGGAGAATCTGCTCGGAACCTTCTGTAGTCTCTAACTCGAGCCTGCCCTGGACAAATGCCATCCGTTTGACATCCAGAAGTTCCAGCCCGGCAAACCTTCCGTCATTTGCGATGATCCGTTTGGTTGCCTTTGCGGCGTTTATGGTTACGCCTTCTTCAATGGCCCAGTCAATTTCCCATTGATGGGCGGGCATCTTGTCTTCGGCTTCGAGGCATACTATGTTGACTTGTTTGGCGCCTAACCTAAGTACCGTCCTCGCGCAGTCCATCGCGACGTTACCGCCGCCTATGACTGTGACATTTTCTTTGACGCTTTTTTTCTCTCCCGTTCTGACGTCACGCAGAAAATCTATCGCAACCGATACATTCTCAAGGTCTTCTCCTTCAAGGCCGAGATTCATACTTTTGTGCATTCCGACGGAAAGAAATACTGCTTCGAATCCGTCGTCAAGCAGCTTCTCGATACCTTTTTCACCTTTGACGGCGGTGTTTAGCTTTACATCGATGCCGTAATCGAGAATGTTCTGGATATCTCTTTCGATAATATCTGTTGGCAGGCGGTATTCGGGAATTACTTCCCTGAGCATACCTCCGATGACATCGTGTTTTTCGAATATTGTTACCGAGTAACCCATTTTCCGCAGGTCAAGCGCACCGGACAATCCCGCCGGGCCCGAACCTACAATCGCGATCTTTTTACCGTTATTTTCAATCTCGGCCTGTTTTTCTTCGGCGGTTGGCTCCTGGCAGTTTTCGGCATACCAGTCGGCAACGAACCTTTTTAAGTATGCAATCGAGACAGGGCTATCAAGATTGTCCCTGTTACAACTCTGTTCGCAGGGATGCTCGCAGATCCTTCCGCAAATAGAAGGGAAGGGATTTGTCATTGTGGCCGATTCATAAGCCTCTTTGAACTTGCCCGCAGCAATAAGGGCAACGTAACCGCTGGGATTGCCATGGACCGGACATGCGTCGTAGCAGGGGGCTATCCCTTCTTTGTTCATGGCGTATTTATTCGGAACCGCCTGGGGGTATTCCTTATATATAGCTTTGCGGTCGTTGAGCAGTTGGTTGTATTCATCTTTAACCGGGACAGGGCAGTGTTCCGCACAGAGTCCGCAGCCGGTGCACTTTTCGAGATCGATGAAATGCGGCTTTATCGATATCGTACTTTCAAAATTGCCAGCTTGACCGCTCAATTTGGAAAGTTCGGCGTTGGTTATGATCTCGATATTGCGATGCGTACCGGCAGCTACGAGCCGCGGTGAAATCGTACACATCGCGCAGTCGTTGGTGGGAAAGGTCTTGTCAAGCTGGGCCATACGACCGCCGATAGCGGTACCGGATTCGACGAGATAGACCTTATAACCGGAATCGGCCAAGTCAAGCGAGGCCTGAATACCGGCTATTCCACCTCCTACAACTAATACAGAGCCTGTTTTCGTTGTCTGCTTCAACCTTAACTCGATTTAATATCAAATAATATTGTTGTTTTCGCCATTGAAAATTAATCCAACCGACAGCAATAAAATGGATTTTTTAGCCGATGAGGAGTCCCGTAACCGGCTTTTAACAATCCTTAAACACAACCACCCAAACAGCCTCAGGCGGACTGAACAACTCCTATTGCCCCCCGTTATATGCAATCAAGAGCCCGAAAGAGCCTCTTGTTATTGCACTTTTTTGTTAAGAAACCCTAACTACATAGTTATTATATGCAGCTACGCGGCTTTGTTCAACATATTTTGCTACTGGCAGGGCATCAAGACCGCAAATGTGAGCAAAAACAATGAAAAGCTGTTGACATTTTGTTTTTTACTTCGTAGTATATGTATATAAGTACAGATGTACAGACAATCTATCAAGAGGTAAATATGGAAACCGAAGCGACACTGTTCAAAGTATTGGCTGATTCAACCCGTCTTAGACTGGCCGTTTTACTCTCTATACAGGGTGAGACTTGTGTTTGCAGTCTGGCCGGTGCTCTTGATGCGCCTGAGTATAAGATTTCACATCATCTGAGAATTATGCGTTCGGCTGGTGTGGTCGAGTTTAGGCGTCAAGGAACCTGGATGTTCTATAAGCTTGCTAAAGCTCGAAATCGGCTTGAAGAGTGCTTGCAGGAATGCTTCAGAGATTGCCTTGCAGATCACAAGACAATTACAACAGATTTGAAACGATTGTTACAGACAACCTGTAAAAAATGAGGAACTACATATCATCAGTAACACGAGTATTAAGGAGCTACTGACAATGGAAGCTGAAAAAAAGAAAAAAGGCCTATTGGCAACAATCTGGGAATCAATGAGCAAGACCGGTGGATGCTGTGGTGGTGGCCAAAGCTGCTGTGGTCCTGCAGACGAAGATGACAAGAAAATCCAAGAGAATAAGGACGCCGAAGGTTCTGACAAATGAGAAATGATAAGGTTGCAAAGTATAGAGAAATTGCAGTTCTGAGTATTGTTCCCTGTAGTGTTGGCATTTTGATTCTGGTAAGCTGGGCGATGGCCTGGTGGAAAATTGGCCCTGGTTTTCTCAACGCTGGCTTGGCACTTTTTGCTACTTTATTTGGCGGTTATCTACGGTTCCTTTCGGGTTTCAGGGACATCTTCAATCGTAAAATAACAGTCAATGTTTTCGTTACGGTTGCTCTTGTCGCTACAATTGCGATTGGTGAATTTAGGGCAGCGGCGATCATCGTCTTTATAATGGCAGCGGCAGGTGCATTGGAAACCTATACTCTCGGAAAGACTCGTAGAAGCATAAGGAATCTTCTGGATCTTACTCCCAAAATGGCAACGGTGCGACGAGATGAGCAAGAGGTTGATGTACCTGTCAGTGAAATTAAAGTCGGGCAGGTCGTGGTTGTTAGGCCCGGAGGTCGCATTCCCATCGATGGAGTCATAGTTGCCGGACAAAGCTGTGTCAACCAGGCTCCCATTACCGGAGAATCAATACCCGTCGAGAAGTTTAAGGGTGGTGAAGTATTTGGCGGAACTCTCAACGAAACGGGTCGGCTTGACATTCGGACTACCAAGGTTGGCCAGGATACTACATTAGCCAGAATAGTTCATCTTGTCGAACAAGCTCAAGGGACAAAAGCTCCTATTCAGAATCTTGCCGATCGTTTTACGACGTGGTTTCTGCCTGCGGTACTGGTATTAGCAGTAATAGCCTGGCTGGCATCCGGCGAAGTTACAGTCGCTGTCTCGGTTCTTCTGGTTGCATGTCCATGTGCTTTTGCCATAGCTACTCCAACGGCTGTTACCGCCGGAATATCCAATATGGCCCGTCGTGCGGTACTTATCAAGGGGGGGATGTTTCTGGAACTGGCTAAAAAGATAGATGTTCTGCTTGTAGATAAGACCGGCACATTCACTTTTGGAAAACCAAAAGTAGTCGAGGTAAACGCCTTTGACGGAATGTTAGAAGAAGATGTCCTGCGTTTAGCCGCAATAGCCGAGAAGTATTCTGAGCATCCATTAGCCAGATCGGTTATGGCTCGTGCGAAGCAGTGCAGCATCGAAGTTCCTGATCCAGATGAGTTCAATATCGAAGTTGGAATGGGCGTTACTGCTCGGTTCAATGGCCAAAAGATATTAGTCGGTAAGGATAAGTTCTTGCAGGAAAAAGATGTCATTATAACCGAAGACATCGAGCGGGCGGTTTCAGCACAGACCGAACAGGGCAGAACCACTTTTCTTATAGCCAACGATATGAAACCGGTTGGCTTGATTGCTATTGCCGACGAGATTCGCTCAGAGACTCCTCATGCTATTGCGTCGCTAAAAGCTATGGGCATTAAAAAGATAATAATGCTTACCGGAGATAATCATAAGGTCGCCAAAGCTGTCGCAGAAGAAATCGGAGTTGATGATTTCCAGGCTGAACTTCTTCCGGAACAGAAGCTGCAATTTGTCGAAAAGCTGCAAAAGCAGGGGAAAATTGTCGGTATGATTGGCGATGGCATCAATGATGCTCCGGCACTGGCTTTAGCTGATGTGGGAATTGCTATGGGTGCGGCTGGGACGGATGTGGCTGTCGAAACAGCAGATGTGACTTTGATGAACGATGATCTGTCACGGGTTGTAAACTTTATGGAGATGTCGAGAAAGGTGCTGTTGCGTATTAAACTCAATATCTTCTTTTCTATCATATACAATATAGTCGGGTTTGTCCTTGCCGGCCTTGGGATGCTCACTCCGGTCCTGGCAGTTATTTTTCAGGAGGCTGGTTGTATTACGGTGGTTTTCAGTTCGACGCTGCTATTGTGGTCAAAAACAGGGACGCGGATAAAAAACAACGATAACGGAACGCTTTCAACCGCAGCCCTAACTGTTGAAAATGCCACAAGAGACAGTGTTCAAGAGTGCGTATGATAATTACAGGATATATATTAAACCTTTTTTGGAAAGGGTCTTAAGATGAATGATAAAAAAGAACAGATCTCTGGCCAGGATAACGCCGGTGACGTCCAGCCATGCTGTGAAGGAGGCAGTTGCTGCCCGTCAGACTCTGTTGGCCGGAGCAAGAACTGGAAGATTGTGGTATTTATCCTTGTTGTCGGAGCAGCGGGGATGGTTTTGGCACGTTCGTTGATAACCAAGTCCAATTCCACTGCCGATCAGGTACAACAACCATTTGCTGCCATCCAGCCTGAACTAGAACCGGATACTCCTTATACTCTAAATACACCGACAACGCCCAAGTCACCCATTGAAACCGAGAACGAGATAGAAAGTCCACCGGTGGCTGTCGAGACGACAGAGCAGGACGTATCTGTTAAAACCGCACCTTTGATATGGGGGATGGAACTGCATTCTCTGGCATCTCTGGGCAAAGTTGCGGCAGATGTTGACGCGGTTTTTGTCATTCTTGCCGACGAGGACAAACAGGACATGCAGCCTGTAACCCGGACTGCTGCCGAGAAGATCCAGGCCGGTGGAAGTCGCATCCGTGTTTTCACTCTTGAAAAGAAATCATCTGATTATGCGCGGTTGGCAAAGCAGTTTTCCATACCCTGCGTACTTATGATGGTAAAGGGCCGGGGCAGTACCGTCGTCTCGGGCGAGATCACAGAAGCCAAACTTCTTCAGGGATTCGTGGCCGCGTCAAGACCACGTTCGGCTTGCGGTCCTGCTGGTTGCGGTCCCGTTGGCTGCGAGCCAAAACCTGCCAATCCGGGTAACAAATAGGGGACTAAGCAAACAATGGAATTGATTCAATCGATAATGGAATGGGCTAAAAATTTGCTCGAGCAAACCGAATTCCGTCCGGTGGCGCTGCCTCTGGCATTTATTCTCGGATTGGCAAGTGCGATTGCCAGCGCATGTTGTACTCTGCCGCTGCTCGGAGCGATAGTGGGATATTCAGGTACGCGGGATGATAGTGATCGCCGATCTAAAGTTCTTTCCGCCTTGTTCTTTATGTTGGGGACAACGATAGCACTGGTCCTGCTTGGATTTGTAGCGGGATTTATCGGGCAAGTCGCTCAAGATGTATTAGGTAAATACTGGAAAGTTTTTGCGGGAATTATTGCGATATTTGTCGGTTTGGCCGCACTTAAGTTATTGCCATTTAAGCTTCCCGCAAATACCGCTAAAGGTAAGTCGCGTCCGAAAGGGTTCCTTGGTGCGGCAGTCTTCGGACTGGTCATGGGCGGAGGTGTTTGCGTGGCATCTCTGGCGTGTAATCCGGGAATCTATATCGTATTGGGCGTCGCCGTGCTGCAAGGATACACCTTATGGGCAATGGCAATAATGGCCGCCTATGCAGTTGGATTCAGTTTGCCATTGGCTGTCATTATGCTGGGCGTCTCTTTTGGCAAATCGGTAATCAAGGCCAAGAGAACCGAGACCGCAATAAGAGTTGTAGCTGGTGTTCTGCTTATTGGAGCCGGTTTTTATTTCCTGGCTACAATCTAAAATCGATCTCAACGCATGTATTATCTCGAAAATTTCAATCTGAAGCGCAACATATCTTCCCACGCCAGAAAACCTCGGCGGGTGTCCGATAGTTCAAACATTTCCTTGGTCGATTATTTAACAACTTCTCAACTTTGTCAAGCAGCC
>SDBT01007832.1_pt1 | contig 17537 bp, 14 predicted proteins | sample 2277101 | NCBI WGS metagenome assembly SDBT01 (sample SAMN10404973, study PRJNA504765) | marine sediment metagenome | isolation source: marine sediment core GS10_PC15, 103 cmbsf | place: Arctic Ocean: Southern Knipovich Ridge | collected 2010 | reverse complement strand
AAAGGCAAATAAAGAATCGGCATAAAGCAGCAGATACTCAAACCGGTAGGGTCAGTCATGTGAATAAGGTTCGAGCACATAGAAATCGAACAATCACACTTAGCCGAGCAGAAGCAGATCGGTACAGCAAAGATTTAATTCACATCTCTAAACCTGTCCAGATGGATACTCTCAGCAATAAAATAGTAAACCAGGACATATTTGACGTCCTTGGTTTTCTGCCGGAGGACTTTGTTGACTTGCTGATACTGGATCCGCCCTACAATCTTACCAAGACCTTTACTTCAACTACCTTCAGAAAAAGGAGTATCGCCAGGTACGCCGAATGGCTTGAGAACCTGCTGGTTAAATTGCTGCCAACGCTCAAAAAAACGGCTTCGGTTTATGTCTGCTCGGAATGGTGTTCGTCAACAGCCGTTCATCTTGTGCTGGATAAGCTGCTGAAAGTAAGAAACCGGATTACATGGGAGAGGGAAAAAGGCAGGGGGGCAAAGAGGAATTGGAAAAACGCTTCGGAAGATATTTGGTTTGCGACGGTTTCAGATGACTATGTTTTCAACGTGGACAATTTGAAGCTGAAGCGCAGAGTTCTTGCGCCATACACCGACACGAACGGCGCCCCAAAGGATTGGCAGGAGACGTCCGCCGGCCAGTTTCGACTGACCCATCCGTCGAATTTGTGGAACGATATCACAGTTCCGTTCTGGTCAATGCCGGAGAACACGGACCATCCCACACAGAAGCCGGAAAAACTATTAGCAAAATTGATTCTGGCAAGCACAGAGCGAGGTGACCTTGTATTTGATCCATTTATGGGTGCAGGCAGCAGTATTGTGACGGCTAAAAAGCTGGATCGTATATTTCTCGGAGTTGAAATTGAAACAGAATACTGCTTGCTCGCTGCAAAACGCCTGAGTCTGGCCAAGCTTGACGGAACGATTCAGGGATACCAGGATGGTGTGTTCTGGGAGAGAAACACGCTCAAAACGCAAAATAAACACCGAAAGAAAAACGCGGCTTTATAGAAAATATCAGCGCGTCGATCTGAATTAAAGGCTGAATTCGTAGAATAACCATAGTCAATAGAGCTGTTGAAAAAGTCGAGATTGCTATGTAACTTTGTCAATAACCTTTCTTGATACGGACTTGTTATGCTGTTATAGTCAAGGAAATGGAAATACATTTTGAAATTCTCTATGGATAGCAGAGAACAAATTACAACTGTTGGTGACGGATTATCAGTACTGGCGCCAGCTAAAATAAACCTGTCACTCTTGATAGCCGGTAAACGGCCCGACGGTTTCCACGAGATAGAAACCATCATGGCAAAAATCGATTGGTATGATGAAATACTCATCCAGCCAGGCCGGCAAACCGGCATCGAATTGACCTGCCGTGGGTCGAACTGGGCGCCGGCGGGCGAAGATAATCTCGTCTACAGAGCTGCCAAAAACTTGCTGGATAGTTGCGGCCTGACGCCTGATGTCAGAATTACCCTGACAAAAAATATCCCCGCAGGGACAGGCCTCGGCTCGGCAAGCAGCGATGCAGCGGCTACTCTTATCGGCATAAACCATTTTTTTAAATTAGATCTCGACCCAAAGTACCTTTTCGAATCAGCGGCGAAGTTAGGTAGTGATGTCGCTTTCTTTTTGGGTGGTCCGCTGGCATTTTGTACGGGAAAAGGAGAAAAAGTAAAAAAATTAGATGAAATTTTCAACTTTACTGCTCTCTTGATACTTCCTGATGTAAGTATCTCTACTAATAAGGTTTACGCTAATTACCGGCACAACCGACATCTCTATAAAAAGCTCAATATTCGAATAAAAAACCATCTCCTTAAAAACAGGATTGATCTGGCGGTTAAAATGTGCACAAATATGCTGGCAGAAAGTTGTTTCGACTTGGAAGGAAGTCTTGCCGAGTTGAAGGAAACTATTGAGTCGTTAGGTATTAGGCCTTGCTGTCTAAGCGGTAGTGGATCAGCAATGTTTTGTATCATTGAGAGCGGGGATGAAGACGAAGCCAGAGAATGCATGCGCGAACTTGCGGACAAAACCGGATGCAAAAGCATTATCGTGAGAAACAATAGATGGTAAACTTTTAAGCGAGGCAAAGAAAATGGAAATCAGTGAGGTGAGAGTCAAAATGGTGAGCAACAAGGATGACAGGCTGAAAGCATTTTGCTCGATAACAATGGACAACGAGTTTGTCGTTCGTGACATCAAGGTCATCGAAGGTACGAACGGCTACTTCGTTGCTATGCCTTCGCGGAAAATGAGCGACCATTGCGGAAAATGCGGAGGTAAAAACCATCTCAGAGCCAGATACTGCAATAATTGTGGAACAGCTCTTAAAGATAATCGGGCAAGAAAGGATTACAAAGGCAGAATGAAACTTCATGCCGATATCGCTCATCCGATTAATGCTGAATGCAGGAAGAGAATTCAGGGGAGAGTTATTTCGGGTTTCAAAGAAGAATTGGAAAAGTCAAAGCTGCCGGGCTACAAACCCGTCGAAATGGATGAACTGGACGATGAAGTTCCTGAAATAGTCTCGTAGCCGACAGAGTTCCATTTTGCAGTAGATCACAGAATGGGAAATAAGAAACGAGGAAGGATTCGATACTGAAAAGCTGCAGATCGGAAGCCTTTTGAGATTTAAAGATACCTCGATTGCCTGTTAGGCCTGCCCCAAAACAAATCGTAAAGGATCCCCCACCTATGCAGTTAGATGCTCAAGAACTTTATCGAGAGCAACATCTAAACGCTCGTTGAGGTCGTATTTACCTTCAGTGAGCTGCTGACGGACATCAAGGACTTTTTCTCTGCGAATTTCCGGCAGTGAAGCAATCTTTCTTAACACCTGGCCAATGGGCGTGGTGTTAATATTGTTAAGAATTTGCTCCATCACTAAATCATTATCCGGCATAAGGCTTTCCCTTACCGGATCCACCTGGTGATTTCCACTTTCAAAACGGTTGTTAGAATCGAAATCTGGCATTCAAACTACCTTGCATGACAAGCTTCAAGGCGAAAAAAATCCATTTTTTCCCTCAAGGCCGTTAACCACTATATCTTGTGTGTCCCCTAAATCCCTTTTGAGGCCCAAAACAACCTACTAATACTGGTATCGACAACAATGCCCGGAAAACTTTAGAAAAGTTTAGCACCTATCCAACCTATTCAAAAACAAAAATTACATCAATTAGCGACAAAAGGCGGCATAATAGTATCAAAAATCAATTGTTGAAAAAACCCATCTTAACACGTGCGTAAACTCCGGCAGTTTGCCCTGGGAGAATGGGCAATATACTATATATAGTGCTACTAACCAGATTTTAAGAATTGAAAGCGCGGAAGAATTTTGCTGATTTTTTGTTTGCCGCATATCAAGCCAACCATCTACGGCCGCGAGCGCATTTGCATCGAAGGATATTTTGGGGAGCATTTTTCTTGTTTTCGGGTACTGCAATCTCATCACATAACGAGGCCGAGGCAGCTATTTTATAGCCCAGCAGTCTCAACTGACAACGTGCTTAACGGAAATATCACTCAAAAACGAGATGTATATGAATTTTAGCTTAATAGCGATATTTAAATTTTATATCCACGTCCCACATATCGTTGTCGGGCAGGTTTTCTTTCTTGGTCAGCTTCACCGATTCACACTGCAAGTCGATCCAGAGAACTTGAATCTTTGAGAGGAATTTCGTAAATTTCACAATGTCCACCTGTTTGAGATCGACATTGGCGGTTTGGCTTTTCTGCTCCCGCGCAGTGACGATTACCCCGGTATGGACGGCACAGTTATCTGCTGGTATGTCGTACAAACGCGCAACTCTGTTTATGGCGCCGCCGTAGGTGAACTCGGCGGTAGTTTCGTTCGGTTCGGCGATCTCCAACCGCTCAGGATCGAGTTCCAATATTTTCATCATCACCAACTTGGCTTCCTCGTATAGGTCCATTTGCTTGGCAACGCTGTCCTGCGCATCCGGCAGGTATTTTGCCCAAACCAACAACGGCCACAAGCTCACAAGAACCGTAACGGCCACGTAATACAGAATCGGATTTTTGTATATGTCTCTCATCGAACACTTCCCTTAATTATTCTTTGGGTTTAACCATTATGTTGAAAGTATCCCGCCCGCCTTTTGTGACGAAATCTTCCTTTGCAATTTCCAGGCCTCCGCCTCTGATCGATTTGAAAAACGTCTGTGTGTTCTTTCGACTCGATGTATCACCTGTTATAGAAATGGTCTTCGGAGCAATGGTAAGCGATTTTATCTTTAGATCCGTCCGTCCCGCGCATTTGTTGAACGCAGCCAGCACAAGCGTCAATTTCGCCGATACGGACTTTTTGTCCGTAAAACCCTTCTTCTCCCTTTCGATGCGCCGCTTCGATTCACCGAGTTTCTTAACGGCATCTTTGATCTTCATGCTATCAGACAACCTACCCAACATGACATGCGAGTAATCTATGGCAAATTTGCGGCGTATGTCATTCTTGTTTCCGTTCACAGTGAGTAACTGCATTTGAAAATATAGTCCCACGGCGACTAAAAGAATCGTCACGCATATTGCCTCGATTTTCAACGTTTTTTGCAGCCTGAGCTTTTTACCTTGGAAGGGGCTAAAATCCTCCCGGAAATCGACGCTGCGGTCCTTTTCCGAGAAAGCCAGGGCCGCACCATAGGCGATTCCAAAATCAATAGGATCGGCGCATTCGGCTTCAGGGCGAAGTCTGGTCTCGGCGATGCTGCGTAAATCAATCGCGCCTGTTTCCATACCCAGCTTTTCGCCAAGCTGCTGAGGTTCTACATCTCCTGTCGAATCGAAGACTTTAATGCAATTGATTGGCCCGGCACCTTCGATGAGAGCTGTAGTAACGAGGACTTCTCTTTGCAGCAGCTTAGTCCTGTCCCGTGTCGCGCCGACCAAGAATGTCCGAACGGTCGATGCCTTCCGGGAATCTTCATCTGTGGCGGCCGGCGGGACAATCAAATAGCCGTTCCGATGGGACAGCAGACCATACAACGCCTCGGTTTGCTCCGACTCGGCAGAATTTACATGTCGGCAGATAAATCTTGATAAACAATTCACATCCGGCTCTATATTTATAGGATCAAGATTGTACTGCTGCAAAGCATCAAGAACTTCTGTTAATATTTTCCGCTCAGAGGTAAAAACGGTTAGTTGCGAGCCATTTTGGTCGCTTGATGCTATTTCGAATGCTACGGCAATATTGGTTATATCCGTCGCAAGGGCCTCTTCCGTATCGAATCTTACAGTGGCAGCTATTTGTTTTGGATCTTTAAACTCACTGTGGACGTTGTGCTGCATAAACATTGCACAATCTAACGCTACTGTAATTTCGGAGAATTTTAATTCTCTCTCGGTACAGCCCTGGGCGATAAGACCTGCCAACGCGTTCATGTCTGCCTGTTCCTGTCCTTCAACGGAGACGCTGAAACAGTTCAGAACATCCCCGTCTTTTTTTTGCGGACCGAGACAGACCACTGTTGCCGTTTTCTTACTGATATAAATTCCCAAATAATTCTGAGATTCCACTATTTGCAAACTCCTAAAAAGTTATCGGTATTCAACCATTGATTACGGCAATTCTTGTAACTTTGTTGCCGTTTTTTGTTATCGCTATCATGGACGATGCCCTGGCCACTCCGCTCGTCGAAGTTATTTTGATCATGAAAAACCTGCTCTGCGTTGTTATATATTCTTCGCATTTTGCGATCGAACTGGAATAACGAGACAGCTTGTTCTTCAGGTCTTCTATGTTCGCAAAAGGCTCTTCTCGTCTCTGCTGTATGATCTCTTCGGCGATTTCGACTTCACTGCCGCCGAAAATTAAGGCCGCTTCCAGGACATGCCGGGGAGCCGTATTTATATTGACCTGCCGTGTGCCCCACAGTCCCATATATTTCAAAGGGTATTCTTTCCTGTCCCCGACGACGATTGTCGGTTGAGCAAGAGATTCGGTGTCGATGAGCGAGCCGTGAAACAGTTTCGCAAAATGCATAGTCTGGTCGGAAATTTGTTTCGAGGCAGATATGGTTTTTCTGGTTATCCGTGTCCGGGGGGTCCTTGAAGAACTGCTTCTTCTGGTAGTTTTTGCCCTTGTAGTTACAGGTGTTCTGACCGTTTTAGTTATCGGTTTAAAGGCAAGTTTGAAGGGTTTTATTTCGCCTATTTGCTTTAGCTGCTCTCTCAGCGAATCGATTTGTATATAATCGAGTCTCATCATCTCACAAAAAGTTTGAAATCCCGCCTCGGTTTCCCGCTTGAACTTCGGATTGTTCATCAGCACCCAGCCGAGGGGATATTTTGCATTTTCATCTTCAATTTCAATTCGAACTTTGGCGGTGCCGATCTCGAACTCAGCCGGCTCGGTCACAAACGGCCAGGGCGGACCATAGGGACCCCGAATCACTATAGAATCAGGATCGTTCAAGCCGGCCATCCCGCCCCCATCGCGACCTATACTATTAACATCATCAATACCACTCTTATCGTCATAATTCTTGCCGCTGTTGAATGTATCGGACTGAGATTCGACGCCCCACTGTGCCAGAAGTTCCTGATATCCAATCTCGTCAAGGGCAAATAAATCGGAAAAGTCAGGCTCATTCGGGCGACTCACCAGTTCCGTATCGAGTTCCTCCAGTGTGGCCAGTGCGTACTTCACCGCCGAGTCGCAACCATAGCGAGCATTGCTGTAGTCGATAATATACTGATTGCGGTGGCGCTGAGCTGCAACACGGCTACTGAGAGTATAACCCAGCGTCGCGAGCACAATCAACAGCACTAACGTCACCAGTAATATGATGCCCGGCCGGTTTCGATAAATATTCAAGTTGTCTTGACCTTTGTTCATTATTTGACCTTTTCGGCCTTCTTAGGGCTGCTCGGCAGTGGTTTTTCACTACCGGGCATATTCATATTCTCTATTCCCTCTTCGCCCTGACCATAATCGCCAGCCGAAGTATCGAACCTGATTTTTCTGGTTCTATCGATAGCTATGGTTCTTGTGATTTTTTCCTCGTCCAGCACTTCAAAAGTGCCATCGGCTTTTTTATAGGGCTCAGCAAACGAGATTGTTACCACAATTCCACGAGGCGGAGCGCCATTCCATCTTTCCACAGGGTCCTTGCCGGCCAGCGCGCTGATCTTGAAAAAAGTAACGCCGCCACAAATAGGTACGAAAAGCTCTCTTGTAAAGTCATCTTTATACTTCTCAAGCACTTTGTCTTCCAGGTTCATTCCGCTGTGGCTGCGGTATAAGATCAGGCCGTTGCCGGCGCTCTGAAAGTCATAACTGCTCTGCCAGATGATTTCTTCGAATTTTTGCTCGTTGCCTTTACTATCCTGGATCGTCCGTGTAATTGTCAGCCTGGCGGCGGGAATCAACCTGATGGAGGCGACATTCTCAAATTTATTCTCAATGGTGATTTTTGCGTCCGAGTTGGAAGAAATGATGTTATCAAGGTCTTCGGCAATGCGCTGCAGAACCTCGCCGGGCAGCCGGGAGCCGTCAAGCTTGCGCGTTATAGCGGTGGCGGATTTCTCAGCACGATGATAAATGCCAAGAACTGCAACCGTAAGCATCGCCCCGATAGTCAGGGCGACAAGCACCTCAGCCAGAGAAAACCCCCGCGGCATTCCGGATGTGCCGGAAGTATCTTTCATGTTGTGGCCAATCGTGCTCGATTTCATCCGAACCAAAACTCCTACCGCCGTTGATTCTGCATTAATTCCCAAATTTCAGAGAAATCCATTTGTTCAAGTTCTCCATACGTCAGACCTGTCTTTGGGTCTATTTCATCCTGCCATGCCTGCTGGTCAGCCGACGCTCCCTCGCCCGACTTGTTTTTATTCTTCAAGTCAGCTAAAGATTTTGCCTGCTGATTCTTTTCTTCTGCGCTTGGATTGCCGTTACTGCCCATGTAGAGATCAAGATTAGCCTTGATAAAAGAGCCGTCCTCGGTTGTCAGCAATCCGTTCTGGAGCCACTGCTCGATGGTTTCAACTTCGACGCCGGCATAATCGGCAGCATCTTCCAATGTCTCGATTAGCTCGGCGGCCAGGTCTCCTAATTCATCCTCATCCCGCTTCGTGATCTGGAGCAATTGTTCTTTTGTCAGATCGGTCAGCCAGCTTGTCAGCTCGACGGTTTGCTCTTGCCCATTTGGATCATTGTACTGGGCCGAGCAAACACCTCTGATCCACATCCGCGCCGTGAGCGGCTCGTAAAACGTCTCAACGACCGTCTGCCATCCAATGTCGGGATAATTCTCACTGATGCCATACTCAACGCTCTCTTTTACCGAGGCGGAAGCAAGAAGCTGTTCCATATTCTCCCGGGCAATCTCAAAGGCCTTCATTCGCAGTGCCGAATCTGCCGCCGAGGCTATGCAGCGATCGATCACAACCAGTACACTTGAACTGATCATCGCAAGAATCGCCAGGGCCACCATGACCTCCACCAGACTAAAAGCCTTTTTTTCCATATTACGTGTTTTAGAACGGCAGTTCATTTTTCGGTTTCGGCTCCAAAAGCTCTAAATCACCTTCTTCCAATACGACAATTCGATTGATCCGGTTGACCACAATGGAATAGGGCTGTTCCTTTTCATCGAGCAGAACGATTTTTCCGCCATTCTGCCAGCCGGAAGGTCCTACTCGAAACCAGGCCTTGGCATTTGTGTCAATCCCATCGTCAAACCAAACATAAACAAGCCGGCAATTATCAGTAAGATAATTGTGGACAATAATCTCTCCTGGTGTTTCATCCGGATCATCTACGTATATTTCAGAGCCGGTAATATGCTTAAGCCCATAGCTCTGCTCTGTAATGTCGATTATAATTTCATATCTTTTACCGGTCTCGGCAGCGGCGCTGGCGGCCATTTGCAGTGTCGAGACAAGCTCCTGCGTTTGTGCTCTGAACGTATTTTTTCTCAGCAGACCGAAAAGATGGATTTGGGCCAGGGCCACAAACAGCGATATGATCGCAACTACAACCAGCAATTCGGCCATAGTGAAACCGTGGGTGCGTGAATGCGGTAATACATCGCCTTGACGCATTTTTGCATTCATACAGTTGCGCCCATGTGCATCAATATGCATCTGTGCTGAGCAAATCATCCTCGGTGCCTTCTTCCTTATCGGGACCAAAACTCCTGATTGCAAATTGTTTTCCGCTCTCCGGGTAAGGCTCATACATGAAATCCATTCCCCAGCCGTCCAGCGGCAAATCTGTCGTTTCCAAATAACCGCCCGGCTCCCAAACTATCACGTCGGTCGGCTGCTCAATCAAATCCAGCAGTCCCATGTCTTCGGTTGGAAATCGGCCCGTATCCATCCTGAATTGATTGACCGCTGAGGAAAGAATCTTTAAATTAGCCTTCGTGGTCACAATACGCGCCTGGTCTATCTTGCTTGTTACTTTTGTGACGACCAGAGTCGCAAGCAAACCGATGATAATCAGCATCGCCATAAGCTCGACCATCGTAAAACCGTGTCTAACGTATCTTTTTCTCTGTTTCCTTGTCATATTGATCTCCCGGTAAATCCATTAAAAGTTACCTGCCGAAACTTCCAGAATCGGCAATATTGTCGCATAAGCAATTACACCAATTATTGCTGCCATAATAATTATAATAAGCGGCTCAACCGCTGCACTTAATCTTTCAATAACTACATCGCTTGAAGATTCGAGATTGTCGCTAATGCTTTTAAGCATCGTTTCAAGCTCGCCGCTTTTTTCTCCAACTGCAACCATGTGGGCGATAGCAGGATCGATAACGCCACTGTCCCGAAGTGGAGTTGCGATGTCGGCGCCGGCAAGAATCCTCTCTCGCGCCTGCTTGATGGCTCTTTTCATAAGGGTGTTGCCGGTAACCTCAGCGACAACCCGAAGAGACTCAGCCATAGCGAGTCCGGAACCGAGTAACGTCGAAAGAGTAGATGCGAAGCGCGCGACAACACGCTGCTTTATGAGAGGTCCGAACAATGGCAGGGACAGGAGGAGTTTGTCGCGCAGATAAGCGCCTCGGCTGGTTTTCAGAAACCGCTTCAGGCCCCAGATAAATCCTATTACTACTGCAATAACCAACAACAACCACCAACTGGTCAGCACATACCCGACATCCATCAAACGCCTTGTTATCCAGGGCAATTCCCGCCCCGCCCTTGCGATCTCATTGCCTATCTTCGGAATGACCTGGGTTGTCAATATCAGAATAGCTGCGAGGCAAAAGGAAATTAGTACAATGGGATATACCATTGCAGTCAATACTTTCGCTTCGACTCTCCGGCGTTTTTCCATGAAGGTGGAGATCGTTAAAAGGCTCTGGCCCAATATCCCCGTTACCTCACCTACACGGACCATGCTTACATATATGACGTCGAAATAATCGCTGTAATCTTTAAGGGCATCGGTAAACGACTCGCCAGTGACAACGCGGTCGCGAATATCGCAAATGGCGTTTCGAAATCGAACATCGGACGTTTGCTGTGTAAGGACTGAGAGAGCTTCGGTCAGTTTGATTCCCGATGTGAGCAGCGTGGCCATTTGTTTGGTAAAGTCTATTATCTGGGTTTTGTTTCTTTTGCCGAAAATCGAAAACAACGCTGTTTTACCTTCGGCTTTTGAGCTGATCTCGGTGACGGACGAAGGGTGGATACTCCGCACCCGGAGTTGTTTTCGTGCGGCGTAGGGGCTTTCGGCGTTAATCGCCCCTTTGAGTCTCTTGCCATTCGCCGCTATCGCTATATAGTGGTATCTCGGCATTTTATATCTACTATTTATTATTGAAAACGGGCTACTTGTAAATAAAATTAAATTACGTCTGCCTGTGTAACTCTCAATACTTCAGAGATAGTTGTTGTCCCGGCAAGCACTTTCCTGGCGCCGTCCATTCGAAGAGTCTGCAGGCCTGCGTTAAGAGAAAACCTCTTTATTGTACTGGCACTTTCTCTTTTGTATATCAGGTCCTGTATTCCGGAATCGATCAACATCATTTCATAAATGCCCGTTCGGCCGCGATAACCGGTCTGAAAACACCTCTCACAGCCTGTGCCGACAAAGAATTTTCCGCTGTCATTATCCATTTTACCCAGCCCAAGCTCTATTAATTCGTGGGGCGTAGGTTTGACAGGTTCTTTGCAATTCGGACACACTTTTCGCACCAATCGCTGAGCTATTATAGCGATCAGCGACGAACTTACCAGGTACGGCTCGACGCCCAAATCCAGGAGACGGCTGACCGCGCCTGCCGAGTCGTTCGTATGCAAAGTGCTGAAAACCAGGTGACCTGTAAGCGAAGATTGTATCGCCATACGGGCGGTCTCAATGTCTCGAACCTCGCCAATCATTATAACATCCGGGTCCTGACGCAGCACGTGACGCAGCGACGTGGCAAAAGTCATTCCTTTCTTGGTGGCGACTTGAATCTGGCTGATACCTTCGAGCTGATACTCAATCGGGTCTTCTATGGTTATAACATTTTGTTCAGCCGAGTTGATCATGTTAAGGCATGCGTAAAGTGTTGTGCTTTTTCCACTGCCGGTCGGGCCTGTCACGAAAATCACTCCGTGAGAGCGGTTGAGTAAAGAATCGAATTTTTGCAGGTCCTCATTGCACAATCCCAGCTCGTTCAATCCGAAAAGCGCTGTGCTTTTATCGAGCAGGCGCAGCACGCTGCGCTCGCCATAGCTGGTCGGCACGGTGCTGATGCGCAAATCGACCTCACGCTGGCCCAGCCGGACACTGCACCTGCCGTCCTGCGGAAGCCTACGCTCGGCAATGTCCATACCGGCCATAACCTTGATACGTGAAATAATCAAAGGCAGAACATTCTTGTTCAGGCTCAGAGTGTCATACAAAATACCGTCAATACGATAGCGAATCTGAATCTTTGCCTCGTAAGGATGGACATGAATATCACTGGCCCGTAACTGCAGGGCGCGAAAGAGAATGTCATTGACCAGCCTGATAACCGGCGGTCGATTTACCACGTCAAGCAGGTCATCCGAAGTTGAAACCTCGTCGACGAGCTGGTCGAGATTCTGCGAATCAAGCTCTTCTACTACTTCATCGATGACTGTCGTCTTCTGCTCATAGGCAACATCTATTACAGAAGTAATAGCAGTGCGGGTGGATACTGCCGCCATGACCGGCAAGCCCATCATCTTCGAGACGTTGTCCAGAGTATTTGTATCCAGTGGCTTGGATAAGACCACTGTAAGCTCACCATTATCAGCATCCGGTTTGATCCCGATAAGATAATGGTGCTGGGCATACATTGCAGGGACGGCCTCTATGAATTCCACAGGCACGTCCTTTGCGGATATTTCCGGCAGAAACTCCCAGCCGAGCGCTTCGGCAAACAGTTTCAATACGGCATCTTCCGTAAAGTAAGGACAGTTTAGCAGAGCCTCGTCAATTCGCACCTGACCGGTGTTTTCTTCGAAGAACCCAGCCAATCGTTCAGCATCAACAAGACCGGTCCGCTTAGCAGTTTGTAAAAGCAATTCTTTCATTACTATTGTGCATCGAGAACTTTTAACGGATCCATACTCTTAGGCTTTACGCCGGGCCAGCTCTGATAGTTCTGAAATTTATTCTCAAACTCTTCAAACGCAATTTTGTGTCTATCAGATATTTGCTCCAGGTCCGGCAGCCCGGCAAGCACCTTATCAGGTCTCAATATCTCACCTTTAACAAATATATACAGTCTCGTATCATTACTGCTGTTACCAATTTTTCTAAAGAGTCCTCCTATTATGGGTATATCACCGAGCAGGGGCACCTTCCATGTTTGTTTCTGCTGATCTAACTGTATTATACCTCCAAGAATTATCGTACTCTTATCGGGGACTGTAACTGTTGTCTCAATATTGTTCTCAATCTTCGGCGGTGGCGGCACATTCTCGCCGCCAGCAGGAGTTCCCTGACTTGAACGTGTCATGCTTATTTCAAGACGAAGCAGGTCTCCTTTGCTTATATGGGGGGTTATATCAAGTTCGATACCGGATGGAAATTCATCAAAGGTAAAGCTTGTACTCAGAGTAGATTCACCGGAAGTGGTAACGGCCGAAGAGCTCCTTGATACATATATAGTAGTCGTTGCATCGATATGTCCCAGTTCATTATCATTAACAAGGATCTTTGGCTTCGCAAGAACACGCCCGTACCCCTTTTTCTGCATGAGGGTCAGCAGTGCCTGGATATGAGTGTCGGCGTAAAAACCTTGACCGCCTAATGATCCCCCAAGAAAGGCTCCTAACTCGATGACTCGGTTGGAGGGGAAGCCAGACTCTTCGGGGGCAAGCAAGGCGGGGAGCATGTCCATTTGCCCGCCCGCTTCGAATCTTGGGAATTTCGAGATCAACTGCAGATCGTAGTCGAAGACATCGGACTCGCTGATTTCTACAAGCGTGACATCTATGAGGACCTGTGGCCTTCTCTTATCTAATTGTTCTATTAGGTTGCTTATCCATTCCTGGTTCCTTTTGCTCGCATTGACAATCAATGAAAAAGTGTTAGGGTCCGGAACTATTGTTATTTGATCTTCCTGCTTTTGTCTGACGCTTGCGACCTTGCCTTCCTTGTCCAGAGTACTCTCTTCGATCAGTGGCCGCAGGATCTCGGCCAAGTGGTCCGGCGACTGGTTTTCGAGCGGATAGAGTTTATAACGTATATCCTGTTTGTCGGTTTCAGCGTCTACATAGCTTATAATCTCTGCGATCTCAATATGCTGCTCGGCCGTCGCATTAACCAACAATGAATTTATCGGCTCAACAATCACCACTTGTGGCCCTCCCATAAGAGCCTCGTTTGTTTCGCCTCTTGTATTAATTGCGCTTCTCATTGAAGTCCTGGCTGCTGCCGCGGATGCGGCAGGTTTGGCGCCGGTAGTAAGTCTCGAAGAATAAGATGAACTCGTCATTCTGGGGCTAATTATGCCAAGCTCTTCCAATTGCGACTTGACCTGCTCAGCGTCAACGTGGTTTATTTTGTACAATTCCAGGGACCTCAGATCCTGCTGTACCACATCGAGAGTACTTATCAACTCCTCGACATCATCTAATTGTTTATCAAGCCCTATCATCAGAATACGGTTTGTTCTTTCGTCGGCATCGAGATATACGGTGGGTAATGTTGACGCCAGTTGTTGGCCCATGGTTGATGTTCTTGTTGTTGGTCGAGCTCTAGCCCTTGCCGCTGCGGCGGACTGTGCCTGGCGGACTCGGGCTTGATATTGGGCTGCCGTCTCGTTCGACCTCTTCGGACTAATCGAAGGCGTCACCGGCTGTGCAGTTGATGCGGCAACAGTAATGGATATCGTACCTAATTGCTCGGCAAGGCTCTGGAGCTTTGGAGCAAGCGTCCCGGCCATCGTGTACTGCAACTGCCTGAACCTGAACTTTTTTGGCTCTCCCGGTCTGTCGACAATGTTCAGAAGCGCCTGGATGCGTGCCATACGGTGGGCATAGGCGGTGACGATAAGTGTTTTCGTCTCGGCAATCGGCGTGATGTTTGTGGTGAGACTCATCCCGGTCAAGAGATTCTGTGCATTGACGGCATCTATATGTTCCAGTTTGAAAACGCGTTGTACTATTCCATCCCCAAGCTCAGTTTCAGTTTTGTCGATCTCCAGCAATGCTGGGTCAATTTTCAGTGCATCCGCCACAGGAACAATGGTGACCAGGTTGCCCTTGCTGCGAGTCATCACAAGATTCTTGAACTTCAGCACCTCTTCAAGCAAAGGATACAAATCCTTTACCTTGATGGGGCCTCGAAACTTGCCGTGAGGATTAATTGTCACTTCCTGGATGACGTCTTTCTCATCGTACATGAAGTCCAGTCCCAAATATGGTCCCACCAAACCCAGGAATTCGACGACTGTAAGCTTTTGACGCTCAGCCAAAGCCAGATTGACAGTTTGCTCTCCATCGATAACCGGCGGCGTATCTTCATCCTGGTTGTCTACAGACGGTTCCGGCGTCTCTTGCTTGACTACGGTTGCGGCGCTGTCTGGCTCGGTTTCGACCTTGCCGCTTGCTGTAAAAAGGAATCTCGCTTCACTTGGTTCGATTAATTCAGAGGGCTTCCGCTTAGCCGGAGATTCCAGTTTGCCCTGTTCTTTCGGCATATTCTGTGCTTTGAGCCTGCCTGAATTCTGAAATTGTCCTATAACAGAAACGATTTTCTCCAACAAGCTGACCGGTGCAACAGCAATCACAGCATCATTGTGAATATCAATAATTGCTTTAGTTTTCGCATCCTCATGCGGCGGATTGGAGAAACTTCCGATCGATATTCCCCTGGTTAAGCTGGGATTGAGTTTCGCTGCAATCTGCTCGTTCGATGGCATATTCCTGGCCGCTGAGACGGGAAGGATCGCTTTTACGACAAATTTCTCCGGCCCATCAACAAGATCGAGAATAACCTTTGCTTTGGTTAGTTCACGCGGCGGAGCGGTTACCAAAAGGGCGGGCGCCCCGGGAAAAGGATGCGTCACCGTGCCCGTTATAACCTCGGCAAGATACTTCTCGCCTTGCTCAACAGATATGTGTTTCAAACGATAAATTATGTATGGGGATTCCTTGGGAACTCCTGTTTGCTCGGCAGCAAAAAGACAATTACTGACCATCAAAAAAGCTGCTGTAAAAGCAATAATCCAACTGTATCCCCCGTGAGAACAACACTGCTTTGTCATCATGAAACACCCCTTTGTCCGATAGATCAAGATATAAATCCCTTCCCCACAGCCTCACTTTTACGAGGCAAAACAACGGGGGCCGGTTTTAAAGTAATAACTATTAAGTCAGACACAAAAAAAGACCAAAAGTTCCCGATTTTCAGGTAAAAAAACGCCAATATGTTCACTAAAACAGGTGTATTTTGAGCATCGAGTTTCGAATTTCAATCGGAAGCCGCCGATCTTTGATTCACCCGACTGATCGAGTTTAATGTTGACATTTATCGGGCACACCAACTAAGTACAAATTCACGCATATTGGGCCTTAAAGACCTATAATAATCGTAAATGCTTATGAAAATGTTTTAAGAACAAAAAAAAAGCTGGATTCATCAGTTTAATCGCGGTTGGAAATGTTTTTACAATGCAGAACTCGTTAATATGGCGTGGGGCTATTTTTCATCCGATTCGTCTGGTTTGGGCGGGCTGACTTCTACTTTGCCATTGTTCGCTTCGGGCGGGGATGGATTTGTGTCTTTCCGAATGCCTTTCAACTCTTCACCTAAATTGCCCAGTTTTTTTGCCTCTTCGGCACTTACGCGTGTAGATTTGAATTTGGAAATCAGTTCCTCTATCCGTGCAGCTCTTTCTTTGCTGCCGAGTCCCGGATTGGTTTTACCCGACATAGAATCTTTCTGTAGATCTTTAAGTTTGTTTACGAGTTCCCCCATTTTTTCTTCGTTACCCCCGCTTGTTCCCGGTTTCCGAGGTGTACTTATGGGTTTTCTAACGCCGGCGGCAACTCTACTTGAATACGGCAATGATGACCTTGCACGGCTTAGGCTGCTTTTCTGCCTGGAAACAGAGGATGATCTGTTAAGAACACTCGTTTGCGGCTTCTCCTCAATCGGAATCTCAAACGTCTTTTCGCTGCTTTTGACAACAACAATCCCGTCTTTTACCTGCTCGATAAGTAAATGCCCAACCATGCTGGACTGCCGAATCCAGCGTCGTCCTCTGCCTGGCTCGTCAATCAACACCTGCGACAATTCCGGATTTCCTGCACAAAAAACAGTGCCAAAAACTTTGAATTTGGGCGTAACAGACAGTCTGTCTGAAATTTTCGTTGACTTGGCTCCTTTTGCAGTCTTCGGTATCGTCGGTTTGAGCGGATTTAGATACAATGCAAAAGCCTCTGCCTGCTCGACGAGCGGTGATACCCGGCCCTCACCTGGCTTTGCCTTGTTACCCGCAACGCCCTCGAACTTTTCTCTCACACTCGGTAGTTTGAGAAATTCATCGACACGTTCATCGCTGCGAACACCATAAACCACATAATCCACAGTACGAACAGAAAAATAGCCTGTCAGAATCGATGCTACAACAATTATTATTTGCAATGTCTTTATCATAACGGTATAGAAAGCGCACAAGTCGGTTGAACTTTGCACTAATACTCTTGTGCTATGCTCTCTTTATTTGACATTACCGGCAGCGTTTGGTTCCCTCCAATGCTTAATTTTCTCCATAAAAGCATCTTCATTGCCCGCGTAATCGCCGCTGTGCTCGGGTGTATGACATTGAATACAAGTCATTTTTGGCTGAGAAGTCTTAACTTCATAGGGCTTTTCATTATGTGCCGATCCCGGGCCATGACAGTTTTCACAACCGACATCTTTCAAATGCGGCATCTGTTGTTCAGAGATAAATCCACTTTCATAATTCATGCCGATGACATGACATACAACACACTCTGGGTCGTACTGCGAGCCGGCTTGTTCGAGCGTCGAATAGGCCCGTGAATGGGCTTTAC
>SDBT01007831.1_pt1 | contig 17537 bp, 13 predicted proteins | sample 2277101 | NCBI WGS metagenome assembly SDBT01 (sample SAMN10404973, study PRJNA504765) | marine sediment metagenome | isolation source: marine sediment core GS10_PC15, 103 cmbsf | place: Arctic Ocean: Southern Knipovich Ridge | collected 2010 | reverse complement strand
GAATGAGGGAGGGACTTCCAACTCCGCACCTGTCAACGGTTATGCGGTTATACGCAACTCTTTGCATATCGGTCTGGTGCTGCCTATGGGTTCACGCAAGCCCTATGGGGGTTAGATGGTCTAACCCTGTCTCGTGTGGACGTGGATGTGCCTGTCGTTGGCTGGGACGCTTTCCGGTGTGATGGTTGGGGCATGGGGGCTTGCTTCATGCCTATTGCAACTGCTCAGGTCCAGATTTATCAGTCATGACCATCACTCTGAGGTATGTGGGGAACAAAGCCCGTCAACGGGTTTGAGGCGGTTAGCAAGCCGTCCTTGTGAGGTCTAATCCCGTGTCCCGTTTCATGCTGCTATGGTTCACGGTGGTTGTGATAGACCAGACCTTAGCGGATGACACATGGTTACGCAAGGTACCGAAACGTGCGGGGGTGGGTATGCGTAAGAGATGCCTCTACCTTCCCCCGCTCCTTTCGTGATAGGCTTTTCTCATGTGCCCAACATGTCAACATTCGATTCTGACCCGTCAGTTGATTCTGGACGATGACTTCGTGCTCATGTGGCAGGGATGTGAGTGCGGCATCATGAACGTATGGATGCGTAAGAGGGTCCACGTCTGAGATGGCAGAGTTCACGACAGGTAGACCCACGAGGAAAGAAAAGGACACCACCTATGGGTCCTCGAAGGGGATACGACCACGGTGTGAACTCAAGGAATGTACGAACTGGATACCCCGTAAGCGGGTAGCCCATCATGCGAAGTTCTGCTCCAAGGAGCACACTCGCCTTGCTGCCAACAGGCGGAACACCGCCAAGAAGAAGGCAGCCAAAAATGCTGCCCTTGAGGTTCAGGGCTTCACGTCCAATGAACGGGAACGTCAGGGTGACACCTATCGGGACCTGATGGCACGACCCGACCTTGTGGAACTCATGAACCGTGGTGAGGTTGCCCCGCTCTATGTGGCGAACCTGTTGGGGTATACGACCGGTGCCGTGACCCGTGCAATGCAGGCAGTACGCACCACCGTCAAGCTCGAAGAACTCAAGGGTGAATGGAAGAGGTCGTGGAAGGTCAGGGCGATGCTGCCAGACTGGAAGCTCAAGAGGTTGCGAGAGTTGGGACCTGAGGGTGAGGGCACAGAGGAGTTCGAGAAGCTACTGGACGAACTGGTCCGTGCGTATGCCATCTTCTCTCGGTACTACTTCCAACTCGAAGGTGACCGCCCCATCGTCATGGACTTCCACCTTATATGGATACGTTCCATCATCGTTGCGTTCGTCACAGGCGGGAAGCAGAACATTCAGTCACCTCCCCGTCACGGGAAGTCTGAGATGCTGGTGCGGTTCTGTGTGTGGATTATCGACATGTTCCCCAACATACGAATCATGTGGGTGGCTGCGAACGCTGATGTGGCGAAGTTGATGTTGGGTTCTGTCAAGGACCACCTGACCCACAATGAGAAGTTGATTTCAGATTCCCTGCCACCGGGGGAGACTTTCAAGCCCAAGAGGGAAGATTCCAAGCCGTGGTCCTCCAAAGAGGTCAAGGTACGCCAGCAGTCCCATGTCGGGCAGAAATCCTCCTCCATGATTGCTTTGGGTCGTACCACCAAGATTCTGTCCCGTGACGTGGACCTGCTCATCGTGGATGACCTTGAGGACTTCGACTCGACCCGTGAACCTTCACAGCGCGAGTACAGCCGTAACAAGTTCGCAGAGATTGGCACCCGCAAAGAGGAACGCACAGGGTGGGTCAATATCGGTTCACGCCAGCACCCTGATGACATCTACAGCAAGCTGATGGCGCTCGGCGGTGTGGAGGGTCGTGAAGGTGAAGCGTTCGACCATCCCCTTGCATGGCGCACCATTGTCAACTCTGCACACGACGACAACTGCCAGCTCGACCCTGAGGTGATTACCGGTCACGACGAGAACGGATGTGTGCTCTTCCCGCAGGTCCGCTCCTATCGGTGGCTGATGGAGAAGAAGATGGAGATGGAAGCTCTCGGCATCCCCGGTGCCTATGAGATGCGCTACCTCAACAAGCCAATACCCACCACTGGTGTCGTGTTCAACATGAAAACCATCAGGGAAGAATGTCTCGACCGTGACCGTGGTACCGGACTCGGGGAAGGTGACGAGCAACTTCCGCTCGGGCGGTTGGTGGCAGGACTCGACCCGTCAGCTCGTGGGGTACAGGCTGCGTTCTGCTGGCACTATCGGGACAACAAGATGTCGATGGTCAACCTTGAGGCGCAGAAGGCTGGTGGGTTCGCAGGGGCGCACCGCATCATGGAAGAGTGGCATCATGCTTATGGGCTTACCGACTGGTTCTATGAGGACAATGCTCAACAGGTGGAGTTCTTCAACGACCCAAGAACTCGAGATTTGGCACGCAACCTCGGTCTGTCGATTCGCCCGTACACAACGTCCGGTCGTAACAAGCAGGACCCTGAACTCGGCATCTCGTCAATGGCTCCGTGGTATCACTCGGGTCGCATCTCGCTACCCTACGGGACCGCAGAGGCGCGGTCGAAGGTGAACATGTTGCTGAGGCAGCTCGAACTTTGGACGACAGATGGTGTGTCGAACAAGAAAGCGTTGACGGACATCAAGATGGCTTCGTGGTTCCCGTTCCCTACCATTGTCAAATGGGGCAACAAGGACAGGTCTATCAACCTCAAAATCGACCCCGGTTCTGCGTATCCGGGCTACGGTACCGACACACAAGCGCCGTGGGGTTACACGGCATACCCCGGAGGGTGAGATGAGCAAGGCACCGATTCTTTGGACACCGGGACAAGCAACTGACATCGTTGAGGTTGAGCAGGTCGAACGCCATGTCATGCCTGATGAGCGCAAGCATGGCGGTGGCTCGTACTTCGATGACGAGATGGACACCGAACGTCAGGTGGCAGCAGCTATCGCCCTACAGGTCAAGCAACTCATCGAGCACCTGAACCAGCGACCTGACCACACCGTGTACGTCGGTGGCACCAAGGACCGTTCCAATATCCGTGAAGTGTTCAACTGGTGGCACCGTGAAGGGGCGCTCCTCAACCATCCGAATATCCGTATTGACTACGGGGTTCCTGACGGTGCCGTTAGGGTTGGCGAGTAATGGACATCTCGACCATCATCGACAGGGCAGGCATCCTCAAAGAGTTGCACAAGAATCAGGACCGCAACCGCATCCGTGCAGTCATGAACGGTGGAGCCGAAGGGGTCCAGTCCGTCCTCAACTACGGCGGGGTACCGTTCCAAGGTCCCGGTTCGGGCAAGGGCGCAGACGCAGCTTTGGGCGTCGACCTCCCGACTGCCAACATCATGCACTCGGGGTTGGAACGCCTTGCACAGAAGATTGGTCGACCTCCCGTTCTCAAGACCGACATGATTCCTCAGAAGGACACCGACAAGGCTCGCAAGAAAGCTGAGAAGCGCGCCCGCATCGTCAACGCTTGGGATGACATTTCACGCATGGAGATGCAGTACCCGCAGATAGGTCGGTGGCTTCCCGGCTATGGTTTCACGTTCCATGTCATTCGTGAGCGTGAGTTCGGCGGTGGCGTGACCTATCCCGTTGCCGAGCTTCGTGACCCTTACGATGTGTACCCCGGTCAGTGGGGTGTCGACCAGCAACCGAAAGAGGTTGCCGTCTACCGTCATGTGTCACAACAGGAAGTCAAGTACGCCTACCCGAATCACCGAGAGGTGTTCGAGACACGCATGTCTGCTCGCAAGGTGGGCATCCCCATCATTGGACAGTCGTCACAGTGGGAGGGCAACCCCCACAACCCTGTCACCATCATCGAGTATTACTGCGACGACGGGACGTACATCGTCTGTCCTGAGGTCGCCACCATCCTGAGTCACATTCCGAACCCTTTGGAGTCCGGTCCTGCGTTCGTGATGACGAAGCGCTTCTCCTTCGACCAGTTGCAGGGGCAGTACGCCCATGTGTTCGGACTGATGGCGATGATGGCGAAGCTCAACATCGTGGGACTCATCGGTGTCGAGGATTCCACCTTCCGTGAAACCAACATCATCGGTGAGATGGTGGGAGACACATATGAGAGGGGTCGTTTTGCCATCAACCAATTCGAGCCGGGAACAAGAGTCGAGAAGCCGACATCCGACCAACTCCAGCAAACGTGGCAAGCCATCAACATCCTCGAACGACAGTTCCGTGTGGTGGCAGGATATGATGTCGCGCAAGATGGACAGTCCCCCAACTCCTTCGCCACGGGGCAGGGCATCAAGGAGCTAGGCACCGCTGCTGACAGCAACGTCAAGGAGTACCAGACCGCCATCCGACACTCCGTAGAACTCATCGACCGCAAGCGTCTTGAGTGGGAGGACAAGATGCACGCCAACACCAAGAAGAAGGTGTACTGGTTCGAGGGTGGGTCACAGTTCGAGGAGACCTACGTTGCGTCCAAGGACATCGACAAGGACTACCGGACGAAGCGCATCTACGGCGCTATGGCGACCTTCGATGAGAACAGCAAAATCATCGCAGGCTTGCAGTTGGTACAGGCACGAATCATGGACCGGCGAACGATGCAGGAGAACATGGATGGTTTTGAGAATGTTTCCCTCATCAACGAGCGCATCGACCAAGACATGGCTAAAGAGATGCTGCTCCAATCCTTGGGGCAGAGGTCTCAACAGGGCGACCCTTCTGCTGATATGGCTCTCGTTGAAATCCTCGACAAGCCAAGCGGAACCGTCACCACCCTCAAGAAAATCTTCACACCACAAGAGCCACAGATGTCACCGGAGGAGGCAGCAATGGCTCAAGGGGGCATGGGTGGTCCGGGTGGTGCTGGAGGAGCAGGACCGGGAACGGGACCACCGCCAGCAGTACAGACCGTCCTCGCCCAAATGGAATCCGATGGCGGGGGAGTTCAATCCGTAGGACAGATGCAGTAAGGAGCACATATGCCTGAGGGAATTGGGTACGACGAACCGGCACCCCGGTACTCGAACCCGCATGAGACAGAGAAAACGCAGCTCATCGCCACAGGCGGTGTTGCTGAGAGAAACATCACGAACGTGGAAGAAGAAGCAGCCGACATGGGTATCGACCTCAACGGCTACCTCAACTACCCGAATGACAATCAGGGCGGGAACTGATGGCGAAGGTCGTCGTACCTGCCACCGGTCTCGCCATCGAGGTCGTTGCAGCCGCATCGACGCAGTTCATCATCGTGAACACGGGTGGCTCGTCCATCGTGATGCTGAACGCTGCCGACCCTGTCGACGGCATCATCCTCAAGCCGGGGGAGACCCTCCAATCCGAAGTGGCGTGGACGGCAGCATGGACAGCGAAGTCGCTTGACCTCAAAGCCGTCACCGTTCGCGTAGCACAGGAGTAGACATGGGCTGGCTCGAAGATAAGGCAGAGGAACAGGCAAGGCTCGAAGCCAAAGGCGCACCGGTAACAGCCGTGGTCGGGGGTATGTTGACGACAACATCGTCGGCTGCGACCCTGACAGCCGAAGCGACGAACATCTGTCCCAAATGTGGGGCATCCGATTCAGACCCTTGTCTGACACCCGGAGGTAAGGTCGCAAAGAACACCCACACAGGAAGGGGCGAGTAATGCCCGCAGGAGTAATTCAGGCAACCACCCCGTACTGTCGGGCATGTGGATGGGACTTCATTCTCATCAACACAGGCGACGACTCTGTATGTGACTCGTGTGGAGACACCCTTGCCTTCTCACTCGGTGGTGGTGGAATACCACCAACGGACCTTGTGGCAGCACTCGGCACCGATGAGGTCGTGTTCACATGGACCGAAGCCCTCGACACTTCCGATGTCCAATATCGGATTGACGGTGGAACCCTCGTCTTTGACGATGACGCTTCCTCGCCGTACACGGTCGCAGCTCCCGCAGTTGCATCCGTGTCGTTGCAGGTCCGCACTGTCACCGACGCAACAGAGGGACCGTGGTCGGCTGCTGCGGTCGCCAGCTCTGGACAGTCACCACCGACCGTGCTGGTCGCATCGGCAGCTTCGCTTGCCGTCACATTCGCCTTCACGCCTGACCCTGCGGGCGACAGTGTGGACTTGTTCTACACCATCGACGCAGCCGGTGACACGACCGTTCTCGGTGTCGTCACAGGTGTGTCGGTGCCAGCTCTCGAAGGTGAAGTCGTGGAAGGACAGGTCCGTACCGTTGAGGACGGCGTTGCCGGTCTGTTCGGGACAGCGGACTCCGAAACCGCACTCGCATAGGGAGATGAAATGGCAGGACCGGGAAGAGGCGGTAATCAACCGCCAAGGCGTCCAGCAGCGGTTTCCAATCCCCAATCTGGACAAAGAACCGATGGTGGACCGGGAAGTTCTAGCCAGCCGATTCGTGTCCCAACAGGTGGGGCATACGGAGAGACTGGAGCAGCGACAGCCCAACAGGGTGCAGCGCCGATGGCATCAGGGGGTCCTGCTGCCCCCGGTGCTCCATCCGCTGGGGGTCCAGATGCAGCTTCCGCTCTAGGAGGCGGTGGGATGTTCGGTCCCACCCAACAGCCGGGACAGTCGAACGCTGAGAACATGGCAGGAGCAGAGAACCCGATGACTGACACGGATGCGGTGCTTCGTATTATGTATTCGATGATGCCACACCCCAATATCGCGAGGTTGATAAACACCAAGCGTGACTATCGCTGATGCCGATTCGGTTCCAACCTCCTGCACACGGTGAAGCAGGGATACTGCGTTCCAACGCCATGCGGTCGTCCCGTGAGCGGATTATCCGTTCGACGGTCACACCCACGATGGCGATGGACCTTGCTGCGCGTGCGGATGTATTGGGTGCCAACGTCCCCGGTGACGGTGCCATAGCCGTGTCGATGTCGGTTCTCGGCATCCCCCTTGAAATCAACATCAACGCTGAGATGGCTCAGAGGATGTCGATGGCTGCCGAGTTCTATGAGCAGAACTGGAACGAGCCTGCCTCCGGTGCCGAGGAGAACGCTTCGACGTTGGAGAACGATGTGTTCGACTGGCGTCCCAACTCAACAGGCGATTTCGCACAAGAGATACTCCAGTGGTGGCAGCGCAGTCCCGGTGAAGCGGTTGGTAACGCCATGCCCAATCAGGTGCGTGGGGCTTCACGTTGGTTCGGTCTGTCAGCGGAGTTTGCGGTAGATTCAATCACCGACCGTGTGCTTCGTGCAGCAACCCACACGACACAGACCCATTCCGTTCAAGGTCTCGATGATGTCAGCAACTTCCTCGGCAACTTCTTCAAGGAATACTGGACTGCTGAGAACACCGGACAGTCACCTTTCATCATGGCACTCGATGACCTGAGGAAAGGTGAAGAGGTCAACTTGTCCACAGGTTTCATCGCGAACTCTGACATCGCCCCACTGTTGCAAGAACACCTCGATGCAGGTGACAGGGACTCTGCTTCGTATGCCGATGGTGTCTATGAGATGTGGGACGACGAAGAGTGGAACGCCAACAACGCATCGTTCGCCACCCCGTGGAGCCAGTCAAAGAACTTCGAGGTCAACCGCAGGAATCTGGCGATGGAGATGGGGCTTCGTGACCCTGCTGCCAACCAACAGCAGATGTCCCTTGGTCGCCCGATAACCGAGATGTCACGCAGAGAGCAGGACACCTCTGGTGGTGCGGTCAACAACATGTTCGGATGGTCACCTTCTGCCCCCGACTCGTTGGGCAGGAAGCATTACTCGCAGCAGTCAGTGGGTCGCCTCATGGCTCTTCCGGTCACAGAGCCGGGGTCCAAGGAACACCAGATAGTGTCGGGTGGTGTCGACCTCGGGAAGCAGTTGATTGCTGACCCCTACAACTACATCCGACCTTTCAAGATTATAGATGAAGCCTTCGACGCACGACGGGGTATCGGTCTCACCGAACAGGCTGCTACACGGGTGCGTGGAACCGACGACATCCGCAGGGCGGTCGCAGGGGTGCGGGATGCACCATCGGACTATTCCCTTGACGAGATTCTGGCGCTCAAGAACGCAGGCATCGACGTGACATCGGACCTCCCGACCCGTATCCGTGAAGCAGAGACATTCCGTGAAGGGATGTTGCTGGCACAGCGCGCCCGTCCCACCGTTCAATCAGGTCAGGTGAACCAGTGGTTGACCGGCTATCAGGCAGAACCGTTCGTCAATGCCTTGACAGAGGCGAAAACGATGAGAGAGGTCAACGCACTCCTGTCGAATACGAAGGGTCGTATCCCGTCCAAGATGTTGGCGGAACTCAAAGATGCCACCACACAGGGTGAAGTCATAGAAGCCCTCATCCCCCATGTGTCAGGTATGCGTCTGCGTGGGACGATGTCACGCTCATCGGGCATCACGTCAGCCAACATGTCCGACCTGATGCGGTACGGCAATCCGTTCCTGTGGATTGAGGAAGCCACCAACGGTGCGTTGGACATCCTGAGCGTTGCGAACAAGCACGAACTCCCGTCAGCCCTCGGTGGTATCACCCCACGGGCGCGGGTCAGGGCGCAGTACGGGCACACTTGGGCTGGTCGGATGATGAACAACCAGTCGAACAAAGCCATCAGGCTCGATGACACCGATGTCGGATACGGACAGTTCGAGAACCTGATACGCAACGCCGGTATGAAAGCTGACACCCGTATCGCAAAGACCACCACCGGTCGCATCATCGAAGCAAACTCCAGAGAAGAGTTGATGGGGATGCTTGAGGTGGGTGAACGTATCTCAGGAACCATCAAGGACATGGACGATGCCCTGTACCGGTTCGCAGGCATGGGGAACTACAACGGACCTATGGGTCGTGACTCTGTCAAGGAGATGCTCGAAGGTATGGGTCTGTCGATGGAGGCAGATGGCATCAACCCTATCTTCATCCGTGCCGTCGTCCAGATGACAGACGACATGGGCGAGGATTCCCGTTTCATGACGAACGCTATGGGTGAGATAACAGACCACCCCGGTACCGGCTTCATGCACATGTCAGGTGACGACATCATGCGTCAGCCGGGAGTCCAGTTGATATCCGAGATGTACTCACAAAAGACCATCGACATACCCAACCCGAGAGTCCTGCGTAGGACCTTGGCAGAGAAGCATCGCATTGGGCGTGTAATGAACACGCTCACGACACACAAAACCCACTTCCGTATGGCGAAAAGAGCGGACGGGTCACCTGACGGGTCGCTGCTGTCACGAGCAGAGTGGAAGCCCAAGGGTGACCTCCAAGACAACGCTGCCATGCGGTTCGCACGCGCCTACATCAACGACTTCTGGAAGCCAGCGAAACTCATCCGTACCGGATACATCGCCAAAGTCATCCTCGGTGATGAGCAGATACGTCAGATGGTTTCAGGTCTTGCGACCTTCATGGCACCGGGACGTATCACCAAAGGCGACAACCCGTTGGCGTACTTCTCCATCCTATTGGGTCGCAAAGCCCACCTCGATGTGAATGGCAAGCCGTTGAGGGAGGCAGCCTCGTATCAGGCGAATGTGTCTCTTCGTGGCAACGTGTTCGGTGAGACCGGTGCTATGGGTTCAGATAATTGGGACGCTGCGCTCAAGACTGACCTGCCTCGTTACACGGACTCCATAGCAACCGAGTACCTACAGATGGTCAACGACCCCATCTCGTCGTACATGGCAGGCATCATCGACGGTGACCAGATGGCTATGACCAAGGAATGGCTGCTCAACACCGCTGAGGGTCAGAGGGTTCTCAGCTTCATGACTACACGGATACGCCAGCAGAACCCGATACTTGCGGACAGGTTCCGTACAGGCGGGCAGGAGTTGGACAACTACCTTGAATGGGTGATGGCACGCCAGCACCTCAAGACCGGTGGTGAGTATGTCTACCGTGACAGGGCGACCAACACGCTGTTCGACTCTGCCGACCGTCCCATGCTCGATGACCCACAGTACGGTCCCGGCATCACCATCACCCGTAAGGGCGAATCTGACCTGTTGAAAGGCATCAACACCGGTCACTACATAACCGATGAGATGGCTGGACATGTGCCACGAGATGTCGGTCCACGGAAACTGCCACACGACGGACAGGACGCACAGGCACCAGCGATGATGGCGATGGATGACATCATCCCTCTGCGTGAGTTCGACCGTTCTGCTGTGGATGCGAACCCAAGTTCACGAGCGACCATCGACCACTTCATAGACAAGTGGCGTGGCAAGACTCCTGAGGAAATCTACAAAATGGAGGGGGCACGAGAACTCCCCATCATCGAGATTGACCGTCAAGGGTACGTCATACTCATCGAAGGCAACCACCGTATCGCAGCCGCAATGGAGCTGGGTCTCGAAGAGTTCCCTGTCAGGGTGATGAAAACCGACAACCCTTCGGTGTGGGCAGGTACCCGTGGACGCAGGGGTGCAGAGGGTGTCAAGAAGCCACGAGACCCTGATGCCCCAACCCCGAAGCCGAAAGAGCCACCTCCCCTCGAACAGCCCACACAGATAAGTGACACTGAATGGGCGTATCCCAATGACGGTGTACGCATCATCAAGGATGAGGGCACGGGGTACTACAACGTCGTGTCGGATAACCCTGTGGTACAGGCTGACGAATATGGCACTCTGAACAACGCCATCCATGACATCAACCAAGCACTCCGTCCGCTACAGCCGACACCAGCCAATGTTGCTGTCGGTCCACATGTCAACGACATCTCCCCCGGCGCATGGGACAAGTTGGTTGAGCAGTACCCCGGCTTTGGTACTGGTGGGTACATCCCTGCCGACCTGTCTGCGGGCGACATTTTCCGCAGGTCAGAGATGGTTCCCGGTAAGGACCGTATTGACCTCACAGATGCAGAGCAGGCTGCCCTCAAGTCGGGGACGAAAGAACCCATCATCTTGAACAACAACTCGGGCACGCAGTACGAACGTCTGCGTGAGAGGTTCGGGGAACTCATCGAAGAGACCGAAGCGAACTTCTTGGCTACAGGTGACACCGCTTCGATTCGTTTCCCTGAGGGGGTCAAGACCTCAAGGACCAACTACGACCACATCAGTGATGAGACCGTTGTCCATAAGATTGCAGACCGCCTCATGGACTGGATTGTGGCGAAGCCTGCCGAGAAGCTGAACCGTGGACCGACGTATGACCAGTTCTACTGGCAGCAGGTCGCAGAACTCATCCCACACATGGAGCCAGAACTCGCTGCCAAGATGGTTGACCAAGCCAAAGAGGTTGGCATGTGGGGCAGGGTGAAGCGCATCATGGCTGATGTTGGTGAGCAGCCTCGGGCAATCAACGACATCAAAGAGGTAGACATGTACGCACATGCCTACGCTGCCACCGCCCTCAAAGACCTGCTCTTCGACTTCGCACAGCGCAAGAACTTCTTCGATGCCATGACCATCATCTCGCCGTTCGCAGATGCGTGGCTTGAGATGTTCACGTCCTATTCCCGTATCTTCGCAAAGGACCCAGCCATCGTGCGTCGACCGATGAAGGCACTCGAAGAGTTGCGGGACGATGACTTCACGGAATGGGGTGAGGAAGAGTTCGACCTGACATCTGAGGGCTTCTTCCACACGAACCAGTACGGCGACGAGGTGTTCTCCGTCCCATTCTCAGCAGGCATTTCAGATGCCCTGTCGAAGCTGCCGGGAGTCAATGATGACATCCCAGCCCTCGACATGGAGATAGGGGTCAAGAACCTCAACATGATGGCGGGGTCGCTCTATCCCGTTGTTGGTCCTGTCATCACAATCCCTGCTGCTGGCATCATCCCCGATACGCCAGCGTTCCAAGGTCTCAAGGACTTCATTGCACCTTACGGAATGGAAGAGACACTCATCGAGGAGTTCATCGCGGAGACCTTCGGTGCCTCACCGACCCTCACCCGCATCCTGAACAGTTTTTGGGAAGGCTCGTTCATCCCCGGCAGCGGTGATGAGCGCATGTATGCCAACACCACAGGATGGGTGCTTCGTGATATGGAACGTAAAGGCGAGTTCACCGCAGGAGACCTCAACGACCGTGCATACAGGACGCAACTCCTAGAGGATGCCAATAGCAGGGCTGCTGGCATCTACTTCGTTCGTGGTGTCGCACAGGGCGTGATGCCTGCAAGCCCCGGCAACCCGAAGTTCTTCGCAAGCCCTGAGGATTGGGCGAACCTCGATGATGACGCAAAGATTATCGCCCTTGCCATCCAAGACGGTCCACGCATGTATTGGGACATGCTGAACGACGAGTTCGACGGTGACCATGAGGCGACCACGATGGAGTTCATGGACAGATACGGATACGACCCGACCTTCTCGCTGGTGTCCATGTCCGAAACCGAGTCACGCAGAGGGTTCACCCGTGAGTCCTACGAATGGGAGCTGAACCACGCTGACTATGCCTCTGAGTTCCCAGCCACCGTGTACTTCCTCCACCCTGACGACCCGAACGATGAGTGGTACTACAAGGCGTATGAAGCTCAGTTCCTCTCGGGCATCAAGACGGTGCGGTCACCATCAGACCAGTTGGATGACTACCTGTACCGGATGACCGCTCTTGAATACGACAACTACGAGAAGCAGTTGCTCAGTGATGCTGCTGACGGAACGATACAGGTGCGACGTGGAGAGAGTGTAGAAGATGCGATAGCGGGGATGCTCGATGTCAAGGAGAAGGAGCTGCTCGAACGCTTCGGTCCTTACGCAGAGAGGGTCGGCACCTTCACGAGAGAGAACAAGCAGAAGAGGCTCACCGAGGTCAGGGCATGGACCCTCAGCGACAAACTCAAGAACGACCCCGACACAAGGGAGACCGTCAAGGCGGTCGAGAACTTCTTCGGGTTTTGGGATGGGATGTTCGAGGCACAACTTGAGGCAGGAATCGGCAGCAAGGGAGCCAAGGTGTTCCCGTTCGAGCGTGCCTCCTCCAAGGTGGGTGGGGAGAACTGGACGCAACGCCTACACATCAACACACAGGTGCTCGAATACGGAGACACTCTCGCCCTTATGCCGAGGAACGGAAGATTCTCAGTGGTGTGGCGTGAGGTCATACGCCCGACCATTTACGATTACCGACAGGACATGCCCCAGCCCGAAGTGGAAGAAGAGGGCTTCGATGTCGATGAGCTTATCGAAAGGGTGTTTGGCTGATGGCGACTCAGGAATCCAGTGATTACGGACGGGTAAGGGGCGGTCAATACGACCAAGATAGAGCAGCTAAAGCGTTCGCTCTACAGCAGGAGGAGAGGCGTGCAGAGCAACGTCGGCTTGGCAAGATTGAGTACGACCGCCAACAGGCTCTCATAGCCAACCAGATAGGATTCGAGGGTCGCTACGGTGCCAGCGACCAGCCTTATGGTTTCGGTCATCCGGTACGTCCCGGCTCCACTTTCCCTTCGGACATCATCGGTGGAGATGTGTTCCAAGACTATGGGTGGATACCTCGGGACGCACAGCCTGACATACCTGTCACACGATGGACGAACATCAGCGGTGAATGGGAACTGTCCAACGACCAGAACTCCCTCTACACATACACCTATGGCGATGGCGGGATGTTGTGGAACAACTACTCGGCTGAGACCAAGGCACGCCTCGAAGGTCAGTTGGTTCAGTCTGGTGATTTGGTAGCAGGTGACTTCACACCGGGAGCTTCGGACAAGGTGCAACATGACGCATGGGAGAACGTGTTGTTCTATGCCAACTACTACGGCATCACCCCGTTCAACGCTATTGGACGGATGGCGACACAAGGTGACCAACGTACTCGTGGCGGTGGAGGCGGTGGTGGCGGTGGACCCAAGTATGCGGTACCGCTGTCATACCGAACCATCCCCGATTACAAGGCTCTGGCACAAGAAGCAAGGGGCATCTTCCGTGGTGGAATGGGAAGGGACATGGAGGATTGGGAGCTGTCCATCCTCGGTGACTCCCTCAAGTCCTCATATGTCAACTACAACGACCAGATGATTGAGGCGCACAAGGCAGCATGGGACGATGCTGTGTCTGGTGGTACCGTTGACGTTGACTACATTGAGGTCGAAACGCCGGGGGCTACCCTTGCCTTCGACATCGAAGAGGACTACGCAGGAGAGATTGACCGCACGCAACGTGTGTATGAGTCAGCAGCGTCACGTCGTGTGATGATGGAATCCATATCTACCGGGGCAAGGATGGCAGGAGGATGAACCTCCAAGAAGCAGCAACGGCTATTCGTCAAGTTGAGTCTGGTGGTGACTACACCTACTACCAAGACTTCTTCATCAACGGGAACGCTGACACCAAGGTTGGTGCCTACGGGTTCCTTCTGTCACGTTGGGGGTTGCTCACCGAAGCCCTCGGTCTTGGCGGTGCTCCGTGGCAGGATTTCCATGTGCAGGATGTCGTGGCTCACGCCAAGATACAGTCCGATGCACAGCAGTTGGGTGGCTTCGACATGACCCCGGTGTCCTTCCGGTTCGGTGTCAAGCCTGTTCGCGCTGCCATAGATGCCGGTTACGTCACCGCAGCAGACTTCGAGAAAGACGAACGGTTCGCACCACTGGCTGAGTACATGAAGAACTTGGAGAAGAATGTCTCCACAGCAGGCATCGCACCCGAGGGTCAAATCAACGACCCGTATGCCAAGGGTGTCAACAAGGCTCCGAGCGAGGCGCAGGGGAAGGCAGCCAGCATCCTACGCAGGCGCATCGAAGAGATGGCAGGCAGGGAACCGCAACAAGGAGGGGGACAGTACGGTCGTGAGGCGAGTCCTGAGCCTGTAGAGGAGCCTGAACGATTCATGTACCCAACCGTGGAGGAGGGTGGTCCACGCATCCCGTACTGGAACCAGAACCCTGACATGATGAACAGGTTCAAGGAACTTCGGAGGTCGATGCAACCGGGAGCACGAATCGAGACTGATGCAACATCCTACGCTCAGAGAAGAGGTCTCGGTCGGGTCATGCCACCAGATGAGGCAAAGGCGAGAAAGCAACCCATCTCGGACAGAGGGAACGTGGAACGAATCCCACAACAAGGCGGTCCACGAGAATCTACAGACAACCGACCGACACCGGTGTAGGAGGTGACGTATGGCAGTAACCAAATCTTCATCTAGGTCTGACGTAAAGGATTATCAGAGGCAACTCAACGATGCTGGCGCAGAGCCACCTCTCGTCATTGACGGCATTTGGGGTCCACTCACACAGGCACAGCATGAATCCCTTGGGACAGAGACACCCAACGGTGAGTCGGGCACAGGCACAGAGTCGTCCGATGCCCTGATGGGCACCAACGACGACGCAGAGCCACGCTTCGGCATATCAGGTGGCGCTCAGTTGTGGAAAGACACCGACACCGATGAGTCGTACATCGTCTACATCGTTCCTGATAGCGAGCCTCCCCTCTATATGCGGTGGACGATTCCTTCCGAAGCTGATGTGCAGTCCTTCTTCGGACCCGACCAGCCTGTTATCTACCAGCAGGAATACAGCGGTTCCGACAAGATATGGAAGGACACCGTGGACTTCGGTTCCTCCACCGACATCGCGAATACTTCCAAGAACCCGTTCGATTCATGGGCTTCCACGATGGAGGTTGAGTCACAGTCACAGCCTTGGCTGCTTGATGACGACTATCAGGAACTCCTTGCCATGTCTGTCATCGAAGGTCGACCCCTGACCGCTGCCGAGGTGCAGTCCACAGGTTGGTGGCAGGGTGCCGATATCAGCCAGCGCAGGTGGATGACGCTCTCCAACGGCGACCCTGCCCAAGCACAGACCTACCTTGAGGATAACCGTGTCGTCCAACTCCAGATGCTTCGTCAAGCTGGTATCTCTGACCCTGACGAACGCCTTGCCAACTTTATTGCGGACAAGGTTTCGATGGGTTTCTGGTCAGCGGGCGATGCTGCCCTACAGGTTGATTACATGTCGGATGCGTATTTCTCAGACAAGGACCTCGACACTGAACTCGCTGCCTTCCTGTCGGACAACGGCATCTCTGTTGACCAAGACTCCGACATGGAGAACGAGGTACGAACGATGGTGAACCGGTGGCTTGGCACCAACTTCGGTGATTGGGATGATGCGACCATTGCTAGTTGGGCAGGGAAACTTCGTAACGAGTCCGATGCAGCAGAGGTTCTGACAGAGACCTTGAAAGACCAGAGGCTCGCCCTGTTCCCTGAGTACGACCGTGAGGCTGACTACAACACCATTGCAGCACCGTGGAAGCAGATGATGACGAACGCTTGGGGCGAACTCCCCGACGATTCCGACACCATGCTCCACGAAATCATACGCATGAACAACGCAGGTGACGCAGGTAAGTTCCTCACCACCGAGGGATTGGCACGGGGCAATGACACCGTGGTCAACAGTGTGCAGTCTGCTCTGAACAGTTCCTTTGGAGGCATCTGATGGCTGAGATTGTTCGACCTGCATGGATGTCCGATGAGATGTATCAAGAATGGCTCTCGTTCTATCTCGATGCTGGTGGTGATGGGGTAGCCAACGCAAACACCCGTGCCACCCAACTGTTCAGGGCTTCACCCAACTACGAGACATACTTCCCCGGTATCAAGCGAGAGGACGGCTCCATCAGGTATTTGGGGCAATTCCCTGAGCAGGTTTGGCAAGCAAACATGGAGGGGTACAGGAACGCTGTCGAAGGTGTGGACGTTGACCCTGCGCTCATGGAGGACCAGTACGTTGCCCTCATCGAAGGTGACGTGGCTCCTGATGAGTTCCGTGCTCGTGTGGACAGCCTCTATCGGCGGGTGATGTCACAGGGTGACAACATCAGGGATTGGTACGGGAACAACTACGGTCTCGACCTCACCAACTCAGGCATCATTGCATCCATCATGTCCGACAATGTTGGCAACGCTGTCCTTGAGGGACGTATGACAATGGCAGAGATAGGTGGGGAAGCGACCCTCCGTAACTTCGATGTGACCACGCAGTTTGTGGACATGCTGGAGAACCAAGGCATGAACAGGGCAGAGGCACAGCAGTTCTTCGGGTCTGCTGAACGGTTGCTCCCAATCCTGAGCGGTCTTGCCGCACGTCACGGTGACCCCGATGACAGCTTCGATATCTTGGAGTTTGCTGAGGCACAAGTCATCGGTGACGCTGACCAACTACGTCGCATAGACCGTTTGCGAGCACAGGAACTATCTACATTCACGGGTGGGGCGCAGATTGACTACATGCGTGGACAGCTCCGTGGGGTTACGGGGTTGCAAGACTTCTGATAGTCCCCTATACTGCCCATTACCTGATGAGCTATCGCCCTCGTTCACCAGCGTATTTAGGGCAGTACATACGAGAGGTTCTGAGCCGGAGGCTCCCTTTCTTTGTTCTGTCGAAAAGCCTCCAGCCCACCGAGGGTGAGTCCCACGCTTACCCCCGAGCATGGACATTCGTGGCGTAGGAGGAAACATGGACGAAGAGACCACCGAGGTAGCCGAAAAGACCGAGAAGCCTGAGGAGGCTAAGGGTCTACGGAAGCAGTTGAACGATGCCCACGCTGTCATTGCAAAGCAGCGCACGGACATCCTCACACCTGCATACGACCAGCTCGGGCTGG
>SDBT01007830.1_pt1 | contig 17539 bp, 11 predicted proteins | sample 2277101 | NCBI WGS metagenome assembly SDBT01 (sample SAMN10404973, study PRJNA504765) | marine sediment metagenome | isolation source: marine sediment core GS10_PC15, 103 cmbsf | place: Arctic Ocean: Southern Knipovich Ridge | collected 2010 | reverse complement strand
GCTTTGTAAAGAGTTCATATGCAAGGCGCGCGAATCTTGAGGAATGAGGCGTACTTTTCGTACGTCGGAATGACGAAAGATGAAGCGCAACGCCGCAGATGGACTTTTTACGAAGCCGTCAAACCTGTTCTGGAAAAACCGATGATTACACACGATCCCAAACGAGTTGCCGTGACCGGCCTTGGCATAATAGCTGCCATTGGGGAGTCGGTTTCCGCATTCAAACAGGGACTCTTTGATGGAAAATCCGGCATTGGGCCGATCACGCTTTTTGATACCACAGGCTTTGCCTGTCAATCTGCAGCACAGGTAGGAAATGGAGATCTAAAAGTTACTTTTGGTGCCAGGCAACTCAAAAGGGCCTCACGGTGCGATCTTTTGGGACTCATTGCTGCCCACGAGGCGATATCAGACTCCGGTATGGATCTTCAACGTTGCGACCGCGCGAGCATCGGCGTTGTTCTGGGGGGTGGGGCAGGCGGGATGCTTTCCTGGGAAAAGTATCGGCGTGCCGTGTGGTCGGGAAAACCAAGGCCAAGACCCTCATTGCTTCTGCCTTTTTCTTCCAGCACCTTGAGCGATCTCATTGCCGGCCGCTACCGGCTGACCGGATCGCGGGCTACCGTGACTACGGCTTGCTCTTCCAGTGCTACCTCAATTGGCTACGGCTTTGATCTGATTCGATCCGGCACGCAGCAAGTCGTCATCACGGGAGGAAGTGAGGCCCTGTCAGAATTGACCTTTGCGGGGTTCAGTTCTTTCAGGCTCGTGGATCCTGAATATTGTCGCCCGTTCGACAGAAACCGGCGAGGGCTGTCTTTGGGAGAAGGGGCCGCAATGCTCGTCCTGGAAGACTATGCGCGTGCTGAGACGAGAGGGGCAACCATATACGCGGAAGTGCTTGGCTATGCCATTAATTCGGACGCCTACCACATGACTTCCCCGGACCCCGAGGCAACCGGTATGAGCAAGGTGATGGCAAAGGCCTTGGAGAATGCCGGCCTTGGTGCGGATCAGGTGGACTACGTCAATGCCCACGGTACAGCTACAAAGATAAATGACGCAACAGAAACCAAGGCTCTTAAGAGGGTCTTTGGCGAACAGGGCGCCAGAAGTTTGGCAATTAGTTCAACAAAGTCAATGGTTGGACACTGCCTTGGAGCCGCAGGAGCCGTGGAGGCAGTCGCCACCGTGCTGGCCCTGTGCGAGCAGGCGGCTCCGCCCACGATACATTTGGATGTGCCTGATCCGGATTGTGATCTGGACTATGTCCCCAATCAGTCCAGGCCGCAAAAGATTAGTATCGCCCTCAGCAACTCTTTTGCCTTCGGGGGAAACAATACCTGTCTGGTCTTTGGCAGAGGTGAGTGCTGAAGATGGCAGATATAGCAATTACAGGAATCGGCCTTGTCAGTCCGCTGGGAGTGGGGCGAGAAGCCTTTTGGGAAAACTGCAAGAACGCAAGGACCGGCATAAGAAGAATCACCACATTTGAGACAAGTTCTCTTCGGTCAAACATTGCCGGCTGTGTTCAGGGTTTTGATCCGAGCACGTTCATGCCCCGAGGCGTTTACAGACGTATGAGCCGGGTTTCGAGGATGGCGGTAGCCTCAAGCGTTGAAGCATTAGAAGACAGCGGGCTTGTGCTGGACGATATGGACAAGGAAAAAGTAGCCATAATCATGGGAACGTCATATGGAAGTAGCTCCAGTGTAGAAGATTTCTACGTGAGTCTTCTCAAAGACGGGCCCCGGGGGGCTCAGCCGTTTTTCTTTCCGGAAACGGTCCCCAATGCGCCTGCAAGCCATATTGCCATGTTCCACAAGATAACAGGGCCCAACACTACGTTTTCTCAAAACGAGGTTTCCTCAGAGAACGCCTTTTTGTATGCTCGGAATCTGCTTTTGCAAAAACAGGCAGACGTGGCCCTGGCAGGAGGGGCCGACGAATTGTCCGCCATGCAATACCAATGTTACGACGCCTTGGGCGCCCTCAATAAGACAAGAGTAGACAGCGACGGGCCTGTCGAGGCCAAACCGGGCGGGGGGATTGTTCTTGGAGAGGGGGCAGGGATTCTGGTCATGGAAAAACTGGATCATGCCCTTGATCGAAATGCCCGAATCTACGGCATCCTCAAGTCCGGGGTTGTCGCAGGAGGCGTAGCAAATCTTGGGCACTACGAAGACCAAGGAGAGCAGGCGGGCCGGACTATGTCTTTTGCCATTGCGCAGGCGGGTATTGATCCTGCAGATATTGATCAGATAGATATCTCTGCGAATTTTTCCAGTGAGTTGGATTGTATGGAGTATGACCAACTCAAGAAGATATTTACAACACGCAACAACCACCTCATGGTAACACCCTTGAAATATCTCATGGGTGATTTCGGAGGTGCCGGAGCTGTGCGGGCAGGAGCCATCCTCATGAGCCTCTATCACCAAAGGCCTCTTCCTGCAGTAAGCGCGGAGATATTGAAGTGCCGGCCCAAACATTGCCTTCAGTGGAATACCCGCACCGAAGGAGAGACTCAAGTTGCGCTCATGACATCTGCCACGTTTGGCGGCGGTAGCGCAAGCCTTGTGTTCACCAGAAACTAACACCTGAATCTTGCATGAAAATTGATGAGAATTTTTGAACCAATTAATTGAAGCGGCTTTAAGCAAAATCATAGCAGCATATATTTTGCCCAAATGGTAAATCGGATGATGTTCTTTTTTTCTCATCAATTTTCACTCCAAGGGCGAGCCGGAGGCTTGCATCTGCTGCGTTATTAAGGGCTCGCAATAGCAGACTATGGCTTCACCCTTAAGTGCCTTGCATATGAAAGCCTCCGACTCGTGCAAAATTCAGGTAACAACACACGCTGTTATGAAAGTTCTCCTTGTCTCGCCCAATGTCGAGAGTCTTCCTGATCCTGTCTTTCCAATCGGCTTGGCATACATTGCAGCAGCTCTAAGAAAGAACCGAACAGAGTGTAACGTCCTGGATCTTTGTTTTACCCAAGACTATGGCAAAGCCATCAAGTCTGCATTGGATCCTTTTCAGCCCGACATCATTGGCCTTTCGCTGAGAAATCTGGACAATGTGAGTTATCCGAACTATGTGTCCTATCTGCCATTCTACCGCCGGGTTATTCAAGCAATCAGGAGCGAAACCCGCGTGCCTGTCGTAATTGGGGGAAGTGGCTTTTCTCTGATGCCTGAAGAGGTCCTGGAATATCTGGGCGCTGATTTTGGAATTGTGGGTGAAGGAGAGGTTTCATTTGCCAGACTTGTGAACCGTCTTTCAAGGGAAAAAGCCGGTCGTGGCAGCCAAGGCTCACGAGTTATCAGCAGTAGCCCCGAAATCATCAAAAACCTGGACGATATCCCAATGCCCGACCGTTCTGGGTTTGACAATGAAGCCTACTTGAACTTGGGAGGAATGGGTAACTTGCAGACAAAAAGGGGTTGCCCTTTCAAATGCATTTATTGCACCTACCCCATTGTTGAAGGAAAAGGGGTGAGACTGCGAAACCCTGAGCTTGTCTGCGATGAAATTGAGACCATTCTGTCTTGCGGAATCGGCACCATTTTTTTTGTTGACAACACATTCAACTATCCAATGGATCATGCAAAATCTGTCTGTGAGGAAATCATCAAACGGAAACTGCCTGTCAAATGGAGCTGCTATGCCAATCCCAAGTTTGTTACTCCAGGGCTTGTCGAATTGATGCTTGCTGCGGGTTGCACCGGGCTGGAATTTGGAAGTGACGCAGCCAATGACAGCGTGCTGACCAATTTGTGCAAGGGCTTCACGGTCAATGATCTGAAAACGGCTTCGGACGTGTGCAGGCAGGCAGGCATGCGCTTTTGTCATTCTTTGCTGTTAGGTGGGCCGGCAGAGACAATGGAGACTGTTCGCGAGACATTGGACGCGGTATTGGGGATGTCTCCCACTGCCGTGATCTGCATGATCGGCATCAGGACGTTTCCACAAACCAGATTGTCTGCTATGGCCACAGAGGAGGGGATGATAGACCCTGATGAGGACTTCTTGAAACCTGTTTTTTACCTATCTTCTGCCATAGAAAATGAAATATGGTCTTTCATAGACAAGTTCTCAAGGCAAAACCCCACCTGGATATTCCCTGGCCTAAATATCAATATCAATGTGGAACTGCAAAAGAAGTTGCGCCGGTTCGGAGTCAAGGGGCCGCTGTGGGAATACATGAGTATGGGAAACCGACTGACTTGTGATCAGAATTACCCGCCTTGAGCCAAAGATGCAATCTCTATTCACCAGAAAAACCTTTCTTCTTTCGCGCAATCATGGCTCTCATCATATCTCCGGCATTTTCCGCATGATCGGCCACAGAGCCGATGATTTCAGCAAGTTTGACTATATGAAATATGGCTACCGGGTCTGTTTCCATATTGAAACCCTTATGTTTTAGTTCATTTTCAAGTCTGTCTGCTTCATGCTCCCTCTTTCGCAGGTTATGAATAATTGCCTTTACAATTCTGCGCTGCTTCTCAGAATAACTCTCAAAATATTCCTTTGCCGCAGCTACCATCCGGCTTAGATCTTCGATAGGCTCCATAACTGCATCAACAAGAAGGAACAAAGAATCCTTGATTTCCTTCCTCCCAATTCCTGCAGTACGTCGATAGGAGAGCCAATCAAGCGCCTCCTCAACAGAGTCAAGGACGTTATCTTGCTCTTTTAGGTACATGAACAGCTGGAATTGATTTACAGGCAGCCTTATTCCCTTTGGCAGGTGCCCACGGATTCTGCGCTTTATGGCATCGGCTTCATTTTCAAGCTTGATGACTTCCTGGCGGTATTCGTCAAAGGCCTCACACTTTTCTGCGGCATAACACTCTATGGCCTGCTGAAATGCCCATCCGCATTCTTTTACCTTTTCTGCATGTTCCAGAAGGCCGTCAAATGGTGACGTCATAAACCCCGAAAAAAATGGAATACGCATTATTGCCTCCTAGTGCTAAGAACTTCCTCTGTTCCCTCACTTATTTTGTTTTGAAAGACTCCCTGAAGATATCAAGCAAAGCCTGTGTCTGTTCCGCAATCTTCACGGAATTTTCCATCAATCCGTAATAAAGTATGCTTAAGCGAGTCTTGGATTCAGCGTTTTGTATACGTATTAGCTGATTCTTGTCAAATTCAACAACAAGGTTAGTCAATTTTCGGTTCTGATTGGCAATATAATCGTAATCAACTTTCTTCGCCCGCCTTAACATTATGGAAGTGTTCCACAGGAGCCGGGTAATATATGTTTTGATCCGCCTCAGCTCATCTTTCTGGCCATCACTAAATCCGTCGTGACAATTCTGGAAATGCACATAAGAGCGCTTGATCATATCTCTGTGGCTTTCCGCAATACCCTGTATGAAGCGTATTGTTTTCGCGTACTTCTGAGTGCTGTCTACGGCATCATCACGAAGAAGAAAAAGCGTTTCAAAGGTATTTGCGATAATAATGTTCGCCCACTTCTGGATCTTGTCTGTCCAGGTTGTAGCATCTCTCAGTCTTTGCCTATCTTCGGAAAAGGCAGCGTCAAAACACAAACCCAGGCTATCGCTGACTTCCTTTAGAAAGAGTCCGGTCTGCTCAAAAGAAGCGTTAATTGCGGTATCGGCATCAGTGATGTTTTTCAGGCTGAAGGCCTCAATTGCACGGCTTTCTTCTTCCCTCGTGAAATGCAAACGGTGGGTGTGAAATACAAGAGTGACCAAAAGCACTAGTAATCCTAGAATAGCAAGAAATTTGAAGTGGTATATGAGAAATGCAAAAACAAGGGATACTGAAAATGCCATAAATGCAGTTAGAAACCATCCACTTATCACAGTGAGCACCCCGGTGACTCTATAGACTGCGCTTTCTCTTCCCCATGCCTGATCTGAAAGAGACGTACCCATTGACACCATGAATGTGACATATGTCGTTGAAAGGGGAAGCTTCAATGACGTTGCAAATGAAACCACAGCACTTGCAACAATAAGGTTTACAGAAGCGCGTAACAGGTCAAAAGACGGTATTTGCCCGTCTATTGAAGGTGCACAGCTGTAAGCATCCGGGTCCAGGCGGGGGGAAATTGTTCTCTTCAACACTCCAGGCACCAGTTTTTTTGAAGAGGAAATAATCGTATGAGACAGACGCACAATACTTCTTGAAAGCGCGGAAGAACCAAATCGCTCCATGCCTTCTTCCTGCCTCCCCAGGCCGAGCTCTGTCTTAGAGACAGTGCGGGACTTCCTGGACACCCATAGTGTAATGACCATTATTGCCCCAGCGATCAGCAACAGAAACGTGTTGGTCTGCATGGGTTTCTGAAGGGCATCCATTGTCACGCGCAAGGGTTCATCCGTAGCTGAAGCGACATTGTAGGCATTCAATCCGGCCAGTGGAACACCAACGAAATTTACAAGATCGTTACCGGCAAAAGCCATTGCAAGGGCAAAGGTTCCAATCAAAACAATCGGCTTCAGGATATCAAGCCTCGTAAAAACCGCCAGTAATTGAAACAAAACGCCAAAAAAACAAAAGCCAACTGACATGATGGTCCACGCATTGGCTTTGATCCACGCAACTGACTCGGGTGTCAGAAATGATGCCCCCTTGGCACCCTTTATCAGGATGAAATAGGTAATTACCGCAAGAGACAGGCCTCCCCAGACGCCTCCAAAACGCTTGAGGCGTTTCCTGTAATCAAATGTGAAAACAATGCGAACTATGAACTGGGCAATAGCGCCCGAGAAGAACGCAACCACAATGGACAGCAGAATTCCGGCAATAATGGCAAGGGCTTTTCCGGTGTTTATGTAGTCTGCCAGGGTGGAAAGGCTGTCGCCTGCCATGTAAATCTTTATGAGGGATACTGCCACAGCGGCTCCCAGTAGCTCAAAGACAATTGATACAGTTGTAGATGTCGGCAGACCAAAGGTATTAAAAAGATCAAGAAGAATGATGTCAGTAAGCATTACGGCCAAAAAGATGGTAATCAGCTCCGGCATAACGAAAAGCTTTGGGTGAAATATTCCCTTTCTTGCAACTTCCATCATTCCGCTCGAAAAGGTCACACCTGCAAGCATTCCGAGGCTTGCAATTATCATGATCACATGACGTGGTGCTACCCTGGAACCTATTGAAGAGTTCAAGAAGTTGACAGCATCATTTACGACACCAACAACCAGGTCAAGAATCGCAAGACCAATCAATACGAATATTGCAAACAGATAGAGGTCCATAGGATGTCTTTCTTCAGATAATGTTTGAAGGCTTCGTAAAAAGTCCATCTGCGGCGTTGCGCTTCATCTTTCGTCATTCCGACGTACGATAAGTACGCCTCATTCCTCAAGATTCGCGCGCCTTGCATATGAACTTTTTGCGAAGCCTTCTGCATATTGACTTCTTACGAGGCCATCAATCATGGACTAATACGTATCGCCAAGAAAACATATTCTGTTTGGCCATACATTGTCCAGAAAAAACGCTGGCTTGCCAATCCCACCACAACGCCGGCAGGGGGCAGCACGCCGGCGGGATTGACCAATTCGTGCTTTGGTGTTAAAAAATGTGACATCGTCATTTTTTGGCCGGGGGGACATTGTGTCAGGCAAGAACCTTTTTCAAAAGATCCTTGAAGCTCACGGGATAACCGACAAGATCAGGCCCGGGAGCCCGTTGGAGCTTCCCATTGACCAGACCCTTACCCAGGATGCCACCGGCACTGTGGCGTGTCTGCAGTTTGAGGCATTGGCAGTGCCACGGGTGCGTACCAGGCGTTCGGTCAGTTACGTGGATCACAACACCTTTCAGGCAGGAGCTGCAAACGCTGACGACCACAGGTTTCTCAGATCCTTTTCCGCCAAGCACGGGCTGATATTTTCCGGCCCCGGAAATGGCATATGTCACCAGGTACATCTTGAACGATTCGGTGTTCCGGGCCAAACCCTGCTGGGCTCAGACAGTCACACCTGCACAGGAGGGGGCATTGGGATGCTCGCCATCGGGGCGGGCGGCCTTGACGTGGCCATGGCCATGGCAGGAGAAGCCTTTTGGCTGACGTGCCCCGAAGTGGTCATGGTTGAGCTCAAAGGGGCCCTGCCACCGTGGGTCACGGCCAAAGATGTTGTCCTGGAATTGCTGCGCAGAGTTTCGGTCAAAGGGGGTGCCGGGCGGGTGTTTGAATACGCGGGTCCGGGCGTGGCAACGCTTTCAGTGCCGGAAAGGGCGACTATTGCCAACATGGGCGCAGAGACAGGGGCCACTGCTTCCATTTTTGCCAGCGATGACGTCACCCTGGATTTTTTGAAAAGTCAAAAAAGAGAGAAAGACTTCACCGCCTTTTCAGCTGATCCGGATGCCTCCTACGAGCAGGTCATAACCATTGACCTTGGGCAACTGGAACCGCTCGTAGCCCAGCCTCACATGCCTGATCGGGTTTGTCCGGCAAAAGAGATTGCTGGGCTCAAGCTGGATCAGGTTGCCATTGGCAGCTGCACCAATTCCTCTTATAAGGACTTGGCCACTGTAGCCGCAATACTGAAAGGGCGATCCGTGCATCCGGAAACAAGCCTTGTCATATCACCGGGCTCCAGGCAGGTCCTGGCGATGCTGGCTGAAGATGGAGCCCTGACGGACTTGATAGATGCGGGGGCCCGCATCCTGGAATGCGCTTGCGGGCCCTGTATAGGGATTGGACAGTCCCCACCCACTGACGGGGTGAGCCTCAGGACCTTTAACAGAAATTTCAAAGGCCGAAGCGGGACCTTGAGCGCAAGGCTTTATCTGTGCAGCCCGGAGGTGGCTGCTGTTTCTGCCCTGAAAGGGCGCCTGACCGACCCGCGATCCTTTGGTGAGCCGATAAAGGTGGCCGTGCCCAAGGCCTTCCCGTCGACCGATAATCTGTTTTTGCAGCCCTCAAACCATCCGGACGCCGTGGAAGTCGTCAAAGGCCCGAGCATCAAGCCCCTGCCCCAGGGCGGCGCCATGGCTGAAGATTTGAAGGGAAAAGCCCTCATTTGCTTGACAGATGACGTCACCACAGACGACATTATGCCCGCAGGGGCCCATATTATGTCTTTGAGGTCGGACATCCCGGCAATTTCACAATACGTGTTTTCAAATAGCGAGCCCGGCTTCGCAAAAAGGGCCATGGAAAACGGGGGGGGCTTTATTGTGGCGGGGAAAAACTATGGGCAGGGCTCCAGCCGCGAACACGCAGCCATTGGGCCTATGTTCCTGGGGATCAAAGGGGTGATAGCCATTTCTTTTGCGCGCATTCATCGGGCAAACTTGGTCAACTTCGGCGTTTTGCCCATGATTTTCTCAAAGGCCGAGGATCTGGAAAGGGTCCGGCCTGGCGACCAACTGATTGTTCAAGGTGCGGCAAGCGGTGCAAAAAGTGGCGAAAAGGCCCTCAGAGTCTTGAATGCTACAAGGCAAATGAGTTTTGAGGTGCGCATTGATTTGGATGAGAGAGAAAGAAGCATAATAGTTGCGGGTGGACTGCTTGCTTATTTTAGGTTAAGAAACCAGTGACGGTCTCGCAAAAAGTCCGAATTAGTCGGCAAAGCAAAAATCTCCAAGTTTAAGGCGCAGGCTGGAAATTTGAAACTAGAAACTGGTGTCGTTAAAGACGAAGGCCGCAAAACACCACTCTGTATTTTTTTCGTGTTTTCGTACTTTCGTGTTTTCGTGGTAATTATTTTTCTTTTCGTTGTTGAAAGGTCAATATTCAATCGACAATCCTTAACGGGCACTTTTCTTACGTGAGGTTACTATGCTGAGCATAATGAGAAAACACGCTGGCTCCTGGCTAATCAAGGTAGTCCTTGGTGTTATCGTGGTAGTCTTTGTATTCTGGGGTGTTGGCAGCTATAGGGAGCGAAAAGGGAGTCGCATTGCAGTGGTCAATGGCCAAGTCATTGGTTTGGACGAATACCGCAGCGTGTACGATCGGCTGGTGGACCAGTATCGCAGTCAGTTCGGCGGCTCCCTGGATCATAATCTCCTCAAGAGCCTTGATCTGAAGAGGCGAGCCCTGGATCAGCTGATCAATCGTGGGCTTCTTCTGCAACAAGCCAGGCGGCTGAACTTTCGTGCAACCAAGCAAGAACTGGCACTGGCCATCCAGAGGATGCCTGCCTTTCAGAACAACGGTCAGTTTGACCCTCGCCAATACCAGCGAGTGCTGGCATTGAGCCGCATGAACCCGGAGATTTTCGAAGAGAGCATGAGAGAGGACATGCTGATTGAGAGGATGCAGGGGGTTGTTCTTGGCAGTGTAAAGGCATCGGACGGCGAGGCCTTTGAGACCTATAAATGGCGTGAAGAGAAGGTCGACCTTGAGTACGTGCTTTTTGAGCCTTCTTCTTACAAGGATGCGGAAGTAACCCCTGAGGAGATGGAATCTCATTTTTCAAAAAATAATAAAACATACGAGACCCCCCCCAAAGTGAAGGTTAAGTACTTGCGGTTCGGTTTCAAGGAATTGGAACCTGAGGTCGATGTTTCAGAAGCAGAAATCAGCCAGTATTTTGACCTTAACCTAGACAACTATGGCACGCCAAAGAAGGTGAAGGCCCGCCACATTCTTTTCAGAGTTGCGCCCAACGAAAAGGATGAAGAAATTGAGGTGACGCGCAAAAAGGCCCTGGAGGTGCTCAAGGAGGCAAAGGGCGGGGCAGATTTCGCCGAACTGGCACGGAAACACTCTGATGACCCGGGCAGCAAGACCAAGGGAGGCGATCTGGGGTTTTTTGCGCGAGAAAGGATGGTGAAGCCTTTCTCGGATGCTGCGTTTTCCATGAAGCCTGGTGAGATCAGTGAGCCTGTGAAGACACCTTTTGGCTGGCATATCATCAAGGTTGAGCAGATCCAAGAGGCCAAAGAACCGGACCTGGCCGAGGCCAAAGACAAGATTCGTACCAAACTGGCCAAGGAGGCAGCCAGGACCCTTGCCTATGATCGGGCAGAAGAGATGTATGAAGCCAGTTACGGGGCCGGCCACATGGCCGATGCAGCCAAGGCTCAGCAGCTTGAGGTACAGGAAACCGGATTTTTTGCCAGCAATGATCGTGTGGAAGGGATCAAACAGGCAAGAAAATTCGCTGAAGTGGCTTTCCAACTGCGTGATGACGAGGTGAGCGAACCTGCTGAACTGGCAGACGGATACTACATTCTTGAAGTCGTCGAAAGAAAACCGGCCGCAATCCCTTCATTGGAAGAGGTTAAGGAAAAGGTAAAAAGCGATGTCCTTGGCCTCAGGCAGGACGATCTGGCAAGAAAGGATGCCGAGGAGTTCTTGAAGGCGCTCAAGCAAGGCGCCGAGTTTCAGGCAGAGGCCAAGAATCGCAAGCTAGAGGCAAAGACTACAGGCCTTTTTAAGAGGCTCGGCTCGATTCCGGGGATCGGCTTTGAGCAAGACATCGTCGATACTGCCTTTTTGCTGGACACTTCTAGTCCCCTGCCGGACCATGTGGCAAAAGCAAAGAAGGGCTATTACGTTATTCGCCTCAAAGAGCAAAAGGAGGCCGAGCCTGGGGGATTTGAATCCAACAAATCAGAGACCAAGGCCAGCATTATCTCTCAGAAGCGACAGAAGATAATGGATGAATGGTTTGCCCAGTTGCGGCGGCAGAGTGATATCACTATCGAGGAGGGGTTCCTTGACTGACGGCTTCGCAAAAAGTCCAATTTCTGTGTTGCGCTGCATCCTTCGTCACTGCGGAGTACAGTAACTACGCCTCATTCCTCAAGATTTGCGCGCCTTGAACTTGGAGCTTTTTGCTTTGCCGTCTAATTCGGACTTTTTACGAGTCCATCTTGACTAGTTTCCATCCGGAAATGGTAGTTTTTCGCCCAATCCGGCGTTCTCCGCGGGTTTCCATCCTCAGCTTAGCGCTGCTACGCCTGCGGTGAAAATCCTTGTGCGGCCTTGCCTTGGACGAAAAACTACCATTTCTGAATGGAAACGGGTTGGCACCTTTATCAGGCACAATTTGCCTTTTCCGGGGGGACACTAACCAATGCATGAAGTTTCTATTGCCCAGGGTCTGATGAAGATCTTGTTAGACGAAAGTGAAAAACACGGGGTTTCTCGAGTGACCCACGTCAAGCTCAGGATCGGGACTCTTTCTGCTATTGTCCCTGATTCCCTGACCTTTGCCTTTGAAGCGATCTCACAGGGCACGGTGGCTGAAGGGGCCGAGCTGAACATTGAGGTGGTTCAGGCAAAGGGGCGATGTGACAAGTGCAACATCGACTTTGACGTTGACGGGGCCATATTTCTCTGCCCTCAGTGTGACGGGGTGGCAGCTGAGATTATCTGTGGAAAAGAGCTCGACATGGTTGAGATGGAGGCAGAGTAGAATATGCCATGGGTACCTGCCGCTACTGTGACCGGACCGGCAAGATCATCTCAGATATAATTGGCTTTTGCGCAGACTGCATTCGCGGTCATTTTACCGAAGTCTGGCCGCAAACCCGCCGCTGCTGATCGAAAGCACCCCCTTGGTTCCCGGATATGCGGACGAGCAGGAGGTAGATGCCATAGCACACGGTATATTGTCTCCCTTGACGCTGGCATACCGTACAGCCTTTTGGGGTTTTATCCCCGGTTCTATCTGAAGGATCTGCCCAGGACTTCTCGAAGGCACGCCTTGTGCTGCCAGGAGGTCGCCCGCAGGGCCAGCATTCGTCGGACTCACGCAGGAAATATGCATATGCTGGGGGATGACTGCTAGCGGGGGTTGCGATGAGAAAGGCTTATGAACCTTTCTGAGTACATACAGGAACTGAAAAATCATCCGGAGTTTGGTGAGGCAGTCACATATCATCGCTACTTGCCTCCGAGGCCATCGGTTTATGGCCCCCAACTCACCTTTGACGACGATATTGCCAAAAACATGCGCCGTCTTGGCCTTGACAGACTCTACTTGCACCAGGTGGAGGCCATCAACCACTTGAGACAGGGCCGAAACGTGTTGGTGGCCACACCAACGGCGAGCGGGAAAAGCCTGATCTATAACCTCGTTGTTCTGGAAGAGGTCCTGAAGAACAGGGAAGCAAAGGCCCTGTACATTTTTCCTCTAAAAGCCCTGGAGCAGGACCAGCTGAAGAATCTGAACCTGTGGCTGGAAGGCATAGAAAGCCAAAGGATTTCCGCCGAGATCTATGATGGCGACACCAGTTCTTACAGGCGAAAGAAGATCAGAACCGATCCACCCCAGATCCTTTTTACCAACCCGGACATGCTCCATCGAGGCATTCTGGCCTATCACGAAAATTGGGAAACACTGCTTGGAAATCTCTCGTTTGTGGTCCTGGACGAGGTTCACACCTATCGCGGCATATTCGGGTCTCACGTCAATCAGGTAGTCCGCAGGCTGAAAAGACTGTGTGAGCACTACGGTAGTCGGCCTCGTTTCATTCTTTCATCGGCAACTGTCAGCAACCCTCAGGAGTTTGGGCAACACTTGATCGAAGAAGAACTCCAGGTGGTTCAGTCGGTGGGGGCACCCAAGGCGGGGCACCATTTCCTTTTTTTGAATCCGGCGACAAGCGCAAATTTTTCTGCGGCCAAGCTCTTTGTCGATTGTGTGCGCAAAGGGTTTAGGACCATTGCCTTTACTCAGTCCAGGCAGGTCACAGAACTGATTCATGTCTGGGTCTCTCGGTTGTCTCCAAAACTCCGCAACAAGATTAGCTCATACCGTGCCGGGTTCATGCCCGAGGAAAGGAGGCAGATCGAACAAAGGCTGGCAAACGGTGATTTGTTCGGTGTTGTGTCCACCAGCGCCCTGGAGATGGGCATTGACATCGGTTATCTTGATATATGTCTGCTGGTGGGTTATCCGGGCACTATTATTGACACCTGGCAAAGGGGCGGGCGTGTGGGTCGCTCAGGCAGGGAATCCATGGTGATGCTGATTGCAAAGCCAGACGCCCTGGATCAATACTTCATGAAACACCCGGATGATTTTTTTGACAGATCCTACGAGGCCGCCATTCTGGACCCTCACAATCCATATGTGATCGAGGCCCATTTGCCGTGCGCGGCCGCTGAAAAGCCGCTCACTGTTGATGACGAGAGATTTTGGTCAAAGAATTTTTCCGTTTGCCTTGAAAACCTGGAAAGACAAGGCGCGTTGCACCGAACCGCAGAAGGAGAGCCCGCGTGGTATGCGACAAGGCGCCATCCCCAACGTCAGGTCAACATTCGCTCTGCCGGCCAAAGCTATACGATCCTTGAAAAGGGCACAGGCCAAGCCATTGGTACTGTTGACGGCATCAGGGCCTTTAAGGAGTGTCACCCCGGTGCCATATATCTACACCGTGCCCGTCAGTACCTGGTTGACGATCTTGTACTGGAAAAAAAGGACGTCGTTGTCCACAGGTCAAACGTGCAGTACTTCACACGCGTGCGATCCGAAAAAGAAACAGAGATTATCCAGATCCATCGAAGCAGACCCAAGGGACAGTTTCTTGTGCGCGAAGGCAAGCTGAAGGTCACGGAGGTAATCACCGGTTATGAAAAACGGGCCCTGCCGGGCCAGACATTGCTGGGGGTGTTTCCCTTGAAACTGCCCCCTCAAATCTTTGAGACTGTTGGGCTGTGGGTAGAAATAGAGGACGCGCTGAAACGGTACGTGGAAAAAAGGGGGCTTCAATTCATGGGCGGCATCCATGCCATAGAGCATGCTGCCATAGGCCTGTTTCCCCTGTTTGCCCTTTGTGACAGAAATGATATCGGCGGCATCTGTTATCCTTACCACCCGCAGGTGGGAAAAAGTGCGATTTTCATCTATGACGGCCACCCGGGCGGAGTGGGCCTTGCACAGCACGGCTTTGAAATAATCCTGGAACTCCTTGAAAAGACATTGCGCCAGATAAGAAGCTGTGAGTGCGAAGAGGGTTGCCCGTCTTGCATTCATTCTCCCAAGTGCGGTTCGGGCAACAAGCCTTTGGACAAACAGGCCGCGGTACTTATTCTGGAAGGCCTGTTGGGTCACATTTCACTGAGCAAGCTTTCCGAAGGGCAAAAGGAAGTGGGACCGATGCCGTTTGTACCGGAAAAAGAGGTGATTGCTGAAGATAAGACCGAGCCACGGGTGGTATTTTTTGACCTGGAGACGCAAAAGCTTGCTCAAGACGTGGGGGGCTGGCAGAACATACACCTGATGAGGGTGTCTGTGGCCGTGCTGTTTGACAGCCTTGAAAACCGTTTTTTGGTCTATGATGAAGACAAGGTTGACGAGCTGTTGGCTCACCTGCAAAAGGCTGATCTGATAGTTGGATTCAACATAAAGAGATTCGACTACACGGTTCTGAGCGCCTATACAAGCAAGGACCTGAAGTCACTTCCTACCTTTGACATTCTGGACGATGTATTCAACAGGCTGGGTTTTCGGCTGAGCCTGGATCATCTGGCCTCCGAGACGTTGGGCCGGGGTAAGACAGCAGACGGATTCCAGGCCGTGGAGTGGTTTCGACAGGGAGACTTTGAGAAGTTGACCAAGTATTGCCGCGAAGACGTTGCCGCCACCAGAGATCTTTTCCACTACGGTGTGGAAAAGGCACACCTTGTGTTCAGAGAAAAACGGCGGGATCAGCGCGTGAGACTCCTTGTTGACTGGAAGCTTCAAGACATGATTGAGGGCAACACACGACAAAGCAGCAACGAGCGCTGCAGTACAAGATTTAATTCAATAACTGCATAAGACAGTAATGAAAAACCAGGCGGAGAGAAGACCAAGGATCGTTGTGACAACAGATGTGAACGGGACCACTACGCCGGACAACACCTTTGGCGAGCTTGTCCGGGCTGATGGATTGTTTGATGAGATGGACAAGTTGATGAGAAGTTACACGGCAGAAGGCAGCAAGTTTTCCCGGGTGCTGCCGAAGATGGCCACCCTGGTTTCCTGTGTTGATCGGGGCCGCGTGGAGGCTTATGCCAAGGAAATGCCTCTATATGCAGGTGTTACTGCAACCCTTGACGAACTCATTGAATCAGAGAATATTGATGCCAAAGTGGCCCTGTCTACCACCGGCTTTGCCGGACTAATGGTCTTGGTGAACAAGTTTCGGCACGGATTTTTGCTGAGTGTCGCGGCATCACCCGTGCTCGGCCACTTGCTGAGTGGGGAAGAGAGAGCGTGTCTGATCAGGCCCATCACAGACGAGAAAGAAAAGGTGCGGGTCATAGATGATATGGCTAACTCACACAAGCCAGACAGCAATCTTGTATTTCACATTGGAGATACCATGGGAGACTTTCTGCCGATAAGGCACGCAGCAGAGCTCGGCGGAATCGGGGTTGCTTTTGATCCCAACGAAGCCCTGGCGGCTAATATCTCAAGACTTTCAAAAAACCTTCGAACCAAAATTAGTCAGGTAGAATTTCCAACCGGCGAGAAACCCGATTTTGCTCGCGCAGGCGAGGTCATCAAAGAGGCAGTGTGGAAGACGCTCAGGACAGAGCTTTGAAGAATATGAAGACGTCGGCAGAGAGCATGCCCTGGCTGCAGCTGGTGGTTGGGGTGCCCAGTGAAATGAAAGGGTCTGTGGGGGCGGCAATGAGCAGGTTTTTGCCTTCACTGATGTGGCAAAAAGAGACAAAAGAAAATGGCTCATGCCTCCTCAAGACTGTCGTGAAGATGGATGCCAATGTTGACAGCGTTATCTCGGCACTTGAGCAGGCCTTGTGCAGCGTAGAAGCAAAACATGGGCTTTTACAACCCGTGGCTGTGGACATGGGGGTTGTTGAGAAAGACTCCTCTTGTGGAGGGTGGCAAAGGCAGGTGCGGCCCGGGCGGGTTTCCCGGCGTCTTATCGTGGGTCCGCCGCGCGGGGCTACAGGCGCAGAGCAAGGCCAGACGGGCCTGGTCATTGAGCCGAGAGAGGCCTTTGGTGACGGAAATCATCCGAGTACGCGGCTCTCGTTGCAGCTGCTGGATGAACTGCTTGGCGGGCGCTACGGGTCGTGCGGCACAGCTCAAGGGTGGGTGTTGGATGCAGGGTGTGGCAGTGGGTTACTGGCGCTGGGTGCTGCTGCCCTTGGCGCACCCAAGGTGCTTGCCGTTGATATCGATCCGCGAGCCATAGACGCCGCCCGAGATAACCTGAGGCTGAACCCGGGGCCCGGGTCCAAGGTGTTTTTGTCTGTGGGCGACCTTTCGTGCGCCAAAGGCCCGTTTGGTCTGGTCTTGGCCAATTTGGTTCCTCCCGTGCATGAGAGGGTGTACGATATCTTGTGGCCGGTTGTTGAACCGGGGGGATGGCTAATACTGTCCGGTTTTTGCCAGGGCCAAAAAGATTCTGTCTTGCGCGGCTATATTGAGAACGGGGCCGCGGAAAAGGCATTGTGTCTGGATCAGGCCTGGGCCGGGGTGTTGCTTCACAAGCCACGCTAGTGTCCATCCATAAATGGTCTTTTTGCCCAATCTCTGCGTTATGCTCAAAAAATAATCCTCGGAATATCAACTATATGCCTGTGGTTATTTTTTTCGCATGCCTTGATCTTGAACAAAAA
>SDBT01007829.1_pt1 | contig 17540 bp, 23 predicted proteins | sample 2277101 | NCBI WGS metagenome assembly SDBT01 (sample SAMN10404973, study PRJNA504765) | marine sediment metagenome | isolation source: marine sediment core GS10_PC15, 103 cmbsf | place: Arctic Ocean: Southern Knipovich Ridge | collected 2010 | reverse complement strand
AATATTTAAAAAGATTGGAGATAAGAATATGAATAAAGAACAGAAAGCCTTGTTTGTTAAGTTGGTAAAAGAGGGCGCACCTTGGCGCGCATTTCAAAAGTCACTTGGTATTACAAGAGGACAATATCAAACGCACTTAGGACAACTTGCTAGTATTGAAGCTGAGTTGGCTAAGCCAGAAGCTAAGCCCTTACCACTCAAGAAAAGTGTAGAGTCACAGTTAAAGGCTATTGCCAAGGATAAAAAAATTAAGAAGGCACCGGAAGTTTGGAATGAAGAAGACGATACTCTATAAGCTTTTTGTATATGGGACTCTGAAAATGGAGCCAGAGGATACTCACTATATACTCGCAAGAATGTGGGACGTCGGGCAGTTTCCTTGTATAAAACTCAGAACACCATTTAGTGATTTGGTTACAGGCCAGTTACTAGATGTTACTGAAAAAGACTTGGAAAAATTAGATAGGTATGAAGGCGTTCCACGCATGTATACTAGAGAAAAGACTATGGCATATAGGATAGGAGAGGAATCTCCTAGTAAGGAAGTGTTTGTTTATGAGTGGGCAGGAGAAACTAGTGGGCTTAGAAGAATTGCTTCCTGGGATAATTAAATGTCTAAGAAAATAGCAGTCATAACCGGCATCACTGGGCAAGACGGTTCATATTTGGCAGACTTTCTTTTAGAAAAAGACTACTTGGTAGTTGGAATGTCTAGAAGAAGGTCTGGCGGTGGTGATTGGAGAATTAAACACCTATATGATAACCCTAACTTTAAATTAGTCAAGGGAGACGTGACAGACTCTGGCTCACTGCATCGTATTATTAGCGAGCATCAGCCAGATGAGTTTTATAATCTTGCGGCTCAATCTTTTGTAGGACTTAGTTGGAAAGAGCCAGTTCATACAAGTAGAGTTACCGCACTAGGTGTAACTAATTGTCTTGAGGCACTATATCTAATTAAGCCAGATTGTAAATTCTATCAAGCAAGTAGCTCGGAAATGTTTGGCAAGGCTAGGGAGACGCCTCAGAACGAAGAGACACCTTTTCATCCACGCTCACCATACGGTGTAGCAAAGGTGTATGGCTATTGGATTACAAGAAACTATAGAGAATCATATGATATGTTTACTGCAAATGGAATCTTATTTAATCACGAGTCGCCCCGCAGGGGAATAGAATTTGTTACAAGAAAGATTACAGATGCCGCTGCGAGAATTGCTATTACTGGAGAAGGAACAGTCTCTCTAGGTAACCTAGACCCCAAGAGGGATTGGGGACACTCTAGGGACTACATGGAGGCCGCATATTTAATGCTGCAGCATGACAGTCCAGATGATTTTGTTATATCCACAGGCAAGACGCATAGCATTAGACAGCTACTGGACGTAGCGTTTGAGCACATGGGTCTAGACTGGGGAAAATATGTAGTTCAGGACCCTAGATTTATGAGGCCAGCAGAGGTAGACTTGTTATTGGGAGATTCTTCTAAGGCAAAAGAAAAGCTTGGCTGGGAGCCCATGTATGATTTTGAGTCTCTTATTAAAGAGATGGTAGAAGAAGATTATTATCGCATAAAGGGTGAAAGATATGTCTAATCTCTGAGGCAAAAATCCCTGTAGCACAGAGCCCCTTAGTTTAAGGGAGATGGAAATTTTTATTGAGCTTGTAGATACGGGGAAACCTTTTCCTGCATTTAAAAAAATATTAGGCTTGCGCGTAAAAGAACATGTGGCAGCACACCTAAAGAAAATTAATCTCTATAGAGAGCTAGTTCGTCTTGCTGCTGAAATTAAAAGTCTTTCTCCTAATTCTCAAGAAAGAAAAAAGAACTTTCAAGCTATAATAAATCTGAGAAAAGAACTTAAAGATACAATAGATAGATGGGACCAATGAACTATAATTCAATTATCTTAAAAACTTCAGACAATAAAGAGATTCATTTTGTTACAAGAGGCAAGGCCAAGAAGCCAACACTAGATGAGGCTCTTGAGTATGCTAAATCTGCTGGTTTAAACATAAGAGATAGAGATGACGAAAAAGATTGGGGCCCGCCTAATCCAAAAATTTTCTTGTCAGACCTAAGAAGTGGTATAGAGTTTTGTTCTAATAAATATGGTGTTTCTGACGATACAATTGAGAACTATATTAAACAAAAGGCACCACACATTAATTTAAGACAGTGGAATCCAGGCGGACCAGGAAGTAGTGGACGTGGCTAGACAACAAAAACCTTGGGATAGTAGAGAACTCCTTGAAAAGGAGTATATCGTTAATAAAAAAAGCACCAGCGCAATTGCGAAGGAGTTTGGCACATATCCTATGACTATACGCAGAGCTCTAAAGAAGCACGGGCTTCCCATTAGAGATAAGAGTGCTGCACAAAAGAATAACTTGGAGGTTAATGGCTCTCCGCTCACTGGAAGAAAACGCAGTGAGGATGAGAAGATTAGAATCTCTATGGGTCTTCAAAAATTATGGGAGGATATGACCCCAGAGCAGGAGGCTGAAGCCAGAGAGGTGCGTAGAAAAATTGGCAAAGAAAGTTGGCTCAATAAGACTGACAAGGAGAAAAAGGAGAGCGTTAAAAATATGCGCGTCGGCAACAGAAAGAAGGTCGGCCTTGGCTCGAAAAATGAGAATTTAATTGCAGAAATGCTGTCAAATTTTGGCTTTAAAGTTGTCCAACGAAGCAGGGATTATACACCCGCGCGCAGATTTGAAATTGACATTGCTATTCCTAAAGAGAAAATTGCTCTTGAATGGGATGGCCCTAACCATTTCCACCCAATCTATGGAGAAGAGCATCTTCAGGCCGTTAGGACAAAGGATGGTATCAAAAATCAATTCCTTACTGGTGCGGGCTGGACAGTTATTAGAGTGAGAGACCATTCAACATCCTCTACTCTAGCATTTTGTCGTCGCACTGCTGACAAGGTTATTGATTGTATTAAGAATGGAAAAAGAAATACTGTACACATAATAGACGCGAAATAAATTCTGCGTATAATGATAGTAGGAGGTAGTACATGAATAGAAAAATTCAAAAGGTTCTCAGGAAAATAACAGACAAGTCTCTTCATGAGCTTGCGTCAAATATTATTGAAACACATTATAAAGAATTCATTAGTCAGCCAGGAGGATGTAGCAGACATCATGCATACAAGGGCGGCCTATTAGACCACTCTGTTGATACTGCACTGCTTGCTTCAGAAATTGCGGCGAGATATCCAAGAGCTAACCCTAAATTAAATCATAGTCTAATTGTAACAGGAGCTCTCTTACATGATATTGGCAAGGTAGAATGCTATTCATACAATAAAAAGAAAGATAAGTTTGAAAGCACATTAAGAAGCCGCTGGCAACATCATATTCCTATCGGTTATCACATTGTTGCTACAGAGGTAGATGAACTTATCTATGAAGGCAAATTGGATGAAGATTTGGCTGACCATCTTCTGCATATTATTGTATCTCACCACGGTAGAGTAGAGTATAGAAGTCCTCAGCCTCCAAAGACAGATGAGGCTTTTATAGTGTCACAAGCTGACCTTATTGATGCTTATATGGGTGCTTCATCTAGTGCTAAGAAAACTTTTAATAAGCCGAAAGTCGGGGAAACATAGTGGAAAAGTTTGATGTTATATATGCTGACCCACCATGGTCATATTCAGAGGTTCCTTACTTCAAGAAGAGCCTAGCCATTCAGTATAAGTATCCCACGCTAAGACAGCAGGATTTAGGCCAGATAGATGTAGAATCTATTGCGAAGAAAGACTGCTGGTTGTTTATGTGGGCAGTATGGGCACAGCTATCTCACGCTATAGAGCTGATGTCCGACTGGGGATTTAGCTATAGAACTTGCGCCTTTGTTTGGGCAAAGAAAACAAAGAATGGCAAGAACGCAAAGACGTATGGAAGGTGCTGCACACAGGGTAGCACTGAGGTTGTTCTATGTGGAAAGAGAGGCAGTCCAAAAAGATACGCACAGAACGTGGAGCAATTTCTAGAGGCGTTGCGGCGCGGTAATTCTGTAAAACCAGACGAGATATACGGTAGAATAGATAGAGTTGTAGACCCTCGTCTCCAAGAGCCCAACGTGAAAAAGTGCTGGGCAGGCGGAGGCTTAGAGAATTGCCCATCCATAAAGAATGAGGTGTGTTACTGCCATATATTGAAGCCAGACGTAAGAAAGTTAGAGTTATTTGCCCGCCAACAGTGGCCCGGCTGGTACGCGCTAGGCAACGATGAGAACCTAGACCAGCCAGACAATAAGTTTTGTATTTTTGGAGATATTAGAGAAACAATTGGAGTAAAAAATGTTGAAACAGTTTAGCGCTTTAGATGGAACTAAGGAATTAGATATGACAGGAAGAAACCTAGTGCCAGGAGAAATTATAAATCCGGTTACGGGTTCAAAGCCTTTTGACCCTCGATATGATTACAATAAAGACCTAAGAGAGAATGAATTTAAATACGAGAAGGGGAGACCATTCGTATATCTAAAGGGTCTTGAGAGATTGGCTAAAGAGAGAGGCATTATGGTAGCTCAAGCAATAAGACTAGAGTGCATTGGCAATACATCTCACTACGGAGTAATGTGTACGTACCAGTATATGTTTGACGATGGAAGAATGTATCAGGGTAGTGCAGATGCTACTATTAAAAACTGTGATGGCAACTTCAAGCTATATCTAACTGCCATGGCAGAATCTCGGGCAAAAGCCAGAGCTCTCCGCACGGCGTTCGGTATCACTACTTGTAGTGTTGAAGAGAAATCAGATATGACTGTTGCAGATGACCCAGAGTTAGGGCCTATTGGAGCAGACCAAATTCATCTCATTAAACTAAAGGCTGTTGAGCATAATTTGGGCAAGGCAGACCTGGGTAATTTACTAGAAGTTCCAAGAGACTTTAAAGAACTTAAGAAGCTCTCAAAAGAAGAGGGTATTGAGATACTGGGTAGATTAAATAAGCTTAGTAAGAATCCCAAGAAGAAGAGAATGAAAAAGAAGGTTATCAAGAAGGTCTAATATGAAAAAGCGTGAAGATATAATAAAAGCTTTGCGTAGACTTAGAATAATCCATAGAGGAGCCGTGAGGTGGCTTTTTGACACCTCACGGCTCCGTCATATGTGCCCAGAAACAGAGGACTGGAAGGGTGGCGAGGATGGAGAACTTAATAGGGTTGCAAATAAAGATTTTTGTGACGCCAGGAGAGATGTAATCTCTACTAGAATAGAAATAGATAAGCTTGTAGAAGAACTGAGGATTTTTGATGAGTGATATTTTTGAAGACGAAGAAGAACGATTCGATAATATTAAGAAGTCTGCCGAAGACCTTGGTGGTTCAATAAATACTGAAGTTAAAAGAACACAATTAGTTCCAAAGAAGAGTTGTAGAATATGTTATGGCAGAGGAACAGTTACCTACGGTTTCCCTGGCAATGATGGGAATGAAAATGTTACACTTGTTTATTGCAGGTGTGTTCGCGAAGTGAGCGTTTAAAGCGCTATTTTTTTATGTACAAGGTGGTTTAAAATGGAAAAGAAAACAGTAAAAAGACGTGACTTTGTAGGTATCTACAAGGCTAATAAAAATAATAATGGTTCCGTGGCCCAAATTAAATTGGCTGCAGACAGAACCTGTATGTTCCTTGAGATGGCTAAGCAAGTTAGACCAATGAAGGACTCAGCTCCATATGACTGGAAAGAAACTCTTATTAGAGTTAAGCTGGGCGAGTCAGATATTGGCAAGCTCCTGTCTCTGTTCAATGGAAACTTACCCCTTAACTCTGACCCCAAAAAAGAAGATTTAATGCTCTATCATCAGAACACTAAGGGCAATAAAATAATAAAAATAAAGAAACAGCAGAGAGGCTACTACCTTAAGGTCTCAGTAAAAGAAGGCACAAGGAATGATGCTATTGCCATCCCCTTAGGGTGGGATGATGCTGAGCTAATCACCATAGCTTTAACTAGAGGCTATGAAATAATTCTAGGCTGGTAATTTTGGTGTATATATCATTGTAGAGACTACTTATAGGTGCCCTCGGTTTAAATAGAAACTAGAATCTTTGACCTAACCAGCGATTGAACTTATACGGAATTTAGTTTAAATAGTATTACGTAAATTCAACTTGAAATAGTCAAGGAGAGGCCAAAGATGGGTTCAGCATATAAGAAAAACATGAAAAACCTGCAGGGTAAGCAGGATATTACTGGAGTTGATGTTTTAACTCTAGGAACAGGACTAGTTTCTGATGCTCTCGGAGCAACATTACTTCCAGACCCTTATGGAGTAAGTGTTTTTACGCTACCGCGGCAGGCTCGCTTAGAGGGCTTGGTTGCAAATGTTAATGGCGTTGCGCTTACATCTGGCAATATTGGTCTAGAACTATGGGCTGGTGGAGCAATCGTTGGTAGTGGCAATATCAATGCAGCTAATACAGCAGGCTTGCATATTCTTTTAGATAAAGAAAACGGTAATGAAGTAAACCTCGTAGCAGGAGATACTGTATTTGTCAACCTTGGTGTTGATGCTGCTCTATCGTCTGCGCAGACTCTCTCTGCCCGCGTTCATCTAACTATGTTGGAACTATAGGGTAGACCAAAATGGGAAGTCTAAACTCTAATGGAACAAAAATAGTAAGGCAGAATGTTACCTATAGAAATATAGGCAATTACGTGTCTGCTACCAGCGGATTAATTCCTAATGGCCGAGACGAAGTAGTTTCGGACAATGGAAGTGTTCCGTTTCTTAGAGGAACTGATGCGGACCAAGAAGTAACACAATACACTACAATTAATCTTGCTCCGACTAAAAAAATCACGAATACTGTTGACGATTCTCTGGTTAGTAGAAACACCACGGTTTTGCCCGTGTCTGCTTCTGGTAACCCAGAGATTTCGCTCATCCCCGTAAGAGATTATAGTGACCGCCACACTGGCAACAGGGTCGTTCTTGGAGATGCTTCAGACGATACTGTTATTACAAGGCGAGATAACACTAGCTTTAGACCTACGTCATAGGAGATAAAATGGGCAGCTTAAACAACGGACAGCCTATTCTGCAAACGACGAATAATCTAAGGCACCATCACCAGGGAGACCTGCTTAAGGAAACAAACACTACAGAGGATACCAACGTTGTTATTCTCTCTAGTGGTGTTATTCGTTTCCAAAACGCAGGGCTTATTGGCGTTGCATGGCAGCCAGAAAATGCTGGTTCCGTAACAATGTCAGGACTTGCTTCAGCATTGAGGAATGCAGACAATAGTGTTGAGCGTGAGAAGTTCACGACAACAGGATTGCCTAGTGGAACTCTTGCTCACGAGGTAGTCAGAGCCCTTGATGGTAATCACGTATCTGTTTCTAGCAGAGAGGCTGTTAATACTCTCATGCCATATGAGACGGTCACTGAGAGAAAGATTTTCTTCCTCGATGATGACAGAGGTGCGGTAAGCGGATTCGCTGATTGGGAGATTTGGGACAATGCTGGCGACGCTGTGGGTGTAACCCTAGGAGTAACTGATATAGATATTACTCCAGCAGCAACTTTCGCTGGCGCATCTGGTGAGACACCTGTCTAAAATAGGAGGCTAATATGGGTTCATTACCTGCATCTGGAATTCCAGTAGTTGCAAAACAAACTTTGTCGTTTAAGAAAAAAGATATTGATATTGTCAGTACTGATAGTACTGATGATGTACAAGTTGTGATTACTAGTAATCGTCCAGAGCTATCTAGGACTATTAGTAGTGGCTCGATTGTTAGAGATGACAATCTTAGTGCTGCTACAGTAGAGTATACTGAAAATATTGCGTGGGGCCTTCAGTTTGGCTCACGTAGCACAAGCGAAAGGCTTGCGAGAGATGGTGCACGAGACCTTAGTGTTCCAGATGTTGCTCAGCCAATTATTGAAGCCGCACTAGTTCCTAACATTCCACAAGAGTGGGCTTACCACCAGGGTGAGACTATTGTCAGAAAAGACAGTGTTACGGACGAGATTGTTGATAGAGTCATAGGATCTGGAGCTTTTGATTAACTAGGTATTAATTATTAGATAGAACCCGAGCAAATAAGCGCAGGTTCTATCTAATTTTTTTTGCCAAGAAGGTAGGTAAAATGAGTAGAGAATTTAAAAGAATTGGAATACGTCAAGAGCTAGTATCTTTAACTGGGGTTGCACCAGAACTTCAAGTTATAATTCCAGCACAGGTTGGTTTTTCTCCATCTATAACTCAAATAATTGCTAGTAATCAATTAGAAACAAATACAATTACTTTTTACGAGGGTGCCACGCAACTGCTACCTAATACTGCCGTAGCATCATCTGGAGTTCTTTTTATTGATGATTTTGGCGGAGCACATTATGAGCTTTCTCCTGGAAGTGGATTAAATGCGTCTCTTGGTGGCACAGGAACTTTTGAAGTAAGTGTATTTTATCTGTTATTTGATAATAGTGTCCCCATCACCAAAGAAGAAGCTAGAACAAATACTAAAAATAATATTACAGTGAGTAGAGGTCAGGGTTAATAATGTCTTTTGTTATTGGTCCAATTAGTATTATCGCTGCTGGTGGTAGTTCAAGTTTTTCTTTTTTATATGTTGACCTTACAACGGTCGGCAATATTGATGGTGGCTCCGACGACCTTATGTCATATACCGTACCAGCAGGCACATTAGCTGAAATTGGTGATACCTTAATAATTTATGCTCATGGTAGCTTTGGAGGAAATGGTGGGCTTCGAACTATTAAGTTTCTTGTAGATGGAACTACAATCTCTAGCGAAATTGGCGGTGCCGAAGTCGATAACGACCATTGGGGAATAGAATCACGAGTTACACGTAGGGATGCCACTACGCTTGAAGTTTTTACTGATGCGGAGTTTGATACAAATACTGCGAAAGTTATTAGAGCTACCGAAACAGTAAGTGATTTAGACAGCAATTCCTTCATAATAAAGTTTCAAGGACAAGATAATAATAGTAATACAGACGAAGTTCAACAAAACTATATGGCTGTTCAAAAAATAGCGGCTCCATAAATATGTCTAGCATTCATAATTTTTTTACTATATATGGGGCGACAATTACAGCACCCAGTATTCCATCTCCTCCAGACCCAGACCCGCCAGTACAAGAGCCAACCGGGGTATCACCAATACCAGAACCAACAGAGAATACAATATTGTATTATGTTTCTGACTCAGATGGTAGTGATGCCTTTGATGGACTAACCATATCTACTCCTAAAAAAACGCTTTCCGCAGGACTTACTCTTTTAAATATTATCAATGGCGACTATAGACTTCTTTTAAAGAGGGGCGATACTTTCTTTAAGCAGAACTTTGACAAGCCAACAAAGGTTGGCGCATCAGGTGAAGCACCTATGGTAATCGCCGCCTATGGCACTGGAAATAAACCAATTGTAACTGCGGATTCCGGGACAAATATAATGAGCCTTACGGGTGGAGGTGGTGCTCCTTCAATTTATTCAGACTGGGCTGTTGCTGATATTGATTTCTATCAAAGTTTAAGAGATTTAAGTAGTCCTGACTATGTCGCTGGAGCCACTGTTGGCGGATTTGTTTGTTTAAGAGGGATGGAAAACTTTACACTATACAACTGTGAGTTTAGATTTTGTAACGTTGGCGCCAGTATTCAAGATTTTGATGATGCTGGATTTGATAATGTTTTAATTAGAGATTGTAATTTTGTCGATAGCTGGGCTGAAGACCCAGTTCACTCTCAAGGAATGTTTATTGAGGGCGGAACTGGTATAATAACCACGTTTGATATCGAAGGATGTATTTTTGACCACTGTGGCTGGAATGACGCCGCACCAAATGGTGAAAAGACGGGGTTTAACCATTCGTTATATATTCAAAGCGACCCAAGTTTAGCGGTCGGCGATGTTACAGTTTCTGGCTGCGCCTTTATACGCTCTAGTAGTAATGGCATTCAGCTACGTCCAGGCGGCCTTTTGACAGACTGCCTTTTCCTTGAGAATCCAATTGCTGCTCTTGTGGGGGCTGGAGACGTTCCCGTTCCGGGGGGTATTAGTGGAACATTTATTAATAACGTCATCATGGAGACTAGCACTATAGATGGGGCAACTAGAGGTTGGGGTATTGATATCGGAAATGCTAGTGGCGTGAATATTACAAACAATATCGTCGCAAATATCGTCAATCCTAGCGGGAGCCCATTTGCTTATTGGGACACCACGGGTGTTACGTATAGTGGAAATAAGACTTATGACTGGGTTAGTGACCCTCCTCATGCAAGCGAGCATTCTGTAAATGATGGGCCATTTAATGACCCAACAAGAACAGTCGCATCATTTGACGGAGTAGCTGGTGGGCCTGGAACAAAAGAAAGTTTTTATAGCAACTTTAGAGTAAGAGCATCGGGATATCATATACAAACTGTACTAAACTATTTACGAGCTGGATTTGAAGCTCCCTAAATATAGGAGAAATTAGTGTGTTATTTCCACAGCTAGTCGAATATATAAAAAACGCTGGCTGTTCTATTTTTCTCTATGATAGAAAAGAACTAAAAGTTGCGCAATGTGTAGGAACTTTTGATATCGCCAAGAACGGTAATCCATTAATTTGTCTTGCTACAAAAGGGCATACCCATATAGAGCTGATGCAAATCCTCTTACATGAGTATGCCCATTTTTTACAGTGGGAAGAAGGCTTTCTCCATAAGCTTGAAGGAGAAGACCTTAAAAAGGGCTGGGACGTTTTTGATTTATGGTTGAGGAAGAAAAAGAAATATTCTCCCGAAGAATTAGTTCGTTCTCGCAATGCTGTCTTGCTTATAGAATATGATGCAGACCTAAGAGTAATAGACCTTGCTAAGGAATTGAATATAGATATAGGAAGCCACATAGAACATTTAGAAAACGCATACAGCTATATTGTTCTTATTAAGTGGGCATTTAAGAATAGGAAATGGGATTCACATCCTGGCGCTGGAGCATTTAGCGGGGCTCCAAGGACACCAAAACAAATACTTGCTAGTTTAACAACACAAGAAGAAGAAATAGTAGACAACCTACTTATTTATTAAAGAGAGATAGTTATGGCATATAAAGGATTGGGTCCAGACCTAAGCGTTCTATCTACTACTAGTGGATTAGTTATATGGTCCACTACAGCGGGTGGTGGAGGCGGTGGGCTTGGTGTTACAGTTGCGGACGCGGCTATATCTCCTGCAGACTTTGTAGACATAGGAGATGCACTAGATGCAGGAGAAACTATTATTCATGTAATAGGAACATGTAGAGAAGGCTCACAAGTTTCATTACAATCCTCTGGTGTTAGTATCACGTTATACAATGGAGCTCAAATCAATTTGGGAGATGAATTTGGTAAGTTTTCTTGGAACCAAGATTGTAATTTATCTATTAATGGAAACGGGAGTATAAGATGGGGTAATACAGCTGATAGTATCATGTTTGAATTTAATAGTTCTAATGGAAGACTTAATATTGATGGTATAGAATTTATTAATGAAGTTGTGCCATCATTTTCTGGTATAATAACAAATGGTGCAGGTGGTAGATTTACTGATTGCACGTTTACTGGAGATGTTTTTATTAACGGCAGCGGTAATATTTTAAATTCATGCTCAATGTCCTCAAACCTTACAGTTGTTTCAGGTGCAATAAACAATATTATAAGTGATACATCGGTTCGTGGTATATTTGTAGACCAAGGCCTTGGCACAATAGCAGACAACGTCCCGGTATTCTAGGAGAAATAATGGTAGACCTAATTTATAGAGGACAAACAGGTTCAATACAGACAAATCAGCTTACCCTATCTGGTAAAGATGGAGCAAGCAATACAATCATATCATCTCCCAGTGGTCTTGCATGGCAGGCCAAAGGTTTAAGAGATGAATTCATAGAGCTTAGCGCAGGTATTGATGCAGAAAAAAGCTCTAGTGGAATGGTCCTGCACATAGGAACAGTATCTACGGTGGCCGTTAATTTGCCAGAGGCAGGCGTAGATGGTGGATTAAATTATACTTCAATAGCTACTGGTGGCGGGACTATTCAAATGAATCCTGTTGCTGGAGAGAATATTATCTATAGCGGTGGAAGCATGTCTAATGGAGAATACCTTGCGGTCACCGATGGAAAACTCAAACTAGTATCCGATGGAAGTGGAAGTTGGATTGCAGTTTTGGAGTTCGGAACATTAGCAGAAGAAACTCCGTAGGAGATAAGATATGACAAGACCACAACTAATTCAAAGATTTCGTTCTAGCACCGATACAACTCTTGCAGTTTTTAAATGGGTCAATGGAACTGTTATTCAAATAGGTTCAAATTTTGATTCTGATTTTACAACAACAGAAGTAAAACAAAATCCATCTAACAGAGCTGTTCATTGGAACGGCAACCTATATGCTATGGGCAATGATTATTTTTGGAAATATGATATTGCTGGAAGTGGTGATTGGGCTCCTTTGCTTGAATTTTCAGCCGTGGCAACGCCGGGGCATGATATCGGAAGGCTCGGAGGAGTTCTCCCAATGGATGTAGCCGGAGTATCTACATTAATTTTCCCAATGACTGATAGCTCTCATAATCTTATATTTCTACAAATGGATAAAGACGAAAACTTTACTGCTCCTTCTCCAGTTGCACCACTCACGACAAGTGATTTTGATGGCGATACGGATAGCTGGTTTAGTATATGTTTATTTAGAAATCAATATACATGGTGCCAAGGCTCAAGCGCTGGTGGGATAAAATTATATCAATACTCCCCTAATGCTAATATTTTAACTGGATATACATTTGCATCCCCTCTAGATGCCAACACTGCAGTAGATATTTGTCCATTTCAAAATCAATTATATATCCTGGGTCACGAAAGTAATATATGGAAGATATTTAGACTTGAAGGTGGTGCTGCAGTTGCATTAGTAACTTTATCAACTATTACTAAACATAGTAATCTTGGAAGAAATGAAGTTGTTCTGGTTGGAGACTCCACAAGTTTATATTCCCTGTTTAGACTAACTGGTTCAGAAATTGGTTGGGAATTTAAACAGATAGATATTGCAGCAACAGGAATAACAGTTGCAGACTTAACACCTAATATTCCTCAGCATATAATAAGAAATAATGGTATAGCCGGAGTGGGAAACAGCACTTTTCTTAATGCATATGTGGACATAGAATCAAATCCTGGCGGCCAACCAGAAATTAATTTTTATTATTCTGCAAGTGCAGTAGAGAACAGTACAGTTAATGCATATAAATGGAATGGACCTGGAAATAATTTTGAATTTTTAGGGGCTGGAGGAGACAAATTTAAGTTTGCATTTTCTCATGTTAAGGTTGGGGGAGGGAATAGAGCATGGGCTGGGAGCGGAGAGCTTGATGCCTTCGTCACTATGACAGATGTTGTTGGTAGTAATGTGGAATTTGATTACGAAATTCATGGAGGAACTGGGCAACAAGTTAATATAGAATGGTATATAACCAGAGAGAATGACCCTCCATTAGATTTAGCGACTATTATATCTACAGACAATGGAGTATTGGTTGGCCAAACTATTATTTCAGGTGTTGTGGCAGATGGAAATACAAAGCATTGCGCGTGGGCAGCAGTAACAGATGGAATTACATCAGTTGATATGCCTATTTTAATTCCTAGAATAATAACTATTTAAGTAGGATAATATGGCCCTAGAATATGTATTACATGGTAGATATCTAGACAGCCCTGTACAAAGGGGCAGCTCTACGTATGGAACTGGTGGTCCAGAGGGTGCATGTCTATCTCAATTAGAGGCACCATTTACTAATGAAACTATTGATGTAAGTAGGCAAAAAAGTATCTTTGATTATTTTTCTACTAGTCCTGGTGTTTATCTCCCAGGAAGTGCAGGAATCTATCCCGCTGGTTCGGGTTCCCCAGAGAATCCTGATAATGAAAAGCAAGCAGTAAATCGTGTTGCTAATTTCATGAATGATGTATATTTCTTAGTAGGAGATAAAGTATTTAGATGGAATGATGATACATCTGAATGGATAATTTCTGTTACACTAGATAAGCTGGCTGCTGAAAGTGATTCAATTGGATTATATCCAGTTAATGTTGGAGGCATACCAAAACTAGTTACTGCATGGTATATTAATAGTGCCAACTTATGGAAAGTCGGTAGTCTAAATGGTTTAACAGGCCAATGGAATACTAGTTCATCCTTTACATTAGATGCTCCTGATGATAATCAAGGCGCAGTTATTACAGAACATCAACACAATAATAGAGTATATTTTACAACACTTAATGAAGTAGAATTATATTTTATAGATTTTGAAAGTATGACTGGAGGAATTATAGACTGGCCTATAACAGTAAAACATCCAATGGATTTTTGTACATATTTTAATGAACTATACTGTCTTAATAAGGATGGCGCGCTTAATGTATTACTGTGGAAGATATCAGAAGAGGTTGGAGCAGAGGCGGAGTTTATTGCCACCTATCCAAGGAGTCCTAGTGAACATGCTGGTGTAGACCAGCTATCTTCAATATTTACAGGTAGCCAAAGAGAAGGAAGAAATCTTCTCTACGTAGATAGTATAACAAATCAAGATGCTATAGATAAGCCAAAGCTAATTACATATAGCGTAGTAAGTGGCTTTAGCGAAAAATTTGGAACACTCGATGATACTGCGCATGGGTTTGAATCTATTGTATACCAGATTCCACCTGGAGCGCCAGCAGTAACTGGATTGCAGAGCTTTCCTTCTATTGGGTTTGTAGATAATCCCCTCAAAATGATGGTTAACCAGCTTGGAGCAGGAGAAAATACTGATGCAGCCAAGGGTGAGCGCATGGTCGTTAGAGCTCATCTTAATCAATATGAAAAATTTAGAGGAGATGGAGAATTTACGGCTAACAGGTCTGTAATATCTTGTGTATCTAGATTTGGAATGTTTTGTGGCACACCTCAAGCAGGCGCTGGAGGAGATGAAGCCAATGTAATGTTTCAACATACTAGTTCACCTTCTGGAGAGTTCCAGTTTTTTGCTTTTCAAAAAGAAGGAAGACATAGGTCTTTTCCACACGAAAAATTTGGCGGAGGAGCAAGAGTATCTGTTGTAAATTCCGATGGAGATAAAATCATTGGTATTACATACAGAGGCACCAGCCCCACCCCTGGCATAGAAGGTTCATCTAGAATATTTTACCAGCTACACACTACAGTAGGGCATCCAAATGGAACAGAGGTAAATGTTCGATGGTTCTATGATGAGAATGGACACGCCGCAGAAAAGCCATGCTCTCTTGTTGGGGCTAATGCTGGAAGTATCTCTGGTAATATTGTATTTGGAATCATTGCAGATAGTGGAACATTAAATCATGTAGACTGGGATGCAAAGGGTGATGGATTAATTAGTGCAACGTCTAAAGTTAATCTAATGGGTATGGCCGCAGTAACAGGAGAAGGTGGTGGTGGACTTATACAAATAGATGACCCAACCGACATCGCCGGTCTAGGACTATGGCTTGATGCTGATGACCTAGCTACTATTAGTTCTGGAGTAGGAATTAGTTCTTGGACAGACAAGAGTAACGCAGCGATTGTTGGTTCATTAACACAAGGGACTTCAGCCCAACAACCAGACTATTTATGGGGAGAGCAAAACGGAAGGAATGGAATTCTTTTCGATGGAACAGATGATTATTTGTTCAGTAATTTTGCCCCAGCATCTGGCCTTGGAATGACAATGTTTATGGTCTATGAGCCTAGGTCTTCAGCGGTAGACCAGCATATATTTAGCTTGTCAAGCAGAAGCGGTGTTGAGCTGGGCCCTGGTAATTCAACTGACCATGAATTTATGAGCATTGCGCAAGATGGCACAACAGGAGATTTGATTTCTCAAGGCACTGGTAGAGAAATAGATAGCGTTGCTCCTAGAAAATTAACACACTCAACTGTCACAATTAATAATCCACACTTTATATATTGGAAAGATGTTGAATTTATATCTACCTCAAGTGTTGATAACGGAAGTGAAATTAATAGTGACTTCGTCACAGATGGAGAAGTAATAATTAGTGGAGTAGCCAACACAACGGTTGGAAGATTCACTGGAGCAGAAAACTCAGGAGTATTTGATAGCGCAGGCAACTATGCCAACGTTGTAGTATATGAGATTGCTGTTTATAGTGGCATTCTTAGTGGTCCTGATATTAATTCCTTTAGGCTATACGCCGAGGATAAGTGGGGGTTATAAGTGCCACTAGGTGATTTTAGTCTTTCCTATACAGTACAAATGCAAGTTCTTTATAACGAATTTGCAAGCGGAGTTTTTGGTACACCAACTCAAATGGATGTTAGTTCTCTATTATCCAAAGATGATTTTGGTTCAATATCATTTCCCGAGGCCAATCAGTTATTATTCTTTACCGTTTTCGGCGCCTCATCGTTTCCAACTATATCTGGAATTCCTAATAATGTAATTATTCATGGTAACCTAATACATTATGCTGATAGTGCAACCATCATGACTGATAACCTTGAGCTATCTCAAGAGTGTATAGTTCAGTCTCCAAGAAATTATTCATGGCTCGGCGGTTCTAGAAGAGTAGAAGTTATTGACCATGTAGCTAGCGGTACACTAAATATAAATCAGAGTTCGGCTCTTAATATAAATAGTTCTGCTTCTGACATAATCAAATTAGACCTTCCATCTAGCGCTCCTCTTGGGGCAAAATATACATTTGTAAAGACTTCTGCCAATGATTATGTTGTTGGTTTAGAAGACTCTAATAATTTTATACGTTCGTCTGGAATACAGACTACAGAAATTATACTTAATTCCATAGGTTCTAAATTAGAAGTTATAAAAGGAAGTACTAATGTTTGGGAAACCTTAATAGAATCAGATATAGATATATCATCTGCTTTTGAATTACTACCAAATGAGATATCCAACCTAGCAGCATGGTATGATGCATCAGATTCAGGCACCATTACGCTTGATGGAAGTAATAATGTATCTCAATGGGACGATAAAAGTATTAATGGTTATCACATAACTCAATCAACTTCCTCAGATAGACCTGCAGTAATTTCTGGCTCTTTTAATGGACTTGATGCTATTTTGTTTGACGATGCGAATACAGAATATTTGGAAAGAGTAAATTTCATTTCTAGTTCGCCATTCACTACGTTTGTAGTAGCAACTACGGATAATTTATCTTCCAACCAAAGTGACCTATTCGGAATTATTGAGAGCACATCCAAATCTCTTAGCATTACAAAACCAAACGGCGGTGAACTGGTTTTTGTTGGGCAGAGCTACGGTATTGAGTGGTTTTCTAACGGAGTTGAGAATTTAAAGATTGAGTATTCGTCTAATAACGGAGCAAGCTGGTCTTTAATTATTCAAAGTTATCCTGCCGACAGCAGTATGTTTTTATGGTCTCCTGTTCCGAACTTTCCATCGAACCAATGCTTAGTTAAATTAACTGATATTGATGGTGATACAG
>SDBT01007828.1_pt1 | contig 17543 bp, 15 predicted proteins | sample 2277101 | NCBI WGS metagenome assembly SDBT01 (sample SAMN10404973, study PRJNA504765) | marine sediment metagenome | isolation source: marine sediment core GS10_PC15, 103 cmbsf | place: Arctic Ocean: Southern Knipovich Ridge | collected 2010 | reverse complement strand
ACCTTTTCCATCAATCTTAGTAACCTGCCCAGATTATCCAAGAAAAAGATTTGTAGAAAGGTACATTAAGGAAAACGAACCCAAAGAACCATTTTACCTAACAACAAAAAACCAAGTCCGTCTTAAAGGGATAAAATCAGATATTTGGGAAAAGGTGGAAAATGTTGATTAGTAAAAATAGGAAATTCGAACTTCAGGTGGGGATATTTTTATCTTAACACCCTTTCTTCTACTAAAAATTAATACTCAGGAAGCTTCCCTGCTTCCGATACTTGAAAAAATTACGGTCCGAATTTAGAGAAGTAAAACTAGGCTTTTTACAAGCCGTTACAAGCAATTATAGGAAAACGATTGGGCAAGGGTGGCCTAACGGGTGAAGCAGGGTGGTCTCGGTCACTTCAATCGCTATAGCCGCGGTCAGAATTATTCAATCGAAAAATCTATATACTTAACTTCCGTTGGTTGAAGGGGCTGCCATACCGCTTGAGTGTCACTTTTGGTTGTTAAAGTAATCACTTCTTTTGAAGTAACGTCAAGTATTTTTAAACCAAGCGATTTTTGGATAAAGGCATCAGTTCCATTTGCACCTTTTGGCCATATTATTTGGTCTATATGGCTAAACACTATATAATCCCGGTTTCTTGACCAAGAGTCTGATGTTATTAACAAACTTTCTTTATAAAGTTCTGAAATGTTCTGAAAATTTTTATCAGCTAAGAAAAGCCCCGTCCCCATCACGAAACTGCTCCAAGAACTGATCGTATCCCCATTGGTGTAGAGTACTTGGGTGAAATTAGGTGAAAAATTTATTAATACTCCAGGGGTCTTTTCCGATATTTTGGTTAATTTACCTCCTGAAAGCTTATAAAGACCATTGGAAGCGTGAGAACCGCTCACCAAATAGTAATCGAAATTTCCATCAACACCGTATGATAATACATTACTTGCATCAGAGTCTTTCGGAAAGCGGTAGATCTCATTGGAATGAGCGTTATTTACGAGGCTTATCGTTCCATCAGCATTGCGAAGTTCGCTTAGCTTATTACTCATCGAACTATGTATGTTGTAAACGGGATTACGGATTATCTTATCCTCTTCTGCATCAAATTGAACGGACTCAATAAACCCGTGACTCTCAAAATCATGCCCCAAAAAAAAGACGTCCTTTTTATCATCCTCAAAGGTCCTATATCTATCAGCCTTATTCCAGAAAAAGATGTATGGCCGAGTATCAAACCCTGTTACGTAATCCTCAATCCTGCCATCCTCAATTGTATAAATACTAATTAAATTGTACTTACCCTCCTTGCAATCATCGTCAGTGATACCAGATATAAATGCAATTTTTTTGCCATCGTAAGAAAAAATTGGTTTTGAATCACATTGATTGTCGGAAATTTCCCTCTCCTCTCCTGTAACGGGGTTAATGAGCATTGCTTTCCCATCTCTTATGAACGCTATTAGCCCGTTTTTCGATAGTTTTTGTTTAGTTATTTCCTCTTCACCTTGGCGTTGTTTGTATTCTGCGTAATAACTGGCGAATACCACAGATAGAAAAACAGAGATGACAACAGCAATAAAATGAAACCAGTAAGTATTAGGTTTTGGTAATAATTTTCCCCATTTTAGTGTGCTTCTTCGCTTTCTCATAGTAGTATACTTTTTTGGTGTAGTTTCACGTTGGTATTATACTCTTAATTGGACGTATTAAAGAAAGGGTGTAAGTTTTGCGAGTTGACTCTTCTCGTGGCGATAAATCTGAAATGGTGAAGCACACCGGTATCGAACACTTCAGTCGCTATAGTCGCAATAATCGTATCTCATCCTCTAGGCTAAATGAGACAAATGAGACAGTATAAAAAGGAATGTCTCAGAAAAGCATATAGACCTATATAATAGATACTGACGCAAGCTTTTCGAATTACCATTTTAAAATCCTTTTAAAAATCCTATTGTGCTAAATTAGCAATCGATGTATTATAGTGATAATTTTCATTCACACAATGGCAAAATTACTGACATTTAAGGAAGCTTTAGCTAAATCCGACGAAAATAGGCACTTATTACTCGGTAATGGGTTTAGTATTGACTGGAATAAAGGTATATTTACCTACGGTGCTTTGACAGACCAGGCTGATTTTTCCAAGTTATCTGTCGATTCAAAAAAGCTATTTAATCTGTTGGAAACTAAGGATTTTGAGGTAGTTATAGATGCACTTCGTAAATCGACAGCACTTTCCAAACTTTACACCACTACAGATACCGTTTTATCAAAAAAATTTGCCGGTGACGCAAAAAAGCTTAAAGAAATACTTGCGACTACTGTCGCTAAAAGCCACCCGGATCAACTAAGTGCAATTAACAAATCCGAGTATAAGTTCTGCAGGCGTTTTCTTGCCAATTTTCGGAAAATCTACACTTTAAACTACGATCTGCTTCTTTACTGGGTTTTAATGCACGAGGAAGGGAGCGAAAAAATAAAATGTGACGATGGTTTTAGGGATTCAGAAGATGATTCCGCCGGTTTTGTAGTTTGGAATAATGGAAAATCTCACAACCAAACTATATTTTACCTACACGGAGCACTACATCTGTTCGATGCTGGAACCGATTTGCAAAAGTACACTTGGAAAAAAACTGGGATTAGACTAATTGATCAGGTCAGAAATGCGTTGGGTATGGAGCTTTTTCCATTAATAGTTACCGAGGGTACCAGTGGAGAGAAAATAACACGAATTAATCACAGCGGTTATTTGCACAAAGCTAGAAGAAGCTTTGAGGAAATTGGTGGGAGCCTTTTTATTCATGGGCACGCACTAGCGGATAATGATGATCACATTCTCTTACTAGTACCCGAAAGTAAGATTAACAAAGTGTTTGTTAGTTTTACCTTGGATCCTGAAGACGCATCGAATGAAGCAAAGGTGCTTAAACTTCAACGTATGGTTGAAAAAAGGAAAGGGATTTTAGACTCTGTAAAATCTAAAAAGGAGATTGCGCGAAAAGCACTGGAAATTTACTATTACAAAGCAGAAACCGCACGGGTTTGGCGTTAAAACTAGAAGATTAGGCCTTTTTTATCAGCCATTATTGAATAAATATTCTTATCTTTAATTTGTTAGCCACTTCGCAATCAGGTTGGCGGTTTCTTTTTGATGTTCAGAGAGCGTGTGATTGGCGTTTTTTATAACTTGATATTCAAACTCTGGTTTTTGCTTCTTCAAAACTTTTACCATCTCGGTAGTGCTTTCTAAAGCATACTCATCCTTCTCTCCATAAATAGCGAGTGTGGGTTTATTCAAGGATTTGAAGTGACGAAAGAGAGGCTCCTTAGAAAGTTTAAGGTTTTTCATTACCTCAAGAAAAGGGAAAACATTATAGTCCCCATCTGGGTTAGCAATATCATAAAACCCTACGTAAGAATATATTTCTGGTAGCATATCTTTTATTATGTCCTCACCTTTTCCTTGATTAGTTTGCTTTTTAGATTCGTTCAGTAATTCAAAAAATTTCTTTTTTCCAAGCAGGTCGTAATAAAGTCCTACATCATCACTACCAGAGATTAGAATATTTCTAGAAACTTTGTTTTTCGGTTTGTAGTAGTGGTAAACACAGATTTTATTAGCTCCAGTAGATTCGCCTATCAAGTAGAACTCTTTGTAACCTAGCTTCTCAAGAAAGTTTATTGCTGCATCTATGTCTTTTATACAATCTTTGATTATTTCATAGGAAGTACCAAACCGTTTTCTTTCTTCTTTGCCATCATCAATCACATTTAATTTTTTTATATAGTGAGCACCACGATTATTAAATAGAAGGGTAGAGATGCCTTTATTGTTTAAAGTCCTTACTTGCTCATCACGCTGGTCTTCCAGATAGAAAACAGACCTACTACCATTACCATGTAGGTGAATTGCTGCTCTTTTAGAGTTTGGTGCCTCGTGTAAAAGACCCGGTAATGTGAGCCCATCCTCAGTCTCTATTTGAACTAACATAGAGTTTTTCATAATTGTATCTTACACTAAAAATGCTAGAGGGCCACGTAATGGTCATGTTGAAAGATTAGTATCAATTAGGCTTCCTAGTCGGCTTTGCTTTATTCTGGTTTTTTATCAAGTCCCGGAAAGAACTATCCCCCCTCTCTCCGAAAATGTTTATCACCTTGTGCCCCATTGATCGTATATAGGGCGATTTTGATGATAGCATCTTTAGTAGAATTTCCCTCAGCTCCCTGTTGGATGTAGCATATCTAAACTCGTCAAAACTTATTGAAACTAAACTAAGTAGAAGTTCAGAAACCACTTTGAGGTTGGTATCTGCTTGGGTAAGTAGGTACTCAACAATGTGCCTTATCTCTCCTCCTAGTTGGATGAATGGTAAGGTTTTGCTTATTAGATCTTTTAGTTCCCCCACGTTTTCTGGAGCTGAGCTTAGCCAGTAGGCAAAGGTTGATATTTCTTTTGACTTGCCGCCTAGAGAAGGTTTGTCTAGTCGTGCTAACCAATAGATTTTTAACCTCTGCCAATAATCAGAATTATCAGCAGGCTTTTTTTCCTTCATAAACCTCCACAAATACCAGACAGCGTGAGCCTTGGTCTCGTCATTTGCGTTGGCAAAAAAGTTTACCAAAATCCTATCACTTATTTTTAGATCTCCCCGTAAGTATAAGATCATTAAGTGTTCGGCCAAATTGTCTAAGTGGTCTCCCGGTCTGGCGCCTTTTAGATTCCTTACAGCCTTTTCGTACTCGTTCCTTAGAGCTTTTATAGAGGGGATCCATCTGGTTCCAAAAGTTAGGTAGGATTCCCAAGCAACTTGGGTTAGAGGTTGGTTGAATGGCAAAGGGAAGATGTTTTGGATTTTTTTCCGGGCCCAATTCCTATCCAGGTAGAACAATTGCGGAAAATGGAATCCATACACAGAATGGATCGTTAATGTTGGTTCGTGCTTTAAATCCAAGTGCCTGTCCAAGTATTTCTTTACTTCTGGCACCAAAGTCGGCTTATCCTCCGAACCTATGTTCCTTTGGCACCAAAGTGCGTACTCAATTGTAGTGTGTACTGCCTCGCCCCGGACGGTGTTAATAGATATCATATCAGCGTCGTTGTTGGGGGTTAAGTTTTCATTTTCGTAATCTTTGGATGGCTCCGGGTCTTCCCCTAAAATTTCCAGTATCTCCCAGACTATACTCCTTTGGTTGAAGGGTATTTGTATACCACTAGCTTGTAGTGAGTTATTAAACAACCCTGCAATAAATCTTCTAATATCAATCCATTCTGTATTCGAGAAAAAACTTTCCTCTTTGTCGTAAGGGTAGTGGTCTTTGGAAACTAAGGTTTTTAGGAATCCGAGCCACTCACCCCAGTTTATACTAAACCCAGTTGCCACAGCGCTATTTATACCCCTCAGAATATAGTAAATATAGGTGGTTCGGGCCTTCTTTTTTAACAAATCAGGTAACAAATTGACAAATTCACCGGTATCTTTACCGGCTCTTTTTTCCAAGGCTCTACCAAGCCCTTCTGAATTTTTACCAGATTTGGTATTTGGTTTCCACTCTATAAGGAAATCAACTATCTCCTTGGGCCTCATCTTTTCAAGCCTAGCTTCATCCATTGGGCTTTTCATTTCCACCCAAGAGGACTCCATAGGACGGTCGTGCGACCTTGGTTTGATTTTTTGTTCGACATGGCTTGCTGTTTTAATCCAGCCCTTCGAGAGGTAGCTTTTTATAGGCGGGAGTCTTCGTAATACCCAAGAATTTTCCAAGTTTTTGAGGTCAATTTTTCCAAACATCATCAAAAATCTATTTTTTTCGCCTACCGAGAAGTTCTGGAATGACGATTCGAGTAAGCTGCTAAACTCCTCATCCAACTTGTTGTCGTTGAAGTATTCGTGGTTTAGCAAACCGTCCTTTATCTCTCCAACAAAAAATGTTGGGTATTTTTTATAGGTGTGTAGAATAATCCTCGTAAAGATAGGGTAAGTCCCAGATTTACCTTTTAGGGACTCCACCGCACTTTTTAGGTTAGATGGTTTTTTCTGGGCAATCAAATCTAAAGTCCAAATTATTGTATCTATCAGCGAGTTTATAGGTTCTTTAAACCTACTTCTTGGCTTAGCATCAAGAGAAGGCCTTAGTAGGTTTATAAACCCATCATTACTAAAATTTTCCGCACCTGTGTTTATTCTTATAGCTTTGGAAAGAAGGTTTTTTAAGATCTTTAATGCCAGAAGGGGATCTTGTTCGGTAACCTTTGGCATTCTTTCCGTAAGGATTTTTGTATACTCATAGCCATCGATTACGGATTCTGCCTCTATACTACGGAGGTTTTTGAACTCCTTGGTCTTTGGGTAGCCTCTGTCCTTTTCTCTAAAGTCCAACAAAATCCAAGCAATCTCGCACGCGGCTTCAGGTTCTCCTTCGTCTGCAAACTTAGCCAGAAGGTCTCCTCCAAGATCTGTCATTCGAAAATACTGTCCGGTCAACCAATTCTCCTTTCTAATTTTTTTAATTAGATTTTTGGAGTACGTTGCAGGTATAGAAAGCGCCGCTTTGATGAAATCGCTATGTACAGCAGAATTTTCTACTTTCGCAGTGGAGTTGATAATTTCAGCTACTCGCTCCGGTCTTTGGCTTGCTATGTTTGCCAGATACTTTGCAGGAGGCCAGTCTCTATACTGAAACCCCGAACTAGCTTTTTTTACATCTATCGGTTTGTCAAAGTAACTCTCGGCTTGCAGAAGTTCCAACCAACCCGGTTTTGAAAGTTCTCTAAAAAAGTAATCGTACTGGGCATACTTTTTTATATATAGACCAAGATCCTCAACGTTTTGTTTTGTAGGGTTGGGCAGATTTGTATAACCATCGATTTTGTCCAACGAAGAATAGAACTTACCCATAAGATTTTCTAAGATCAATTCCAAATCACCTCTACGTCTAATAAACTCTTCCTCGGTGGGTAGAAATCCGTGGTGAGACACTTTTACGAACCAGTTATGAGTATCGACCCATTGCCTAGCGGCTTTAATCCTTATATCATCCGGTAGCCCTCCACCCAAATCTTGGGAATTTAAAAACTCCTCGATCCTAAGCCTCATTTTGTTTTCATTATCTTTATCTTTTTCTGCCTCTGCAATATCAGGTGCAATTAGATAACTTATTTCACGAAGTGCATGGGCGGATTGTGCAAACCTGTCAGGGTTTGAGGTATCTTTGAACGATCGGAGACTACCAGCGTAAGCATCTGATGCTGTAGGATTACGTTTTTTCAAACGACCCCATATATTTCTTTGCCTGTTACTTAGCCAACTTAGCGGTTGGAAATTTGTATTACTATCAGATGGGGTTTCCAGAAGAGGTTTGTTGATCCCCTCGAGCAGCATCTCGACATCTTTCTTTAAGTACTTTCTTGCTCCAACACCTTGTTTATTTCCCAAACGAGTGGCTTTCAGGCGGCCTGATTTATCCCATCGTCTGAGCGTCTCGGAGTGGACACCAAGTATTTTTGCTGCCTCATTTATAGAAAGGAATTCAGAATTATTCATCATACTTATACAAACCTCAACAATATTTTACCATCATTCAAAGCTAAGTCAACCGGATCAAACTGTATCAACGTTGGTACTTCCCTGCTCTTTAAAATAAGGATATGGGACTTACTTTCAAACAATACAAATTCATAAGATTATATCTGGACAATGGCAGGAATGGTACCAAGGCAGCTTTAGCTGTTTATGGGACAAAAGATTCTCACACAGCTCACCAGATAGCCTATGAGAACCTGAGAAAACCTGAGATTTGCGAGTATATGAATTTGAAAATGGCGGTTTTTATCTGAAATTGTCTGATTTCCGTTTAAACTTTAGCCTCAACGGACTTAACAAAACTTAACCTTTTGCACTTTCTAAAAATCAAAAAATTTCCAAGGTCGTGATATACTATCCGTATATGGTCAACAAAAATAGCAGTGTAATTAGAGAAAAACTAGGTAATAAATTAAAGAAAGCTAGGGAAAAATCAAATCTTACGCAAGCAGATGTGGCATCCAAATCAGATATACATGTTAATTACTACGCCAGAATTGAAAGAGGCGAGGAAAATCCATCATTTGAAATACTTCATAGAATTGCGAAAGTACTAAAAGTCAAAACTGAAATATTACCCCTCTAAACTTCTTCTCTTTTTTTCACCTTCATCGTATGCAACCATCAACGTGGTAATCCATTTCAAAAGCGGTTCAAAAGAAAGTGCACCCGGGTCACCATGATGGGTTTATCACCACGAGAAACCTCTATTATATTGAAGGGTAGGCCTAATTCTGGTGTTCCAATAAACCCGTCTTTATAAATTACCCCTTTTGGAAAAAGCAGTTGTTGGAACCTAACTTTGTGTTCTAACGGTGATTCTAACCACACGGTGGACACATTATTGAGTACTGTTTCTGCTAGATTGAGAATAAATTCTATGTCGGTCTCGTCAGTTCTAGCCTCGTTTCTTGCAATCTCTTTATATGTAATTTCTTCGTTTAACTTCCTGATTTTCTCCTTGAAATCGGAGTCTTCAAGCACACCCCTAGCGTTTTGCTCAATGATACTGTCTTTTAGTTCCCGTAGCTGGGACAACTCATATCCTAATCTACTTACTTCGTGAAACTTTTCTTTATGTTTCTGTTTCCAAACATCCCCAATCACTTCTTTAAACAATCTCACATAGTCTTGGGTAGGTTGGGTTGCTTTTAGCAGCTGTGAAAAAGCGTCCTCAGCTGTGAGTTTGGGTACCGATTTGAACTTACAGTCTTTAGTAACACAGTGATAATAAGCATACCGTTTACTTTTTCCTTTAGACCAACTACCTGTAAGTGGTTTTTGACAGTCAGAGCAGCTTAAAGAGCCTCTGAGGGGGAAGTCTGGGTGTACTCTAAGTCTTTTTTCGGTTACAACGCTTTTACCCAATCTGATTTGCTGCACTTTATAGTAAGTCGTCTGATCTGTTATTGATTCAAACTTCCCTTTAACTTCTATGTCCCAAGTGGGGATACTTACAATGCCAGCATAAAGTTTATTACTTAAAATCTTTGATACGGTTTGTTTTGACAACTTTTTACGCTTATTTGTTCTCAATCCCCATTTGTTTAACTTATTTGTTAAGTCGTTTAGACTGTGTAGTCCTGTAGAATACTCCTCGAAAGCCCTTTTAATTAAGGGTGCTGTTTTTTCGTCTGGGGTTATTGTATGAGATCCATCCATCACAATATGCTTATAACCTGTTGGTGCTGAAAACGCCCAGTAGCCTTGCTTTAGTCTTTCTTTCATTCCCTGTGACACTCTCTCAGATTTAACATCATTATCAAATTGATTGAATGAGGCTAAAATACCTTCCATTAGCTTGCCTGTTGAAGTATCATCAATCGGCTCGGTGGCGGAACGTAGCGTTATTCCGTACTGAGTTAATAAAGCCCTCATTGCTTGATGGTCATGCTGGTTTCGAGCGAATCGATCAAGTTTATGTACGATCAGCACATCAATTAAATCTTTATTTTTCTTCGTGTAGTCAAGCAACTCTGTTAACTTAGTTCGGCTTATAAACTTTGCAGATTCGCCCTCCTCTACAAAAACTTTAATAACCTCTAGGCCGTTTTTAGCAGCATAGTCTTTACAAGCCTGTTCCTGATAACCAAGGCTGTAGCCTTTGACTTGTTCGTCAGTTGAAACCCTGCTGTAAATTATTGCTTTCACAAGTTTATCCTTTAGCTTTATCATCTTTCTTTTCCTTTAAAGAGTCAATAAACCAAGGGGGATTTTGGAACACCTTCTTGTCGGACAAATTGATTGCCATCTCAGCCAATAAGTAGGTATTACTAAGCAAAACTTCAATCTGCCCATCATCTAAGTGGGAGTACTTTTTACCCAGTATTTTTCTGGCTCTTGAGATACTTATCATAACTAAAAACTGCGGCCACTCGGGAAGCCGCAGATTACAGCCCGAGTGAAAATTCGCAACAAAAAAGCCACATCTTTCGATGCGGCTATTTAATAGCTCAACCGAGCTAAGTTAAACTCAGCTCAGTGCAAATATAATTAATCTAGTTAAATTTAAGGGTGCAAAACCATTGTAATTAGATAGTTATGGTTTGTAAAGAAGTAAGCAACCCATCGTTTTATTGCTGGACAAGGTTGTCACTAATAATTCTAACGGAATTTAAGCAACTCAAAAGTAGGGGTTTTAAGGGTTTTTGCAATTTTATGTAATACTTCTAGGGAAGGGTTCTTCCTACCTTGCTCAATATGCCCTATATGAGTGCGACTGATACCAATGAGTTCAGCAAGTTTTTCTTGAGAGTAACCCAGCGATTTTCTAGTCCTCTGTATTTTGTTACCTAATTTTTCACCACTCCTTCGGTTCTTAACGGCCATACAGTCATTATTGATAACTGCAGGCTAGCACTCCACTAGCTGAAAGCGAGCATTTAGCCACGACATAAACTTGACTTTTTACAAACCGAAAGATTAAGATTGTTTTTAGACTAATAAAAAGTATGTTTTTCTTTAAAAAGAAATGCCCCCGTTGTGGTAGCAAAAACCTTAACAAGGTTGGACTAAGTTTCAGTGAGAAAGCAAGGAATATGAGCAATCTTGGTAGATCTTTAACGTTCCCGCTAGCACCTCATGTAAAGCCTACAAAACCTCTTAATGTGTGTAAAGATTGTGGTTTCTCCTGGGAAGATAGATAAATTTACTAGGCAATTCTCTTCTTGTCGCTTTTCTCTGACCGACAGTTGCAAAGTTTTGTGCGTGTAAAAACTAAAATATTTCCCCCAGTCAGAACCTCCTAACATCCTCTAGGCTTGTACTATAGACAATTTAATAGCGTGGGGTTGCTTACTTGTCGAGATATTATATTTCTTAACGCGAGTTATCAAAAATTTCGTGAGGGAAAAGTCCTCTGCACCCCTCACCCAATGGGGCGGGTGGGTGGAAAATATTTCGATTTATAGGCTTCTACTTTCCACAGATCTCCAACTTTATTTCGTGTAATTACCTCATACTATGAGACAGGTTATTTCGAGTCATCGTGTTGATACTATAGTATTATGGTAGTGGGTCGAAACAATTTTATTAAATGGTAGACGCACGATGGCTAAACAATTTAGCCTCAAAAACACATCGACCAATCTCGCTTAGCGGTACTTTTTTAAATTCAGAATGCTTATCTTACTAAAAATCCGCAACATAATGGTATAATAGACCTGCTTTGGAAGCTGTTACCCAAGTCTTCGGACTTGCAAGTTACAGTCAGAAGCAGATTGACCTTAGTAGTAATCAAAGCACTGCTTACTGCAGTTATATTCGCAAGAGTATTCATTGCTGTATCAGTCAACTTTGAACTATCAGGCGACTGTGTGAAGGCACAAAGAATCGTCGTGGATGGCCATACCAACCTCGGCATGACGAAGCAGCCTTTTTATAACAGGTATGTCAAGGAGGTCAAGATGTCTAATAAACAGGTTACGGAACCGACAGGGCAAAACCCCATAGTAATCCGCAACCCTAAGCAAATGTCTTTGAAGCTGTTACCCAAGTCTTCGGACTTGCAAGTTACAGTCAGAAGCAGAATACTTAGATATCAAAGCACTGCTTACTGCAGTTATATTCGCAAGAGTATTCATTGCTGTATCAGTCAACTTTGAACTATGTCACCACGCTTTTCCATCCAAGAAAATGTTCTTGCCGAGGGGGTTTGGGAATATGACCAGTTTTTACAAAAAAGTTGTCCGTAAAGAAAACCTTCTCAAAGCCTGGGATTCTATCAGAAAAAAACAAAACTCTAAAGGCTTTGATGACCAATCTATTTAGGAGTTCAGAAAACATCTTGACTACGAGTTGAAAGAGTTGCACGGCCAATTAACTTCAAAGACTTATCAGCCGAAGCTTATCAAAGGTGTTGTAGTACAAAAGAAAAGCGGTGGAGAAAGACCAATAAAAATTTTGTCTGTTAGAGATCGTGTAGTGCAAAAGGCCATAGCACTTAAGATAGAACCTTTACTTTCTAAAAAGTATGCACTACGTAACAAAGCATCGTTCGCGTATCATCAAAGGATAGGACAGTACGAAGCTCTAAAAGCGGTAGATAAATACTACAAGGATGGAAATGTTTGGGTTTATAAGGGTGACATTAAATTATTTTTTGACAGCGTTCCTAGAGAAAAACTACTTTCTGAGATGATCCTACCTTTTTTACCAGACGATAATGACTTTAAGTCGCTTTTACGATCGTGTTTAAAAATAGATATAGGAAATACTTCTGACTTGAAAAGAATGGGGATTAACATAGGTAATATTTTTCCAGATCCCGCGGTTGGCTTACCACAAGGTGGTATGCTCTCTCCGCTGTTTTCTAATATTTATTTGAACTCTTTTGACATAAAAATGCTTAGAGCAGGGTTTAATTTAGTAAGATATGCTGATGATTTTCTTGTTCTGTGTAGAAGTAAGAAAGAAGCAAAAAAAGCCGATCAACTATCGAGAACAATAATCGAAAAGGAGCTAAAACTGAAATTGCATGCACTGTCTGACACAAAAACTCGTGATAAAAGTTATTTTGGAAGGTTTGAGAATATAGATTTTTTAGGTATCTATTTTAAAGACGGCTACATGTACCCTTCAGGGAGAGCTTGGAAAAAAACTATTACATGGATTGATAAGTTACCGTACAAACAAAAAAACTTGACTTGGAATCTTTACTATTTAGGAAAGGTTATTAATTCGTGGGGAAATACATACTTTTTTACAGAAATAGAGTCACACTACTATGAAGTGTTGAATAGAAAGCTCCGCACTGCTTTAAGACGTATATTCCTTTATTATAAGTTGAGACTGATAACAAAGGAGATAAGTAGGAAGACTCTAAAAATTTTTGGCCTTTATGAGTTTGATTACTCTGTTCGATTTCAACGCGACCGACATGTAAAAAGCAAACAAATAACTTGAGATTGCAAATATCATAAAGTTCAAAACCACGTCGCTCACCATTTATTGTACGACCCCACGACGGAATACAATAATAGCGATAAGGCATGGTTGTATGCTACGACTAGCTGTATAATAAAGATATGAACGAGAAGCCTTCAAAATTAGAAGAAACAATCCTGCACGTAATTAAAAGAGCATCAGATAAAGGATTAAAATTATCTAAGTTTCAGCTTTTAAAACTAATTTATTTGATACAAGTAGAGTCTCAAAAGTATACAGAACATTCATTTATTGACGATTTGAAATTTTATAGAGAGAAAAACGGACCAGTTTCTGCATCTGTTTACCATGCGGTCAAGAATTTAGAGGCTTCAGGACTAATTAAAATCAAAAAAGTTGAGAATAAAGAGTATAGGTACCCTAAATATGAACACACTTTCGTCAAAGGTCCCAAGCACCGAGAGTTGTCAGGTGATGAGTTAATTTTTCTAAATAGTGTCCTGGAGGATTGGCTGAGTCTCAGTCAAGCACGATTGAAAAGGTTAGTTTATGAGACCGAACCAATGGGGGAAATTCTTGAAAAAGAGGAAGGAAAATGGGTGCTGGAGGGTGCGCCGTTGAATCTCAACGCTGTCTCACTTGATACTGAGATAATAAGAGGAGTGGTTAGTGAGTGAGTTTTAGAATTGGAGATGTTGTTTATTTTACCCCTTACTATTTTACTGACACTGGGTTTTCAAAAGACCATTTCGCTCTTGTTCTTTTACCAGAAAACTTAACAGGATACTCAAACAATATTTACTGTGCGGTAATAACATCAAAAAAGCCTAGGTTAGATTATTTCTCTGTTACTCTAAGGTCTAATACTTACTCATTTTTCCCAAAAGAAACATACATTGATTTGACAAGTCAGGATTTCCAAAGCCTATCAGATTTAAAGGACGAGAAGGTAGTAGTATCCTTGTCAAAAAGTGATTTAACCTCAGCTTACAAGAAGCTCAGGAAGTGTCTTTTTGTACCTTCATTACCAACGTCTAAGATTGCTCCTTATCTTAGGGCCACTATTCTCAGAGAATGGAAAAAACTAGTAAAATGATGATAAGTTCAAAACTGCTCACCTTGATTAGTAGTAATACTCAAATCCCATTCCGCTTTTTGCTTGTCCCTTATTCAACTCACTAAGTATTACATTTTCCCAGTCAATTTCTGGGGACTTCCAATGTGATAAAATAGCGGTGGTAATTGGTTCAAAATAAATCGCTTCAATGCGTCCTTTCTTATTTTATATTAAGATTCTAATAACCTCTGGTAATTATCTCTGGGCTTGTGTTTAGCCTCGAAGTAAGGAAGTGTTGTTAGGAATTGATACTGCCTCAGATTCTCTAGTAAGGTGTTCCAAGCCAAATTTGTGTGGTTCACCAATTTCAAGTATTGACTGTTCTATCGGTCTATTTAATCACCCTTCTGTCCGAGCCTCATTAAATGCGGCAGTGGGGATTCCTATAATGTCTCTCATACTTCCTCCTAAACCAACTTCGTACATATCCATCATTCCTTGAGTCATTTTTTGTAGAATCTGTAGGTTATTTTCACTATCTACATTTTCATTTATCGCAAACTGCATTAGTGCTAAAGCACCGAAAACAGTCTGTTGCTCAGTGGGGTTTGAAGAAAAATTTGTTTTTATTGATTGGTTTCCATTTCTCCATCCAAATAAAGTCCCAGAATATTTGGTTACAACGCTATCTATTTTTGAGCTATATTGAATCACATCATCTAATTCCGCAATTTTAAAACAGTCCGTTTTAGGAGATATTCCAAATTTTATTATCTTTGTTAGGGTACCGAGGACCATTACAGAAGGTTGACGGTTAGAACCACCAAAGTTGTAAATAATTTTTGCTAAATAGGAGCCAAAAAGTTTTATATACTCTTGTTTAATTGGCGTAGTTTTTGGCTCAACCTGAACTGAAACTTTATCTTTATCGTCAAAAAGTATCTCGTAATTTAGAATTGTCGTTCTACCTAGAAATATTCCTAGAATACTCATAATTTTCGGGGCAATCATAATTGTCATTAATACGTTTGTCAAGGAAATTAGTATTAACCCCAGCTTAAGATTCTAATAAACTTAGGTAACTAGTTTTGGGTTTATGTTTAGCTTCAAAGTACGGAAGTGTAGTAAGGAATTGGTATTGCTTCAGGTTCTCCAGTAAGGTGTTCCAAGCCAAATTTGTGTGGTTCGCCATCTTTGATTTATCACCACGAGAAGCTTCAATTATATTACTATTTTTCAAGATTTCAATTTGTAAAAAAATTATTTTTTGTTTGTCAACTCATTAATAGAGTGATATATATAACACATGAAAAAAGTTTCAGGTAAATTTATCTCGCCCATAGTATCTGAACAAAAAAGAAACTGCCCACACTGTGGAGAAATTAAACCTTTGGACCAATTTAAATACAGTAGTAGTTATGCGGATAGACGTTCCATTAACTGTATAAAGTGTATCGATAAGGTTAATGAATTAAAATCCAGTAAACGAGGTCTTGGAACTGGTTTATATATAAGATGGGGTGTTAAAAATATAAAAACTTCTGTCGAAAGATTCAAAACTGAATTTGGTCACTATCCGTCTGCAACTGATTTTGATCGGGTAGACTATCTCCCATCTCCTAGCGTAGTCCATGACACTTACGGTGGCTTTGAGAAACTTCGAAAAAAAATGGGTTACACCGAAACTCATTTTGGTAGAGGTGAACGTAGGTCTAAAATAGCGAAGGATTCTGGTATTACTGGTTTAGATCTAGAACAAAGAATTGAAAAAATACTAGTCCAAAGATTTAAAGAACCATATGTTCATAGCCAAAAAAGATTTATGGTTGACGGTAAAAAAGTAAACATAGACTTTTATGTTTATTCACCTTCAGTTCGCTTTGGTGTTGACTTATTTAACTCTACTGGGACTTTTAGGGATCTTCAAAATAACGTGAATTCTAAACTTAGAAAATATGAATCTATACCAATTTGGTTGATAATAGTTCCAGAGTCAGATATTTCACAAGAAAGAATCAATAAGTGGATATCTAGTAAAAAGGTTCCTTTATCTCAAAATGTCAGGGTATATACGATGGATACTTTTACGAAATGGATTAGTAAATTAAACCCGTTTCCTGATTTACCGTCTTAAGAATTTTAATCAACTAGTATTCCAATAACCCAAGGTATTAGAACTATTCTTGTATTTAGCTTCAAAGTAAGGAAGTGTAGTTAGGAATTGATATTGCTTCAGGTTCTCCAGAAGGGTGTTCCAAGCCAAATTCGTGTGGTTCACCATTTTCAGGTATTGATTGTCGCATCAACATATTTGTCTTGATTACCAATTAACCTTGCTTAACTTTATTCATCTAGATTACAATTAAACAGATGGCAGAAGTACCAATTCAACCAAAACCAACTTCTCAGGGAATTAATTGGAAAAACATATTTATAGGAGCTATTATTGGTGCTTTATTAGTAGGAGTAGGTGTATTAATCTTCTATCTTTACCAAGGAAGTTCGGAAGAATTCATACCAACTACAACACCAGATACCTCAACTCCTTCTGCGAAGATATCTACACCATCATCAAAATCAACTGAATTAAAAGAAGTGAATCTTAATCAAGAGTTTAGTCTGAATGAAGGTGAAGAAGTGATGGTTTCTGGAACTGACTTAAAAATTAAGACTACCGACATTGATACCCCAGCAAAGGATACCTTTGATTCACCTAACCGTGTAACATTGAAGCTAAGCCATAAAGGCTCCGTAGAAGAAATTACTTTGATAATCGGAGGAAATCAACCATTGGAATTAGCCGAACAACGTCGTCAAAAAGACATATTTGGATTCAATATTTATGTAGTAAAGGTAGATTCTAGCGAGGTTACCTTTATTGTTAAGGCTAAGTAAAACTATTTCCTGGATTCATAATTTTAAGATTCTAATAAACTCTGGTAATTAGTTTTGGGTTTGTATTTGGCCTCAAAGTAAGGAAGAGTAGTTAGGAATTGATACTGCCTCAGATTCTCCAAAAGGGTGTTCCAAGCCAAATTTGTGTGGTTCACCATTTAGCCTTAAAAACAGGTTTTCCACCAACTATTGTGCGACATAATTGTTATATCTTAATCCACTAAAATTGTCCCTGCTGCGGGGACAGAATTTTAATCTTTTTGAACCTAATTATGGTAGAATCGCGTCCTTTATATATCTATATAAATATATAGAAGGATATTATATGAATTCTATTAAAGTTACAAAAAAAACAAAAACATATTTTATTTCTAATACATCAATTCCGCTATCTTACAGTTAATCTGCTTCCTAAACTTCTTCCGTTTCACATTCATCGTATGCTACCATCAATGTGGTAATCCATTCCAAAAGCGGTTCAAAAGAAAGTGCACCTGGGTCACCACGAAGCTAAATCCTACTCATATTACAGAGAGTATTTCCAATAAGGGTGCCATTTGAAGGGATCAGTTATACATTCTTCAAGGTTTTTACCGCCAGTTAGTGTATCCAAACCAAT
>SDBT01007827.1_pt1 | contig 17545 bp, 14 predicted proteins | sample 2277101 | NCBI WGS metagenome assembly SDBT01 (sample SAMN10404973, study PRJNA504765) | marine sediment metagenome | isolation source: marine sediment core GS10_PC15, 103 cmbsf | place: Arctic Ocean: Southern Knipovich Ridge | collected 2010 | reverse complement strand
ACCACTGTTTCGCTCTGTCGTGAAATCCTGTTCCACGACCGATTCGTCCGTGGCCAATGGGACAGCACGCTAATTGAGAGAGAAATACTCGCCAAGCCGTAGCCACCCACCAGTTGTGCGCCGGCTGCGAGAACGCGCATCATGACAAAGACGAATGTCATCAAGGGGAATGCCGTCATTGGACAGTCCGGAGGCCCGACGGCCGTGATCAACGAGTCGCTGGTCGGCGTGATAGAATCGATCAGCCGGTTCGCCGCGGTGGCCAAGCTCCTCGGCGCCCTCCACGGCGTGCGGGGCATCAAGGAAGAGAAGCTCATCCCCCTCCGACGCCTGGGCGCCAGGCAACTGAAGGCGGTAGCCGCCACGCCGGGTGCGGCGCTGGGCTCCAGCAGGGACAAGCCCGACGAGGCCTACTGCGAAGAAATCCTCAAGGTATTCAAGAAGCACGACGTGCGATACTTCTTCTACATCGGCGGCAACGACTCGGCTGACACGGCCCGTATCGTCAACGAAATGGCTGACGCGGCCGACTACGAACTTCGCGTGTTTCATATCCCCAAGACGATCGACAACGACCTGCGCGTTACGGACCACTGCCCGGGCTACGGCTCGGCGGCGAGGTTCGTGGCCTCGGCGTTCATGGGCGACGACCGCGACGTTGCGTCGCTGCCGGGCATCAAGATCAACGTCGTCATGGGGCGAAACGCAGGATGGCTCACGGCGGCGGCCGGGCTGGGACGACAGGATGAGTCCGACGGTCCGCACCTGATCTACGTGCCGGAGATCACGTTCTCGCTCAAGCGGTTCGTCGACGACGTCGGCCGCATCTACAGCAAGCTCGGCCATTGCCAGGTTGCCGTCTCCGAGGGCATCGCCGACGAGAGCGGCCAGCCCGTCGCAGTCGCACTGGCCGAGAAGCTGGGCCACCGCGTGCAGCGCGACAGCCACGGCCACGCGCAGCTGTCGGGCTCGGGAGTGCTGGGCGACTTCCTGGCCGACTACATCAAGAGCGAACTGGGCGCCAGCCGCTACCAGAAGCTGCGCGTCCGGGCCGACACGTTCGGCTACCTCCAGCGGAGCTTCGCGGGCTACGCCTCGCCGGTCGATCAGCGAGAGGCCCGCATGGTCGGGCGCAAGGCTGTCGATTACGCGATGGCTGGCAACATGGACGGGTCGGTGGCGATCACCCGGGCCAAAGGCAAGGCCTATCGGGCCGGCTACAAGCTGGCCAGGCTGCAGGATGTCGCCCGTCTGATCAAATACATGCCGCGCTCCTACATGAACAAAGCCGGCAACCACATCACCGAAGGCTTCCGCAAATACGCCCTGCCGCTTACCGGAGGGCTGCCGACGATCGGCAAGCTTTTCTGATCGCGGATTGCGGAGTGTGGTCGGCAGCGGCGCTGATTCGCATTTCAAACTCCGCACTCAGCATTCTGCAATCCGCAATCGCTATGCCCCGAACTTCTCGAGCTTCTCGGTGTGCGCCATCGCCAGTGGGATAAGCTGTTTGGCGAAGATCGTGCCGATCTGTCCGCTGCGGCAAGCGACTTCGTCGAAGCTGCCGCCGTCGCCGCCGCGCAGGTACGGGGCTTTCATCAGCACCGGCACGGGGTGCCAACTGTGGGCTTTGAGGCTTGGCGGCGTGGAGTGGTCGCCCGTGATCAGCAGCACGTCCGGGTCGGCCGCCAGCAGCGTCGGCAGGGCGGCGTCCATTTCCTCGATGCGGGCGATCTTGCCGGGCAGGTCGCCGTCCTCGCCAGTCTTGTCGGTGTACTTGAAGTGGCTGAAGACGAACGTGTGCGTCTGCATTGCCTTGGCCGTTTCGGCGCAGATGTCGGCAGCCGTGGTGGGCTGGGCGACGATCTCTATGCCGACAAGCCTGGCCACGCCGCGGTACATCGGATAGCCGGCCACCGTAGCAGGGGTGAGTTTGAACCGCTCAGCGAAGGTGGGCCAGTTGGGGAACTTCGCGAAGCCGCGTGCAAGAATCATGTTCGCTTGGGGTTCGCCGCCGAGGATGTCCCGGACCTGACCGATCAGCCCCTCGACGATGGCGGCTGTCTTCGAGCCGTCGTGCGGCGGGGCGGTCGGCGACAGCGGCGCCTTGCCCGTCGCCTGCGGGTCGGTATCGCCGATATCATCGTCCAGCCCGTCGCCGCGGAGCACCATCAGCGCGCGGTGCTCGGCGACTGTCTCAAACAGCACCTCCACGCCGGCGGGCGGTTTGATGTTCTCGCGGATCAGCGCGAGCAGCCGCTTGTTCTCTTCATCGCCGATTCGCCCAGCCCGGCGGTCGGTTACGATACCGGCTGAGTCAACGGTGCAGAAGTTCAGCCGGGCCGCCACGTCGCGCGGCGTAAGCTTGAACTCGATACCCAGCGCGCTCAGCACTCCTCGGCCGACCTTGTATACCGTCGGGTCGTAGCCGAACAGTCCCAGGTGCCCCGGCCCCGAGCCGGGCGTCACGCCCACGGCCACAGGCAGGTGCAAGCCCAGTGCGCTGACAGAAGCGAGGGCGTCCAGGTTGGGCGTTTGGGCTTGTTGCAGGGCCGTGCCCTCCCCGTCGTTGTCGCAGTCGCCCACGCCGTCCATCACCAACAGGACTATTCGCTTGTCGTTGGCAATCGCCAGCGAGCTGATAAGGTCGCCATATTCGTCGCCGGTCATTGATGTAGTCCTTCGGGATGCGTTGGCCATTGGTTTTCCAGCAGGGCTGCAAGTTTATCACTGACGGGCGGGGAACGCCAAGGACGAATGTCCGGCGCGAATGTAAAACGCCAGATGCCAATGCCAAATGTTGCGATGGGCATGTGGGCGGGCCGATTGGGCAATCTCAGACCTGCCTGCCAGCCGGCAGGTCCAAAGTCCAACATCGCAAATGAGCAGAGGCCGAGCATCGTTCCGATGGCTCGGCCTCTGTTGACTGACCCCACGGAGACTCGAACCAGGTAAGGCAAGCGGCGATGACATAAGGGAGTTACAGAATCGACCCGATCCGGGCGGTGCAGAATCCGGTGCAGTTGGGGGCGATTCCGGCAATCTTGGCCTCGATCTGCAACGCCTGACCGACGTATGGAACACACTGCCGGAGAGCGTCAAGGCCGACATCATAGCCGCCGTCGATGCCGCCATTGCCGGCCGACAGGCGGACGGGCAGAGATAGGAGCATCAAGCTATGCCATCCAAGACATCAAGAACATCGCAAACATTGATCGAAGTGGTCCACGCGGCCAAAAAGAGGGTGGAGTTTATGCAGTCCCTAAAAGGGAGCGGAAATCAACTACGGAGGGCAAAATGGTACTAGCTAGGAAGGTACAAGCCAAGCGTCGCCCCATGAAAACACGGGGCACACGCGGCGTAAGTGCTGCGCGGTCCACTGCATTAGTGAAACGGGCCAAGCCGAGCGGGAAGATCGGTCGACCATTGGCGAAGGTTGACGAGGTTCGCGTTGCCGACCTTGCGTACAAGGGCCTGTCAAACAGGATGATTGCGGTGCTGGTAGGGGTGAATGATAAGACTCTCGCTAGGCGTTTCGCCGCAAAATTGGCGTTCTGGAGGGCAGAGAGGGCGCTTCATATCCATGAGATGCAGTGGGAAATCCTGAACGGGGCGGCAGGCCCCGCAGGGGCGTGTAAGATGGCCATTTGGCTGGGCAAGAACGAGTTAGGGCAATCGGACAAGGCGGCGATAGAACACTCCGATGCACTCGACATTCACATCGAGGTAATCATGGGGCCGGATGATCCGCCGCAACTGCCTGATGATCCTGCCCGATATGTCAATTCCAGGGCAGTTGAGCAGATAGGAGTAAGCCACGATGACAGCCAAGAGAGATGAAACAGCGCAGCCCACGCCTGTTAAGTGTAGCCGGAAGCGTAGTATGAAGGTCCGCGCTGCAAAGTCTACCGCGACAACAGCGCAAGTCCCTGCCGCCATCGCAAGGGCCAGCGGACGGCCATCGAAGTTTGACACGCTCAACATGGCGCTTTTACAGAAGCTCGCGGAGTACGGGCATGATGATGAGTTCATGGCTAAGTGTTGCGGGGTTACTGAAAGAACGTGGAATAATTGGAAGAAGAAGCATCCTGAGTTCTTTCAGTCCCTAAAAGACTGGAAAGCTGTCGCAGACGACCAAGTTGTCAAGGCCCTGTTTGAACGGGCTACGGGATGCACATGCACGGAAGAACGGTTTGGCATGAAGAATGGCGAGCCAACGATCATCACGGCCACGAAGCATTACCCTCCTGATCCCACGTCGATGATCTTCTGGCTGAAGAACCGGCGACCGGGCCAGTGGCGGGATAAGCAGGAGTTGGCGCATTCCGGCGGCCTGAATGTCACGGTCAACGTCACAACGTGCAAAGAGTCTGACTACCCGGCCCGGCATGTTGATGCTAAGCACGTCGATCCGCCGATGCTTGAAGGTGAAGTGATTGAGCAACAGGCCGACGGGCCGGCACCTGCACCCGCACAGCCGGACCTGCCTGCCGAGCCGTCTCTGCCAAAGAGCCAACAGCGGATGGATGCCCTCTAACTTACTTGAATTGATATTTCCCGGCAAATCCGTTCGGCCGCGCCGGTTAGGCCCGTGCCTGCTGATGCCTCCCGTCCAAGCGGCGGCAAGAAGAAAGGGAGAGCGGCCAACGCCGACCTCGCCACCCACCGAACGAGCGATTCAACAACGCCCACGTGCGACGTCCTCACACCCACGCAAGTGTTCAGTGAAGGGACATGGGTTACAGTTTGTGAAGAGACATAGGTAACAGTTTTCATAGGACAGTATCTTTGTTCAGTTCGGCTGATGCAAGCCGCCCGGCCCATCGTGGTCAACTCGTTCCTGGACCTGCGGGGCCGGATATGACGACGATACCCCAGCTCTACGTCCGCGACCCGATGAACATTGAGAACTCGCAGATCACCGAGCTCGGCAGGCCCATCGAGTTGACCGACAACGTCACAGCCGTGTGGCACGAAGGCATGGGCGCGTCCCGTCGCCCTGGCCGGGCGAGGACGTGTTTCCCAAAGGCGAAATGGAGTTGACTTCCGCCCACACCGGCCGGACGATGTTCGTTGCCCATCTGTCGGTCCACCCTATCGCGGCGCACGGCTTCTACCACGCCGAGGCAGCCGATGCCGCCTGGGACCGGCCGAGCTGGTCGGCTTGGCGCAGTCACTACTCGCATCCGGGCCGCCAGTGGAACTGGAGACGCAGGTATGATCGACTCACCGGACATGAGCGCATCATCGGCCCGTCGACGCAAGAATCGGCCCGTTTACCTGATGATCAGCCTGTTTCTGATGTTGCTGATTGGGCCGGCTGTGGCGGACAAACCATTTGCCAGCCTGGTGCTGAGCCTGCTGCTTTCGCTGGTCGCTATTTCCTCAGCCCTGTCCGTGTATCGCAGCCGGCGCCTGCTGGCGGCGATCTGCTGCCTTGCCCTGCCGTGCGTTGTGCTGAACTGGCTGACCCGCCTGGTGGACCTCGGCCTGGCCATGGACGTGCTGACCAACGTGCTGTTGATCGCCTTTACCGTCACGGTTCTGGTGGCGATGATGGCGAGCATCCTCACGTCGCCCACGGTAACGGCCAACACGCTGTGCCGGGCCGTCTCGGCCTACCTCCTGATCGGCCTGACGTGGGCATCGGGGTACGAAATCGTGGTCATGCTGGACCCCGGCGCGATCACGCCGCTGACGGCCACCAATTCGATGGGGGATTTCGTCTACTTCAGCTTCACGACGATGACCACGCTGGGCATCGGCGACATCGCGCCGGTCTCGCCATATGCGCGGTCGCTGGCGCTCTTGCAGTCGATCATTGGGCCGATGTACCTGGTGATTCTGGTAGCTCGCCTGGTGGCGATGTACGGCCGGCCAGTGGACACGTCCCCGGCCCAGCGAACCCCCAGTCGCGAGGAAAGACAGGCGAATGAGTCAGGAGAATAGTTTTCTCGACGCCGACCCGCGAGCCGTCTTGGATTCGTTGAACGACGGCCTTTATGTTGTGGACAGGGACAGGCGGATCGTCTACTGGGGGCGGTCGGCCGAGCGGATCACCGGCTGGCAGGCGGGCGACGTCGTCGGGAAGCGATGCTCCGATGGCGTCCTCTGCCACATCGACAAAGACGGGCATCGGCTGTGCGGCGAGGAGCGCTGTCCCTTGTACCGGGCCATGGTGACCGGGCAAGGCAGCACGACACCGGTGATCGTGTTCGCCCGGAGCAGCGAGGGACACCACATCCCAATGCAGATCAGTGTCGCACCGGTAAGGGATTCGGCCGGTAAGGTCGTCGGCGGCGTGGAGACATTTCGGGACCTGTCCATCGAGTTTCGTGATCTTCGCCGCGTGAAGACGATACAGTCTTTGGCCTTGCGGAACGACGTGCCGGCGGACGACCGCGTTCGAATATCGACCCACTATGTGCCTCACGACATCGTCGGCGGCGACTTCTACGCCGTGGCCAAACTGGATGCGGGCCGCTACGGGTTCCTGCTAGCCGATCTCGCCGGCCACGGCGTCGCGGCGGCTCTATACACGATGTACCTCAGCTCCCTTTGGGAGGCAAACCATGCTCTGGTCTCGACTCCCGCCGCATTTGCCGCGACGATCAACACCAGCCTCTGCAACCTGATAAAGGAAGAAGAGCCGTTCGCCACGGCGCTCTGCGGCGTGCTGGACCTCCAGCAAGGCGAGTTGCGCATCGTGGGCGCGGGCGGCCCGCCGCCTCTCTTGATCCGAAACGGCAATGAGTATGAAGAGCTGGCCTGCTCGGGGCTGCCGCTAGGGCTAATGGAAGGGGCCGCTTACGACGAGATCGCCGTGGCGGTCCGAGATGGCGATTGCTTGCTGATGTTCACGGACGGTGCCCTTGAGATATGCCTCCCCGGCGGCGGGCTGGTCGATTCCGCGGGGCTTGTTGACATTCTGAAGGACCTGGGCTACCCGGGCTCGGACGTCGAGCTTGCCACGATTGAAGAAGAACTGCTGCGACGCTCGGACCGAATCCGCTTTGACGACGACCTGACCATGCTAGAGATGCGTTTAACCTAGAACACGGTTACCAGCGAACACCTGCCGCCGGAACAGGCGGATGGGGCAGCAAGCCGGGAAGCTGCTTGCACGACTCCCAGACGGTGCTACAATTCCTCAGGCGGCCCGGGATGGTCGTGGGCATGAAGCGGGTCGGGAAGTCCCGGACTATCTAGACACGCTCGGTTAGCATTTCAGAAAGGGCTTCATCTCATGGCTGCGCTACACAAGACATTCAGGCTGGTGGGCACTCTCATTGGCGCGGGGCTGGTGGCTGCGAGTGTGGTGTCGGTGTTCTTGATCCATTGGCGGACCGAGCCGCCTTCCCCGCCGCAACCTGTTCGCCCCCTTAAGACACTCATCGTCGGGCAGGCCATCCCCCCCGCCGGGCGGGTGTACCCCGGCAGGATACGCGCCAATGAGGAAGTGGACCTGGCATTCCAGGTGGCCGGCCCGTTGATTGAGCTGCTCGTAAGGAACGGCCAGGAGGTCGCCGAAGGTGAGCTGCTGGCTCGGATCGATCCGCGCGACTTCCAGAACATTCTCGACGCCCAAACAGCCACCGCCGTTCAGGCGGAGATTGACCAAGAACGCCTTGAAGCGGCCCAGGCCGTCGGGGCGGCTACCGCTATGGAGGCAGACACCGCGCGCGTAACAGCGGAGGTAGCTGAAGCCAACCGCAAGATCGCCGCCAAAGCCCTGGAAGACACCTACCTCCGCGCACCGTTCGCGGGGATAATAGCTCGAACGTTCGTGGATAACTTTCAGAACGTCCAGGCCCGCCAAGCTGTCCTACGCCTGCAGGACATTTCGCACGTCGATATCGAAGTGAACCTGCCGGAGCAACGCATTGCGATGGCCAGGGCGACGCGGGATGAGTACCGTTTCGTCGTGACGTTCGAGTACCTGCCCGACCGGCAGTTCGAGGTGACGCTCAAGGAGTTCGCCACCGACGCAGACCCAGCCACGCAGACATATGCCGTCATCTTCACCATGCCCCAGCCGGAGGATATGCTGACGCTACCGGGCATGACGGTGACGGTAAATGAAACGCGCAATCGCCAACCCACCGAGGATGCATCCGCCGGCTATCTACTGCCGGTCAGTTCAGTGGGTATCGACGGCGTGGGCGGCTATTACGTGTGGCTTGTCACGCAGGCGCAGGGCGAGACGTATGTCACTCGCCGCGTGAACGTCGCCGTCGGCGAAATGGAGCATGACAGTATCCTCGTCACCGAGGGAGTCCAAGCGGGCGACCGGATCGCCGCAGCGGGCATTCACTTTCTCCGCGACGGCCAGTTCGTCACGCTGCTGGACGGGCGGGCTGGGGAGCGCGTGGAATGAACCTTGCCGAAATGGCGATACGCTACAAGACCGTCTCGATGGTCGCGGTTATTCTCATCGTCGGCGGCGGGCTACACTCCTACCAGAGCCTGGGCCGATTGGAAGACCCCGAGTTCACGATCAAGAACGCCCAGATATTCACGCGCTATCCCGGCGCGACGGCCATGGAAGTGGCTGACGAAGTCACCGACGAGATCGAGACCGCCGTCCAGCAGATGGGCCAACTCAAGCTCGTCACCAGCATCTCCGAGCCGGGCCTGTCGACCGTACTTGTCGAGATGAAGGATAAGTACGACAGGGCTACGCTGCCGCAAGTGTGGGACGAACTCCGCCGCAAGGTCGGCGACGCGCAGGGCAACCTGCCGGGCGGCGCCGCCGAGTCAGTCGTCTACGACGATTTCGGCGACGTCTACGGCGTGTTCTTCGCCGTCTACGGCGACGGGTACACATATGCCGAACTGAAGCGGCACGCCGATCTCCTCCGCCGGGAGCTGCTGGGTGTGCAGGATGTCGCCAAGGTGACGCTCTTTGCCGACCTGCCCGAAGCCGTCTACGTGGAGATCTCTCGGGGTCGGCTTGCCCAGTTGGGCATTCCGCCGCAGTGGATATACGCATCGCTGGCCGGGCAGAATCTGGTGTCGCCGGCCGGGAAGATCGAAGTCGGCGACGAATACATTCGCATTCAACCCACAGGCGAGCTGACGAGCGTGGAGCAAATCGGCGACGTGCTGATCCTCCAGGGAGACGGCACAACCACCAAGCTTCGCCTGCGAGACGTCGCGACGGTCCGGCGAGGCTACGTGGACCCGCCCGCCGCCATCATGCGTTTCAACGGCCGGCCCGCTATCGGAATCGGCATTTCTGCCGTCCAAGGCGGCAACGTCGTTACGATGGGCCAGGCCATCGACGAACGCCTGGACGCCCTTGCCGCCCAGACGCCCATCGGCATCGAGCTGGGCACAATCGCCCATCAAGCCGACGCCGTCACCATTGCCATAAACGGCTTTGTCATCAGCCTGGTCGAAGCCTTGGCGATTGTCATCGGCGTGCTGATGATAGCCATGGGCCTGCGAAGCGGCGTGCTGATCGGCGCGATCCTGCTGCTGACAGTGCTGGCGACGCTGATCGTGATGGACATTTGCGGGATTATGCTCGAGCGGATCAGCCTGGGCGCACTGATCATAGCCCTGGGGATGCTGGTGGACAATGCCATCGTTGTCGTCGAGGGCATACTGGTCAACATACAGAAGGGCATGAACCGCATAGAGGCGGCCTCGTGTGTAGTCAAGCAGACGATGTGGCCACTTTTCGGCGCGACCGTAGTGGCGGTGCTGGCCTTTGCCGCCATCGGCGCCAGTCAGGATAGCACCGGCGAGTACTGCCGCAGCCTGTACCAGGTGATCCTGATATCCCTGCTGGCCAGCTGGCTGCTGGCGGTGACGATAACGCCGTTATTCTGCGTGGGGTTCCTCAAGGTTAAGCCCGACGGCGCCGACCCCTACGGCGGCATCTTCTTTCGCGGGTACAAGGGTCTGCTTTCGCTGTGCCTCCGCTGGCGATGGCTGACGGTGATCGTCATGGTGGGCATGCTGCTGGTGGCCGTCCGCGGGTTCGGGTACGTCAAGCAGAGCTTCTTTCCGGATTCCACCCGTCCGCAGTTCATGGTCCACTACTGGCTGCCGCAGGGCACGCACATCAGCAAGACCGCAGACGACCTGAGCACCATCGAAAACCATGTGCGCGCCCTCGACGGCGTAACGGACGTTGCCACCTTCACGGGAAAAGGAGCGCTGCGGTTCCTGCTGACCTACTCCCCGGAAGACACCAACAGCGCCTATGGCATGCTGCTGGTGAGTGTGGACGACTACAGGAATATCGACGATCTCATTCCAATCATCGATGATTACATCAGCTCCAATTTCCCCGACGCGCTGGCATTCTCTCGCCGCTTTGTAATGGGGCCGGGAGATCCAAGCAAGATCCAGGTCCGTCTTCGCGGGCCGGACCCGGACGTACTGCGCGGACTGGCCGACCAGGTCCGCCAGGTAATGCGCGACGAGCCGCGCGCCACCGACGTGCTGGACGACTGGCGAGGCCGAGTGCCGCTGGTGAGGCCCGTCATCGCGGAGACCCAGGCCCGCAACGCCGGCCTGACGCGGAAGCAGATAACAAGCGCCCTGGAAATGGCGTCCAGCGGCCTGCGCGTGGGCGTGTTCCGTGAAGGTGACGACCTGCTGCCGATAATCGCCAGGTCCCCACAGACCGAACGGGCAGATATCGCCAGTCTGCATGACATTCAAATATGGAGCCCGGTAGCACAGCGCACGATCCCGGCGCGTCAGGTAGTGCTGGGGTTCGAGACCGTCTCGGAGAACTCCATCATCCGCCGCCGCAACCGCCTGCCCTGCCTTACCGTCAAGTGCGACCCCCGTAGCGGCGCTGCTGAGCCCGTCCGCAGCCGGATCGAACGGGCCATCCAGGCCAGGATCGACTCCGGCGAAATGGTCTTTCCGCCCGGCTACACGATGGAGTGGGGCGGAGAGCTCGAGGACTCCGGCGACGCGCAGGCCGCCCTGAAAAGCAAGCTACCGGTCGTGGGCTTGATGATGTTTATGGTGGTAGTCGTGCTGTTCAACTCGATCCGCCAGCCGCTGGTCATCTTTCTTACCGTCCCGTTGGCGCTAATCGGCGTGACGGCTGGACTGCTGCAAACGGGTCAGCCGTTCGGCTTCATGGCGCTGCTGGGCTTCCTGAGTTTGTCGGGCATGCTGATCAAGAATGCGATCGTGCTCATCGATGAGATCAACATCCAAGCGAGAGAAAACGACGATCTGCAGGCGGCAATAGTCGAGGCCGGCGTGCGTCGTGTCCGCCCGGTATCGATGGCGGCGATGACGACCGTGCTGGCGATGATCCCGCTGCTGGGCGACGCGTTCTTCGTGTCGATGGCGGTGACTGTAATGTACGGCCTGGCGTTCGCGACAATACTGACGATGATCGTAGTGCCCGTGCTGTACGCCTGCTTCTACCGTGCCCGCGGACCGGGAGGTCAGGCCTTGCCGCCCACGCTGTGATGGCGGACCGATGCGAGGACGAAGGCGCGCCCCGCGTTGGCGATCGGTTGTCGGCGGGAATAGGCTCAGGTGCAGCAGGTGGTCCTCGACCTGCTGGCCCAAGGGGGGTAGCGATTCCGCCTGGCGGCGAGCGGGCGGGGGGAGAGAGACTGAATGTGACACCGGGCAGCCTGCTTTGTCACAGTGCCACCCGCCGAGAAGACAGAACGGGCAGCAGCCTTTCTGCAAAGGGCCGCCGCCCGTTGCGTGTGTGTAGTCAGTTGTGAGGCCGTGACGCTATTTCTTCCTGCGTCGCAGCACAGCCAGGCCGCCCAGGGCCAGCAGGCTCATCGTGGCCGGCTCGGGCGTTACCATGACGCTACCCCACCAGTTCCACATTGGCATCTGCGGCAGCCCGCCCGGGGGCAGGGGGGACATGGCGGCTGTTAGGCCGTTCTCCAGACCAATGATTGTGATCACCTGTGACGCGTCGAACGCCGGGTTGGTGAAGAATATCGGCAAGACGGTGTTGACAGGCACGATGGATTCGATAGCCGAGGCAGGCCCTGGAGGGAACGGCGGAATGAAATCGGCAATCGGGCCGATCGTCACATCCCACTGCGTGTTCCACGCGATGGTGTTGGGGAAACCGACCCCAGCCGTAGGGCCACACAGCCACGTCCACAGCCTCATCGCTCCGTTGACGTCCAAAAAGCCCAGGCTGATCGAGTTCATCTGCGTGCCGCTGGCGGCGAACTGCGGGGCAATCACCGAAGCCGACAGCGTCTGGGTCCTGATGTCCGGATCCAGGTCGTAGGTGTACTCCCAGCCGCCTGTGAAACTCTCGCCGGTGTCGTCTCCCCAGCCCATGATCAGGCCCGCGTCATCGGGAATTTCCTCGCCGTTGTCCAGCACGTACGGCAGACCCGGTGCGCCCGGCCCCAGCGGGTCGAGGAACGGCTCGGTGTAGGTCCCAGACGGAGGGGTCCAAGTGGGGTTGTTGGCCTCAATATCGCTGAACATCCAGTCGGGTATCGGCGACATCTGGCTGAAATCCGCCTCGGTCTCGAACGAAACGAAGGGGATCGCCCAGGCTGCGCTCGTTAGGGCTGCCAGCACTACTACCGTGGCTCCATACTTCCAAATACTCCTAGACATGATCGTGTTTCCTTCCTCGCCTATGGCGAACGCCTTTGCCGAGGGCCGCCGGAACAAGGGCCAACGGAACGCTCCGCTCACTTCACGCTCCTTGCGCCAGCATCCTCTCGCAAGACTTGATGTAAAGAATCGGCCCAACAAACAAGGCCCGACAAAACATCCAGCGGCGTCCTTCTACGCCACGCCGCACAATTAGTCAAATATACAGTCGCGCAACACACTAATCCCAACCGCAATACCACAAGACTAGCACTTCACACACTGTCCGTCAAGACTAATGCCGACAACCTGCCCCGAATAGCCAGTTTGCTACGTAACTCCCGCATTTTGATCTTCCGTCGCCGGCCCTGCAGGCGACAACAGCTCGCCAGAGGGCGTAGCCCGAGCTATTATGGCGGAACTACGGGAAGGATTCTGAATGCCGCCGTGACCGGCGCTAGTAGTTCGCGTGCCGCGCGGCGGGCCACCAGTATAGATCGACGATCCCAGCACGCCGCCGCCGGTGGCGGGCCGCGGGCCGGGGAGGTCCCCGACTCCTACCGAATTGGCGCGAAATTCCCGGACCGGGCTCCAGCTGTGACTCCCGGGGCTGCTGATATGGCCTCCGCTGCCGATATTGGCTCGTCGTACCTGGGCGATCGTCGGCAGGAACGTTAATGCTAACACGAGACCGAACAACGTCAAAATGGCTAGGCGTTTGCTCATGACGAAACTCCTTTGCTTGTTTGAACGACTTGCAATTATAGACGTCCCGCGGAAGTCTCAGCGCCGGCGCCGGAAATGGCATAGCGCCCGGCCCCAGCCCAAATGAACTCTCGGACCTGTTGGCACGGCTCGAAGTCGCAGAGCGACTACTGCTTATCTACATCGGCGATTTTGCCCCATCCGCCCACTCTGGCAGCAGTGCTCGGCGGCAACTGTGTTCTAGGCTAGTCGCATCTCCAGCATGGCCAGGTCGTCGTCAAAACGGATTCGGTCAGAGCGTCGCAGCAGTTCTTCTTCGATCGCGGCAAGTGCGATGTCCGAGCCCGGGTAGCCCAGGTCCTTCAGGATGTCAACGAGCCCCTCGGAGTTGAGCTTAAGACCAAGGCATGCAAGAGCTCTGGCAAGAAGCGGAAGGAGTAGGTGAATCATGGCGACCGCATACAAAGAGACCTACACGAAACCGTTGCCCGATAGGGCGGAATTGTTCACTCACAAGGGCAAGCGCTTTGCCCGCTGGACTGACGGCAAGGGCAAGAAGCAGACCGAGCCTGTCACTAAGGATGGTACACGGCTTGCCCTTCGGGCGGGCACGTACACGGCCAAGTATCGGGACGGGCAGGGGATCGTCCGCAAGGTATCGACCGGCTGCAGGGACGAAACGGCGGCTGGACCAACCCGAGAGGCGTATGCTGCCGCCAGCCAAAGAGCCTTATCATACCGCGCAGAGAGAATCCATCAAGTCGGGTAAACACCTGACAGTGGCTTGTCCGTGCATCGAGGGCCTTCCGACTTCCTCTCCGGAGGGAGTCAGACGACTAGATGACGGCGGTTGAATGTTGGCGCTGACGCGGGCATAATGTCTGCGCTCATCGCGGTAACCGCGCGAGGGCAGAAGTCGTGGCCAATTGGACGGGGCAGAAGATGGCAGCGAAGAAACAACAGGGAAGTGATCTGTTCATCGTCGATAACAGCGACAAGGACTGGAAGGTCCTGCGCTACCTTCACGACTGGTGTCAGCTCTCGGCGACCATCGATATCGCAACGGGCTACTTCGAGATCGGCTCGCTCCTTGCCCTGAAAGACGAGTGGCAGAAGGTCGATAGGATCCGTCTGCTGATGGGCGATGAGGTATCGCGCCGAACAAAGAAGGCCTTTGCCGAGGGCCTCCAACACGTCACCGGCAAGCTGGACGACAGCTTGGAGCAAGAGAAGGAGACCAACGACTTCCTGACCGGTGTGCCGGCGATTGTCGAGGCGATACGGTCCGGGAAGATCGACTGCCGTATCTATCGCAAGGAGAAATTCCACGCCAAGACATACATCACGCACGCGCGGCAGGAGGTCATTGGCTCCTTCGCCCTGGTCGGCTCGTCCAACTTCACCTATCCCGGGCTTAGCGAGAACATCGAACTGAATGTTCAGCTGACTGGCCGCCAAGTTACGGCGCTGCAGTCCTGGTACGAGGACCATTGGAAAGCTGCCGAGGACGTGACGCCCGATGTTCTCCACACCATCGAACGTCATATCCGCGAGTACCAGCCGTTCGAGGTGTACACCAAGGCATTGCAGGAGTTCTTCCGCGGCCACGAAATGACGGCGACGGAGTGGGAGAGGAATGAGTCCAGGATCTACCAGATACTGTCGCAGTACCAGCGGGAAGGCTACCACGCCATGCTCAAACGGGCTAGCCGGTACGGCGGGGCATTCCTTTGTGACGGCGTGGGCCTGGGCAAGACGTTCGTAGGCCTGATGCTCATCGAGCGCCTTGTCGAGTTTGACCGCAAACGGGTGGCGCTGTTCGTGCCGAAGGCCGCACGGAAGCCCGTTTGGGAGAAGGAACTGCGGAAGCGGCTCCCGCACTTATTCGGCAAGTTCAGCAACCTGGAGATATTCAACATTACTGACCTACTGCGAGGCGGCACCTTCCCGGAAGACTTGCAGAGCGTCCGCGAACGAGCAGACGTTATCCTCATCGACGAGGCCCATCACTTCCGCAACACCGGGACCAAGGGCGAGGATGAGTCGGAACGACTGTCGCGGTACTGGCAGATGTTCGACATCACGCAGGACAAGAAGGTCTTCATGTTGACCGCCACGCCCATCAATAACCGCCTGACCGACCTTCAGCACATGATCGAGCTGTTTACGCATCGGCAGCGAGACTACTTCAAGGACGCGCCCCTCGGCATTCATTCCCTGCCCGGCCACTTCCGGCAGATGGAGAACGCCCTCGAAAAGACAATTCAAGCAAGGCAGACGGGCGGTGATGTGCTTTCGACGAATCTTGCCGAGGCCGAAGACGTGCTTGGCCAGGATGATCTCTTCCGTGAGCTCGTCGTTCAGCGCAGTCGGGCCTACGTCAAGAAGAGCCTGGAGCAAAGCGGCGCCGGCGAGGTCCTGTTCCCAAAGCGGCGCGACCCGAAAGTCGTCCCTTACTCGGTCAAGCAAACATACGGCAAGCTGCTGGCCATGATGGAGGAGGCCTTCAGCAAAGAGAAGCCACTGTTCTCCCTGGCCATCTACTACCCACTGGCCTACTACAAGGGCGATGACGACTCGATTGACCCGCTGGCCGAAGGCAGACAGAAACAAGTCGTTTCCCTAATACGAACGGGGTTCCTGAAGCGCTTCGAGAGTTCCGTCGAGGCCTTCACCATGTCTTGCTGGAACCTTTTGCGAAAGCTGATGGCCTGGGTCGAGGTCCACGCAAAAACGGACTCAGAGAAGGGGATACTGGAACGCTGGAAGCTGCAGCACAAGAAACTCATCGGCTATATCAAAGAACACCAGAAAGAGCTGTTCGGCGACAGGGATGACGAGGACGCCGACGAAGATATCGTGCCGCCGGAGATGCTGGAAGCGGTGGAGGAACTGTCCAGGGACCAGTTCAAGGTGGAGGAGATTATCCAAGAGACGCTGCTTGACCTCAGCCAGCTCGCCACGTTCTTGGGAGAACTGGAGAAGTTCAAGCCGTCCCAGGACAAGAAACTGAGTGCGTTGCTGCGCCTGCTCAAGAATGACCCCGTACTGAGCAATCACAAGGTCATCATCTTCACTGAGTTCATGGACACCGGTCGCTACCTGAAGCGGCAGTGCCAAGAAGCCGGGATTGATGGCGTCGAGGAGATCGACAGCGGCGTCAAGGGGGACCGTGGCATTGTCATCCAACGATTCAGCCCGTACTACAACGATTCTTGCAGTGCTGACCTGGCTGAGAAAGGTCTGGACGAGATTCGCGTCCTGATCTCCACGGACGTTCTCTCTGAGGCTCTGAACCTTCAGGACGCCACGCGGATCATCAACTACGACCTGCATTGGAACCCCGTCCGCCTCATGCAGAGGATCGGCCGCGTAGATCGCCGCATTGACCCGGAGGTGGAGGCTCGTCTCGTTGCGGACCACCCCGACGAGGCGAAGATACGGGGGGACATCGCCTACTGGAACTTCCTGCCGCCTGACGAGCTCGAAGAACTGCTAAAGCTGTACCGGCTGGTCTCGAAGAAGACACTCCGCATCTCCAAGACCTTCGGCATTGAGGGCAAGAAGCTCCTCAAGCCGGACGACGACTATGAAGATCTCAAAGACTTCCACGACGCCTACGAAGGCAGGCTCTCGCCGGTCGAGGCGATGCACCTGGAGCTCCAGAAGCTACTCAAGGACGACCCGGAGCTTGAGGAGCGACTGGCCCAACTGCCCGGTCGCGTCTTCAGCGGCAAGGCCCATCCGTCGGCCAAGAGCAGGGCCGTTTTCTTCTGCTACGCGCTGCCCGGCCGAGGAGTTGGCCAAAGTGAAGAAGCCGAGGAGCCTGTCGAGACGGCCGAATGGTCAATCGAAGCAGGCTTCGTACAATGGTATCTCTACGATCTCTTTACGGAGAAGATCCTCGAAGACGCGACGGAGATCGTAGATGTCGTGCGATGCGAGCCAGACACAGAGCGAGTGTGCGAGATCGACAGGCCGATACTTGCAGACATTCGGGCTCAGGTCGAAAAGCACATCAAGAACACATACCTCAAAAAGGTCCAGGCGCCCGCTGGCGTCAAGCCGATCCTTCGCGCATGGATGGAGTTGAGTTGATGAGCATCGCCGAAGACATCCAGAACGCTATTGCCAACATCAACGACCAGGAATCGTTTATCCAGAAGCTTCTGATTGATGCGCTACACTGGGAGATTGATCCGAGCGTCCAGGACTTGGAAGAAACAGCTTACGAGTACACAGCAGACGAGCTTAACAGCCCTCTGCTTGATGA
>SDBT01007826.1_pt1 | contig 17547 bp, 15 predicted proteins | sample 2277101 | NCBI WGS metagenome assembly SDBT01 (sample SAMN10404973, study PRJNA504765) | marine sediment metagenome | isolation source: marine sediment core GS10_PC15, 103 cmbsf | place: Arctic Ocean: Southern Knipovich Ridge | collected 2010 | reverse complement strand
CATCTTCTACTGCGCGGGCGTCAGTGGGGTGCTGTGCAACGACACGACCGGCGACATCCTCGACGTGTGCGACGGGGTAGACAACGACTGCAACGGCGCCACGGCCGATGGCGCCGACGAGCCAACTCTAGGCGACCCCTGCGACGGCGCTGACAGCGACCTGTGCACGGAGGGCAACTTCTACTGCAATGGCGCCGCCGGCATGGCTTGCAACGACATTACCGGCGACACCCTCGAGATCTGCGACGGGCTGAACAACGACTGCAACGCCGCTACGGCCGACGGCGCCGACGAGCCCACCCTCGGCGCCCCCTGCGACGGGGCCGATAGCGACTTGTGCCAAGAGGGCAACTTCTACTGCAACGGCGTCGCCGGCATGGCCTGCGACGACACCACCGGCGACATCTTCGACCTGTGCGACGGGCTCGACAACGACTGCAACGCCGCCACGGCAGACGGCATCCACGAACCCACCCTCGGCAACCTCTGCGACGGCTCCGACAGCGATCTGTGCCTCGAGGGAAACATCTACTGCAACGGCATCAGCGGCTTGGCCTGCGACGACACCACGACCGACACCCTCGAGATCTGCGACGGGCTGAACAACGACTGCAACGGCGCGACGGCCGATGGCGCCGACGAGCCCACCCTCGGTGACCCGTGCGATGGCCCGGACAACGACTGGTGCAAAGAGGGCGTCTTCTACTGCAACGGCGCCAGCGGCATGGCCTGCAACGACTTGACCGGCGACATCGCCGAGGTGTGCGACGGGGTGGACAACAACTGCAACCTCCTGGTCGATCAGGCCGAGGTGCCGGTCTCCGCGATGTGTACCGACGTGCCGAACGCGACAGAGGACTGCGCGGGCGCGAGCGGCTGTGTCATCGCCTCCTGCGACACGAACTACTACAACACCGACGGCCTCTACAGCACGGGCTGCGACTGCCTCACCGATCCACTGCCCGCGAGCGCCGGCGCCACTTGTAACACGGCCATCGATCTCAACGCGGCCCTCGGCACCAACTTCATCGACTCGCTCGGTATCAACACCTCGAGGACGGGCAACGCCGCGCCCGCCGGTCGGTCGGTGTGGTACGTGTTCACCGCCGAAGACGACAACAACGACGACATCATCGGCGACGAGTTCCACGCCATGGTGGAGTTCGTGGTCAACCAGGACAACGCCTACAGGATCGACGTCTACCGGGGCGGCTGCCCCGGGGTGGGCACCCCGGTCTGCGCGAGCGAGGCCAACATCTGGGAGTACTACACCAACTTCAACCGGACGTCCGTCGGCTGCACCGTTTCCGCGCCCTGCGGTGAGGGCAACTGCCGCAACGCCAACACCGCGGGTTTCAACATCTGCAACAGCGACACCCAGGTGTTGTACGTGCGGGTGTTCCGGCTCGACGGAGCGCTGTCGTGCGGCAGCTACCAGCTGCGCTTCTCGAACGGCATCTGCCCGTCCACGCAGATCAGCCTCTCGCCTCCTTGTCTATAGCCCGGCGGAGCCGTAGCGAGATAGGGTAGCGGTTTCCGATTCAGTCCAGCGGTGCGGTCAACGGCGGGGCGCTGCCCTGGTCCATCAGCTGCAAGCCGCGGATCTTGCGGCGCACCAGGGTGGCGTCCGGCGCGTGGGGGGCGACTTTCAGGTAGGCCTTGAGCTCCTCGATGGCCTTTTTCAAGTCGCCCTTCTGGTGAAAGGCGTCGGCCAGGGCCTTGTGCAGGTCGCTGGTGATACCGGCCGACAGCTCGGATTTCAAGGCCTCCCGGTAGTCGACGATGGCCCTGTCGACGAAGGCGTGATCCCGTTTTCCCACGCTCAGCTTCTTGTACACGTGGGCCCGGTTGAACAGGGCCGCCGGGTACTCCGGGCGCAGCTGAAGCGCCTTGTCGAGGTGCTTGAGCGCCAGCTCCCACTGCCCCCGCTCGATGTAGGAGTGACCCAGCATGTTGTAGGCCACGTCGAAGTCGGGCTTGATCTCGATCGCCTTCTGGAAATCCGCGATGGCCTCGGTCAGGTACTCGGCCTTCTTGACCGGGTCGGTGGTGTGGCGGCGCTTGTTGAGCATGTGCTCCCCGTGCTCCCGGGCCTTGGCCGCTTCACTGCGCACGAATACCGTGTGCCCCCCGCCCGTCAAGAACAACAACAATCCCCCGACGCCGAGGCCGACGATGACCAGAATGACGATGAGGTACTTGCCCGACATGGCCGGTCAGATCGGGTCGACGGTGAAACTCAGCTTGATCTTGACCTTGCCCAGCATGATGCCCTGGGGGACGGTCCGCGTGACCGCGGTGTCGATGGTGTAGGTCGTGATGCCCAGCATGGCGAACTCGAAGCGCAGCATGTAGCGGCTCATGTCCTCTCTGCCGTTCGGAGTGAACTGCACCTGTCCCTCGCCGGTCACGCCGGCTCCGATCGACGGCACCACGGCCACCTTCTTGGAGGAGGTATCGGAGATTTCGGTTGTACCCAGATCGTCCATGTACAGGTCCAGGGCCGGCAGGGCGAAGTTGAGCGAGTTCTCGGTGATGTCGTAGGAGATGGACTCGATCGTAACCGCCTTGACCTTGCCCGCCGCGACGTATTTCTTCAGATCTTCCTGGTCGCTCAGGTCGACGTCCTGGGCCGGCAGCTCGAACTCGAAGGTCTCCTCGACCGTGGGCATGTCCACGCAGACTGGCGGATTGGAGTCATCGCAGACCTGGTCGGGAATCTCGTTCAGGCCGGACAGGTCGATCGTGTATCCAGCCGGCATCTGGTCGTTCAAGGCCTGCTCGAGCTGGTCGCGGGCCTGGTTGGCGTTCAGATCGAAATCGAACTCCTGGGTGGGCAGCGAGATGGTGATGCCATCGGTGGCGGCATCCAAAAGCCCGCACCCGCCCGTGAGCCCGGCTGCGGACAGGGCTGCCACGGCGGCCAGTGGAAGAGCCAAGACAACAAGAAAATTCTTCATCGAGTGCCTCCGATATCGGGTGGTTACAATCGGTTTATACTAACCCCTGGGCCGTTGAACTGTCAATCAAGGGGCGTTCCAGGGCATCTTTGGAGTGGCGCAGCGTTCGGCCAGGGGGCCCTGGTCGAGATCGTCCCACCAGGCGTGCTCTTCGATGTAGGTGTAGGCGAAGATGACGAATCCGCGAGCCCCGAGCTGGCGGGAGACCGAGATCTCGTCGGCGATCTCGTCGAACAGGTCGTAGTCGCCGTGGATCCCCGCGTAGATGTGCCTTGTGGCCGCGCCGTCGAGGTGGTCCTGGAGCATGCTGGCGAAATCCAGCCGCTGGCCGGGCGGGTCGGTCAACGGGAAGTAGAGCATCGGCACCAGCGCGTCCACGTATCCGGAGGCGACCCAGGCCCAGGGGTCCTGGTAGAACTCGTGGAAACCCTCGGAGACCGCGGACCAGCCCCAGACGTTCTCGCGGATGAACCACACCGCGGCCGACAGGACCACGTCGGGCCGGATCTCCTGGACGGTCCGGTGGATCGACTCCACCAGGAGATTCACCTGGCGACGCTGCCAATCCTCCCAGCCGAGCAGTGGTTCCTGGGCGACGGCCTGGGTGTACGCCTCCTCCGAGAGGGCATCGTGGCTGTATCCGGGGCCCGGGTAGCGGATGTAGTCCAGGTGCACCCCGTCCACCGCATAGCGGGTCACCAGGTCCTCGACGACCGACCGGATGTGCTCGCGCACACCGGGCACGCCGGGGCTCAAGAAGACGTACCCCTCGCCGCAGTTGCCGAGCATGGACATCCCGTCGGCGTCGGCCATTGTCCAGTCGGGGTGTTCCTCCAAAACGTGGGGGATCCCCTCCGAGACCGGCAGGGCCGATCCGCAGGTCCAGGCGCTCATGGTGTTGATCCAGGCGTGCACCTCCAGGCCGGCGGCGTGGGCGGCGTCGATGGCCTCCTGGAGGGGATCCCAGCCCGGATCGCGCCCCAGGGCGCCCGTCAGTCGCGCGGCCCAGGGCTCCTTCGTCGATGAGTAGTAGGCGTCCGCGGTGCCGCGCACCTGGAAGTAGATCTGGTTGAATCCGGCGCCGGCCAGGTCCTGGACGATGGCCTGGACGTCCGTGGCCGACGAGAAGTTCCAGCGGGTCACCCACACGCCGCGCGCCTCGTAGCAGGTTTGGGGATCGCCGTCGTCGCCTGTCGCGTCCCCGCCATCCGCGTCCGTTCCCGCGTCCGCGTCCGTTCCCGCGTCCGCATCCGTTCCCGCGTCCACGGCCGGGCCGGAGCCTCCGCAGCCGAATACGATCGACACGAAGACCAGGAACATGAACGATGCCGGGATCCTGCACATGGTCAGCGGTTTCCCAGGGCGGAGACCGCCTCCTCGGCGAGGGTGTACGGGTCCGAGGAGCGCTCGCGCATGTGGTTTGTGATCAGCTTGAGGTGGTCCTCGTGCATCAGGTATGACCACCCGCGCGCGAACAGGGTGCGGCGGTATATCTCCAGGAACTCCCGGCGCAGGCGCGCATCGACGAACCGCGGATCCTGGCAGGCCTTCTTATATTCCTCCTGGTGGGCGTCGACGGCCTGGAGCAACTCGTCGATGCCCTCGCCTCGCAGCGCCACCGTCTTTATTATCCGCGGGACCCACTCGTCCGGGGCCAGGCGTTTCTCGGCCGGCTTGGCGCCGACCTGCACCCGGCCGCCGTGATGCATCAACTCTCCGTGGGTGGGCCTGGCCCCGCGGCCCAGGTCGAGCATCTGCTCCAGATCGCGCACGGTCCGATCGGCCCCGTCCCGGTCGGCCTTGTTGACCACGAACACGTCGGCGATCTCCAGGAGGCCGGCCTTGATCGCCTGGATCTCGTCGCCCATCCCGGGGGTCACGATAACCAGGGTGGTGTGGGCCAGACGCTGGACCTCGACCTCGTCCTGACCGACCCCGACCGTCTCGACCAGGATCATATCCCAGCCGGCGGCGTCCAGAGCGTGCACCACGTCGGTCGTGGTGTTGGTGAGCCCGCCCAGGTGGCCGCGGGTGGCGAACGAACGGATGAACACCCCCTCGTCCAGGGCGTGCTCCTGCATGCGGATCCGATCGCCCAGGATTGCGCCCCCGGTAAAGGGGCTGGAGGGATCGATGGCCACCACGGCCACGGTCCTGCCCCGCTGACGATATCGACCGATCAGCTGGTTGGCCAATGTGCTCTTGCCGGCCCCCGGGCTTCCGGTGACCCCGATGATGGCCGCGCGGCCTGTGTGCCGGTAGAGCTTCTTCAGGGCGGACCGGGCCTCCGGCAGTCCGTCGTCGATCCAGCGCAACAGCCGGGCCGAGGCACGCACGTCCCGGTTCAGTACCTTTTCCACGAGATCCATGGAAACCGGCCTCAGCCGCCGCCGGCGCTCCTGTCGCGTGCGCGCACCAACTCGCCCAGGTAGTCGTTGACCGAGGCGATCACCTCGTCCACCTCCACCCGCAATTCATCTCGCTGCCCGGTCGGGATCATCTCCAGCTGGGCCATCTGGTCGAGATGGTCTTGCAGCGCGAACAAGGCACCACGGCTCTCGAGCGCCCGGCGGATCCCGGACCGGAAGGTGCCCTCGCCGAAGCCGGTCACCAGGGCGGCCGTCACCGTGGTAGCGGCGCTCTTCATGCGGTTGGCCAGATTGTCGCGCTCGTCCTCGGGCAGACCCTTGGCGAGTAAATAGAGCTTGACGCGCAGGTTCCGGCCCAGCTTGTGTGCCGGGATGTCCGAGAACCGCCGATAGCCGGCCGGCCCGACCCCGGACCTGGCCGCGGCAAGCAGGATCCGGTCCTCGGAATTTTCGGGACTTTCGACTTGCGGCGGGCGTCCGGCCGGCTCGCTGTGCTTGATTCTTTTATATTGGGATCGTCCGTCGCCGGCCGCGGAATCCCGGCGACGGGCCGGCCGCTGGTCGCCCTTGGGACGTTCGCGCTGTGTCCCTGAACCGGCCTTGCGACGTCGGATTCCGTCCCCGGACCGCTTCCCCCTGCCCTTGCCCGCCTTGTCTTTCCTGTCGCCCATGGGACGCTATCTCGGCTGGACGTTCTTCCGAACCCACTCGACGATGGATTCGGTGGAAGCGCCCGGTGTGAAGATCCCGTCAATCCCCTTCTCCTTCAACTGGGGCAGATCTTCATCAGGTATTATTCCGCCGCCGAACACCACGATGTCCCCGGCGTCCTTGGTCTTCAGCCCGTCGACAACGGCCGGCATCAAGGTCATGTGGGCGCCGCTCATGATGCTCATGCCCACCGCGTCCACGTCTTCCTGGATGGCGGTCGTGACGATCATGTCGGGCGTCTGGTGCAGGCCGGTGTAGATCACCTCCATGCCCGCGTCCCTCAAGCTGCGGGCCACCACCTTGGCGCCCCGGTCGTGACCGTCCAGACCCGGCTTGGCCACCAGGATCCGAAGTTTGCGTTCCTCACTCATCGTCTTTCGCTCCTCGCTTGCGCTCGAAAACATTGCCAGGCAGGCCGTCTATGGCCCGCGAAGGCGGGCCGTCACAGCATGCCGGGGTCCTTGTGCTCGCCGAAGACGCCCTTGAGCGTCTGGATGATCTCGCCCATGGTGACGTAGTCCCGCACCGCCTCGACGAAGCGCTCCATCAGGTTGCCGCCGTCGCGGGCGGCTCGTTCGATCGACCTCAAGTGCTTCTGAACCGCGTCGTTGTCGCGGTTGCGCTTGACATCCTGGAGGTTGGCCTTCTGGCACCTCTCGACCTCCTGGTCGATCTTCAGAAGTGGGATCGGCATCTCCTCCTCGGCCACGTACCTGTTCACCCCCACGACGACCTTCTCCTGGCGCTCGAGCTGCTGCTGGTACCGGTAGGCCGCGTCGCCGATCTCCTTCTGGGGATAACCCAGCTCGATGGCGCGGACGATGCCGCCAAGCTCGTCGATCTTGTCGATGTAGCGCTGCGCCTCGGCCTCCAACTCGTCCGTCAGCCACTCGACGAAGTACGATCCTCCCAGGGGATCGATGGTGTTGGCCACCCCGGTCTCGTCGGCGATGATCTGCTGGGTGCGCAGCGCGACCGTGACCGCCTCCTCGGTCGGCAGCGCCATGGTCTCGTCCAGGGAATTGGTGTGCAGGCTCTGGGTGCCGCCGAGCACCGCGGACAGGGCCTGCAGGGCGGTGCGCACGACGTTGTTCATCGGCTGCTGGGCTGTCAGCGAACAGCCGGCCGTCTGGGTGTGGAAGCGCATCTTCATCGAAGCGCCCGATCTGGCCCCGAAGCGCTCCTTCATGAAGCGGGCCCACATGCGCCGGGCGGCCCGGTACTTGGCGATCTCCTCGAAGAAGTCGCTGTGGGAGTTGAAGAAGTAGCTCAGCCGGGGAGCGAAGGCGTCCACGTCCAGACCCGCATCGATGCCGGCCTGCACGTAGCCGATGCCGTCGGCCAGGGTGAAGGCCAGTTCCTGGGCGGCGGTCGAGCCGGCCTCGCGAATATGGTAGCCGGAGATGGAGATCGTGTTCCAGCGCGGCACGTGCTCTGTGCAGTATGCCAGGATGTCGGTGATGATCCGCATGGAGGGGCGCGGCGGGAAAATCCAGGACTTCTGCGCGATGTACTCCTTGAGGATGTCGTTCTGGATGGTGCCGCCGATCTCATCCGACGAGATCCCCTGCTTCTCGGCCACCACGATGTACATGGCCAGCAGGATGCCGGCCGGACCGTTGATGGTCATCGACGTGGTCACCCGGTCCAGCGGAATGCCGTCGAACAGGACCTCCATGTCGCGCAGGCTGTCCACGGCCACTCCGCAGCGGCCGACCTCGCCCAGCGAGCGGGGGTGATCCGAGTCGTAGCCCATTATTGTCGGGTAGTGGAAGGCCACCGACAGGCCGGTCTGGCCATTGTCCAGCAGGAAGCGGTAGCGCTTGTTGGTGTCCTCCGGGGTGCCGAAGCCGGCGAACTGGCGCATGGTCCACATCCGGCCGCGATACATCGTGGGCTGGACTCCGCGGGTGTATGGGTAGCGGCCCGGAAAGCCCAGCCTGCTTCCGAAATCGAACTCGCGCAGGTCGTCCGGGGTGACCAGCCGGGGGATCTCCTTGTCGGAGATGGTCGAGAAACGCACCAAGCGCTCGGGGAGACGCTCGAGCAGGCCCTTGAGCTCGTCCCGGGTCCAGCTCTCCTTCTCCCTCAGGATCTTCGCCAGCGCCTCGCTATCGTACAGCATCTTTACACCTAGCGCTCGATTCCCACCCGGGCCTTGATGCCCCGCTCGAAATAGTGCTTGATCTGCTTCATCTCGGTGACCAGATCAGCGGACTCGATGATGTCTTGATGGGCGTTCCGGCCGGTCAGGATCAGCTCGACATGGTCCGGTTTGATCCGGATCAGGTCCAACACGTCGTCCAGCGAGATCAGGCCGTAGTCCACGGCCACGTTGATCTCGTCCAGAATGACCAGGTCGTGGAGACCCTCCTCCAGCGTCATGCGCGCCAGTCTCAGGCCGTCCCTGGCCCACTCGATGTCGATCACCTCGGGGTTGTCCTTGGAGACGAACGTCTCGCGGCCCATCTCGCGAATCTCGATGAACCGCTGCAACCGGCGGGCCGTCTCCAGCTCGCCGTACTCGATGTTGCCCTTCATGAACAGGATCATGAACACCTTGAGGTTGTGCCCCACGGCCCTGAACGCCTGGCCCAGGGCCGCGGTGGTCTTGCCCTTGCCGTCTCCGGTGTAGATGTGAATGTAGCCGCGTTCGAGCTTCCTCTTCTTGACCATGTTCATCCCTCGAGAAGGAGTCGGGCGATGACCATCCGCTGGATCTCGCTGGTGCCCTCGTAGATGGTGGTCACCCGGCAGTCCCGCAGGAGCCGCTCCACGGGGTAGTCCTCCAAATAGCCGTAGCCGCCGTGGATCTGGAAACTCCTGGCGCAGATCCGGTTGGCCGCCTCGGTCGCGTACAGCTTTGCCATGGACGCCTGCCGGGTGAACGGAACCCCGCGCTCCTTCACGGAGGCGGCCCGCAGGGTCAGCAGCCGGGCGGCGTCCAGCTCCGTGGCGCTGTCGGCCAGCATCCACTGGATGGCCTGGTGCTCGGCCAATTTCTTGCCGAAGGTCTGGCGCTCCTGTGAATATGCCAGGGCCGCGTCCAGCGCGGCCTGGGCGATCCCGATGGCCTGCGACGCGACCCCGATGCGGCCGCCGTCCAGCGCCACCATGGCGATGGGGAATCCCCGGCCCTCCTCGCCCAGCAGGGCCGACTCGGGGAGCACCGCGTCCTCGAAGATCATCGAGACGGTGTTCGAGGCCCGCAGGCCCATCTTCTTCTCCTCGGGCCCGATCTTCAGCCCCGGGGCGTCTTTGGGAACCAGGAAAGCCGAGATGCCCCTGGAGCCGGGCCCGCCGGTCCGCGCCCACAACACGCTGACTCCGGCGTAGCTGCCCGAGGTGATGAACTGCTTTGTTCCGTTGACCAGCCAGCCGTCGGAGGTGCGCCTGGCCGTGGTGCGCAGCGCGCCGGCGTCCGAGCCGCAGCCCGGCTCGGACAGGGCGAAGGCGCCCGCGGTATACTCGCCGCTGGTGATCCTGGGCACGCAGTTGGCGATCTGCTCGGCAGTGCCGAACCTGCAGATGATCTCGGCCACCATGTTGGTCACGGCCATGGTGACGGCCGTGGATGCGCAGGCCCGGGCGATCTCCATCATGGCCAGCGAGTAGGACACCACTCCGGCCTCCACCCCGCCCCAGCGCTCTGGCACGTTGACGCCCATCAGGCCCAGCTCGGCCATCTGCCTGAGTTGCGCATGGGGGAACTCGCCGTTGCGCTCGCGCTCGGCCGCGCCCGGCTCCAACTCCTTGACGGCGAAGTCCCGGGCGGTCTGCCGGATCAGCTGCTGGGTCTCGGTCGGATCGAACTCCATGTTCGTCTCACGTCTCTTCCATCCAAGGGAGTCTGGGTACCAGGTTTCTCGTGAATAGTCAATGCATTCTACACGCCGTCCGCCCGACCCGGGACAGTCGCGTAAAAGTGGAGGCGATTCCGTCGTGGACGAGTTGTTGCTAGTGAACGAATTCTTCGATCATGCGCCTGTAGCCCGCCGGCAGGATGGTGAACCACACCCCCACCCCGTCGGTGCCCCAGCGCCTGCCTTCACGCATCACGGTACCGCGGGCCCAGATCACCTCGTCCGAGCCGGGCAGCTCGAACTCCAGGCTCACCATGGTGCCCTCGGGCAGATCGGGCTCGATCAGCTTGTGCATGTAGACGCCCGTTGTGGAAATGTCGGCCGAGCGAACCATGAAGGGCTCCTCGCCGATGTACTTGTTCATGTACACGTCCAGCGGCCTGCGGTCATCCACTCGCTTCTCATTATTGCTCGTTTGCATGACGTCCTCCCTTGTGTATTCACAAGTACTACTATATCCCACATCTGAATACACGTCAAGAAAATGGCCGGAGAACGCCAGAAGTGTCGGGAATTCGTGATGTTACGAAGTGGACTATTTAATGACAGTCTTTCCGGAGTACTTCTCGGCGAAACGCTCGGCGTCCGCCGAGGTGCCCACGATGTCGTCATAGTGCATCGGGATGGCCACCTCGGGATCGATGTCACCGGCCGCGGCCACCGCCTCCTCTGCGGTCATGACGTACGTCCCGGAGACGGGCAACAGGGCGATATCCGCTTCGATGTCCTTCATCTCCGGGATGTGGTCGGTGTCGCCCGCGAAGTAGATGCGCTTGCCTCCCAGGGTGAAGACGTAGCCCACGTGGCCGGCGGCCTTGGGGTGGAAGTTCTTGTTGGTGTTGTATGCCGGCACGGCCTTGACGGCCACGCCCTTGACCTCGACCTCGTCGCCGGGCTCGACGATGACGAGCTCCCCGCCCAGCTTTTCAAGCTGCGTCCGGCAACTCGCGATAGCCACCATGGCCGTGTCGGCCTTGGCCACCTTGGCGATGTCCTCGGCCGAGCAGTGGTCGAAGTGATCGTGCGAGATCAGCACGATGTCGGCCCTGGGCAATCCCTCGCCCAGGTGGAAGGGATCGGTGTAAACCACCTTCTCCCCTTCCAGCCTGAAACAGTCGTGGTTGAGGCGGAAAATCCTGTCGATCATGGAACGGCCTCCCCGCGCAGCCGCAGCTACTGCTGCACGCAGCAGCGGCCCCAGGCGTCCGGATCCGAATCGCCCACGAGATCATAGCCGATCGCCGAATCACACATCATGCCGCCCGGGCAGTCGGTGTCACGGCAGCAGAAACTCCGGCAGATCTGGCCTAGCCCATCGCCGGCGTCGAAGCACAAGTAGCTCTTGCACTGGTTGTCGGCCGTGCACGACTGCCCGTCGTCGAGCGAGCTGGCGTAGTTCCAGCCCCCGTCCCAGTAACAGGCCCTGAACAGCGAGTTCTCCTGGCCCCACCACATCTGGCAGTAGTAGTTGGAAGCGGTCGGGCAGGACTCGGTCTTGCAGCACAGGTTCTCGCAGTAGAAGTCCGGATCGCAGAAGTTGTCGCGGCAGTCAGAGTGCGAGGAGCAAAAGTAGTCTCCGGTGTTGCCCGCGCCGATGATGGGCATGCAGAAGCCGTGGGTCATGTCGCCGTTGGCGAATGTGACGTCGATCCGCAGGCAGCCCCAGCCCGAGACATGCCAGCAGTCGATAATGCTGGAGCAGGAGTCCACGCAGCGGGGGGAGCCCAGGCCCACGTCCCAGCACAGCTCGCTACGGCACTGGTCGTCCGAGGAGCAGACGGCCCCGGTGTCGAGGTTGCCGCCCGAGTTGGGCCAGCAGTAGCCGGCCGAGTCGGTGTTGGAGTACGGGATGCAGGCGTAGCCCGCGGGACACTCGTGGGCGCAGTCCGAATCGCAGGGCAGCTCGTGTGAGTTGTTGCACCAGTGGGTGCACAGGTTGCGACCGTCGTTGGAGTTGGGCTGGCAGTACAGGTCGCCGGAACAGCGGTCCGAGACATTGAAGCAGTCCTTGCCGATTTCGCACACCCCGTCGCCGAAAGCCTGGTCGGTAGACTCGTCGCAGTTATTGTCCTTGTTGTCGCACACCTCGTCGTGGCCCGGATAGATGTCCGGGTCGTTGTCGTTGCAGTCGCCGAAGCAGTAGCCCAGCGCGTCGCCGTCGGCATTGGGGCTGTCTACGGTCAGGTCGTTGCAGTCATTGTCTTTTCCATCGCACAGCGTCTCTGGCAGGCCGGGGTTGATCTGGTTGTCGTTATCATTGCAGTCGTTCTGACAGACGCTCCAGCCGTCGCTGTCCTGGTCTCTGTCGTCTGGGGTGAGATCGTTGCAGTCGTCGTCGATGAAGTTGCACATGACTTCCGGATTGCCGGGGTAGCGATCGGGGTCGTTGTCGGCGCAGTCGCCGTTGCAGTAGCTCACCGGATCTCCATCCTGGTTGCGGTCGTCGGGGGTACTCTCGTTGCAGTCGTCGTCCTTGAAGTTGCACATGACCTCGGTGTTGCCCGGATAGATGCCGGGATCGTCGTCATCGCAGTCGCCGTTGCAGACGCTCACCGGGTCGACGTCGTTGTTGGCGTCGTCGGGTGTGGCGTCGCTACAATCGTCGTCGATCCCGTTGCACATGATCTCGGTGTTGCCCGGGTAGCGGTTGGGATCGTTGTCGTTGCAGTCTCCGCCGCACAGTGTAACCGGATCCATATCCTGGTTGGTGTCGTCGGGAGTGCCCACGCTGCAGTCGTCGTCCACCCCATTACACATGGTCTCGGTGTTACCCGGATAGCGATTGGGGTCGTCGTCGTCGCAGTCGCCGGCGCAGTAGCTGGCCGGGTCGCCGTCGTTGTTCCAGTCGTCGGGGGTGCCCGGCAGGCAGTCGTTGTTCCTGCCGTCGCAGGGCACCTCGGGGTTGCCGGGGTACACCAGGGGATCGCTGTCGTCGCAGTCGCCGCCGCAGGCGCTCACCCCGTCGAAGTCGGCGTCCGGACCGTCCGAGGTGGCCGGGTTGCAGTCGTCGTCCTTGCCGTTGCAGGTCACCTCGGGATGGCCGGGATAGACCTCGTTGTCGGCGTCGTCGCAGTCGCCCTCGCACAGGGTCACGTCGTCAAGGTCGCCGTCGGGCGGATCGTCCTCGGTGGCCAGGTCGCAGTCATCGTCGAGCCCGTTGCATCCCACCTCGTCCGCGCCCGGGTTGACGCTCCCGTCGCCGTCGTCGCAGTCGTCGCCGCAGCCCACGGTGTAGCCGTCGTCGTCGGCGTCGGCGGGATCGGGATCGTCGGCCGAGCCCAGATCACAGTCGTTGTCCAGCCCGTCGCACTGCACCTCGTCCGCCCCCGGGTTGACCTGCGAATCCGAGTCGTCACAGTCGCCACCGCAGCCCAGGGTGTAGAAGTCGCCGTCGGCGTCGGTGGGATCCGGGTCATCCGGGGTCAGCTGGTCGCAGTCGTCGTCCCTGCCGTTGCAGGTCGTCTCGACGTTGCCCGGGTAGCGATCGGGGTCGTTGTCGTCGCAGTCGCCGGCGCACGAGCTGACCCCGTCACCGTCCAGGTCCGGGCCGTCTGGCGTGCCCGGATCGCAGTCATTGTCGGCGCCGTCGCAGGGCACCTCGATCGCACCGGGGTAGACGTTGGGATCGTCGTCGTCACAGTCCCCGCCGCAGACCGTGGCCGGGTCTCCATCGACGTTGGCGTCGTCCGGGGTGGCCGGATCGCAGTCGTCGTCCTTGAAGTTGCACAGGATCTCGTCGTTGCCCGGGAAGCGGGTGGCGTCGTCGTCGTCGCAGTCGCCGCCGCAGACGCTCACCCCGTCGCCGTCCTGGTCTATCTCGTCGGGCGACACTTCGCCGTCGCAGTCGTTGTCCAGCCCGTCGCAGCGCTCGTCCTCGGGGTAGACCGCTCCCTCGCACACGCCCGACCAGCGGCCGTCGACGCAGTGCTCGATTCCGAAGTCGCACTCGCCAACCTTGGTGGGCGGCCCGCAGTCGCGCAACTCGTCCTCCTCGCACTCGGCCGGCTCCTCGTCGCCGCCCTGGTCACCGCCGTCTCCGCCCTCGTCGCCCCCGTCCACCCCGGCGTCGACGTCGTCGTCCACGCACCGGCCGGTGATCGGGTCGCAGTGCTGACCCTGCTCGCACTCCTCGTCCGAGGTGCAGCCGTCTCCCCCGTCGCCCAGCGTCTCGCAAAGGCCCTGGTTGCAGTGCATGCCCACCGGGCACTCTTCGTCTTCCGAGCACAGGATGACCCCGGAGTCCTCGCCACCGGCCGTTGTGCCGCCGCAGCCGGCCAGGTGTGCAATCGTCAACGCAAGGCAAGATAGCCAGATAATCGGATACCGTTTCATCGCAGAAACCTCCACCTCGCCCGAAAGATCTTTCGAGGCCGGATGCTCAGTTGGTTGATACTATCACGTTTCCGGAATGTTGGGAAGTAGCTGGCGTCAGTCGAATCGCTCCTGATCCTCGATCTCGTCCCGGCCGGCCTTGTCGTAGTCGAGGATTTCTATCTTCTCGGAGTAGTGCCAGTCGAACATGTCCCGGCGCAGCTTGGCCCTCCAGGTCTTGCGCTCTTCTTTTCTCTTCAGGTTGTAGAACACCACCCCTTCCGCCATCACCTTTTCGTCCAGCTTCAGCTTGGAGGCCCGCTTGGTGAAGTACCGGGAGAAGAGCCAGTCCTTGAACCACGAGCTCCAGTTGTCGAAGGTGCGGTCGTGGTCGTGGAAGGACTTGTATCTCAGGCTGGTTATGGCCTTCTCGAACGGGTACCACTCGTGGAGATCGAGCTTGTACGGGTTTCCCTGGACCTTGGGCCCGATCAGCTCACCGCTCTGCTCGCCGTCCTCCTTCACGTAGCCCTTTCCGATGGCCATGAAGATCCCCTCGACGATGAAGGTCTTGCCCTTCATGATCTGCAGCGGGTCGATCACGTTCAGCCGGTTCTGCAGCGCCACCAGGCGGCCGCCCTCGGTCAGGAGTTTTATGTTCGTCCCGTCGAGCTTCTCGACGGCAAAGGTGTCCGGGTCCTCGAAAACCCACTCGTACCCGGGATTGATCCTGTCCACCACCAGGTAGACCTCGGGATTTCTCAGCTTGAGCTTGCGGCCGAGTTTCTTGAACTGCTTTTTATCGACCTCATACGTCTGGCGGATGAAGGGACAGTGCAGCTTGGGAAAGTCTGACAATGGCGGTTTATCGTCCATCGCGGCTCTCCTGTCAGCGGTAGGCGGCGACGGCGATGTCGTGGCGCCGCAGCAGCTTGTAGAAGTTGACCCGGTTGATGCCGGAGATCTCCGAGGCCCTGGAGATGTTGCCGGACACCTCGTGCAAAAGCTCGTCCAGGTAGCTGCGCTCGAAGTCATCGAGCACCTGCTTCTTGATGGTCTTGAAGTCCCGGCCGGGAGCGGGCGCGGCCTGACTGGCTTCCAGGGACTCGACCAGGCGCTCGGGTAAATCCTCGATCGTGACAGCGTCGCCACCGGCCATGATCACTGACTGCTCGACGATGTTGCGCAGCTCGCGCACGTTGCCGGGGAAGTCGTGGCGCATCAGCAGGTCCAGCGCCTCATCGGTCATGCCCCGGACCGGGCGCTCGAACTCCCGGGCGGCCTCCTCGACGAAGGCCTTGACCATGCCCGGGATGGATCTCTTGTATTGCCTGAGCGCCGGCAGCCACATGGGCACCACGTGCAGGCGGTAATAGAGGTCATCGCGGAACTGCCCCTCCTTCATCATCCCTTCCAGGTCGCGCGAGGTGGCCGCGATCACCCGCACGTCCACCCGCTTGGCGTCAGTGTTGGAGCCCACCTTCTGGATCTCGCCTTCCTGAAGCACCCGCAGCATCTTGGCCTGCAGCGGCAGGCCCAGCTCGCCGATCTCGTCCAGGAAGATCGTGCCCTTGTCGGCCTTCTCGAACTCGCCCACCCGGTCGTAGGTGGCGCCGGTGAAGGAGCCCCTGACGTGGCCGAACAGGGTGGACTCCAGCAACTGGTCCGGGATGGCGGCCGAGTTGACCACCACCAGCTTCTCGTCCCTGCGCTTGGAGTTGAAGTGGATGGCATGGGCCACCAACTCCTTCCCGGTGCCGCTCTCGCCGCGCAGGATCACGGTGGCGTTGGTGGCCGCGGCCTTCTCCACCCGGCGCTCGACCTCGATCCACTCGGCGCTCAGGCCACGGATCAGGATCCCCCGGCCGCTTTGCCCACCGTCGCGGGTGGCCTCGTACAACTGGGCCCGGCGCACCAGGGTGACGATGTTCTTGGACAGGTCCTCGAGCACCTGCTGGTCCTCGAGGGTGAAGGCGTTCGGCTCGGGGCTCTCGACCACGATCACCCCGATACAGCGGTCCTGGAACGAGATCGGCACCGACAGGTGGCTGCAGATGCCCTTGAACAGGGGGATGTAGTTGGGATCCTTCTCGATGTTGTTGCTCAGGTACGGCTCGTTGGAGTCCAGCACCTGGAACACGATCCCCGAGGCCCGGCCGCGCCGGCGGCGGAGGATCTTCTCGGGAACCTCCGAGATGAGGTCGCCCATGACCGCCTGTGTGTGGGTGACCAGCTCGCCGGTCTTCTCGTCGGCCATCAGGATGATGCCGTTGGACGTCTTGGTGCGCGCCAGGGCCAGCTGCAGCACGTTGCCCAGCAGGGTGTTCATCTCCGACACGTCCAGCTCGCTCGGGCTGACCATCCGGCGGCTGACGTTCCACCAGGCGGCCAGCTCGCGCCTGGACGACTCCATGGCGCTACGGTTGCGGATCAGCGTGGCCGTCTGCCCGGTCAACTCGCGCAGGAAAGCGAGCTGCTCGTCTCCGAAGCCGCCTTCGGCGCTGGACTCCAGCACCAGCAGGCCGTCGTTCCGGGCATCGACCGGGATGGGGATGGCCACCTGGGACCTGGCCCCCTGGAAGAACATGCACTCGGCGTCGGTGTGCACCGCATCTCCCTTCAGGCCGATCAGCTCGCGGACCGACCGGCGATCATCCGCCAGGAGGTCCTGCGTGTCGCGCAGCTTGCCGTGGGTGCGGACCTTGATCTCCAGCGAGCCCTTCTCCGGGTTGTGCCGGACCACCAGCCCCTCACCAGCGCCCAGCCCCTCCTTCCCGCCCCTAAACAGCACGTGGAAGACTCCCTTCAGGTCGACCCGCCGGGTCGCGTCGCGTAGCAGCTCGTACAGCAGGGGCAAGCGGTTCTCGCCGATCGTGGTCTCGCCGGACATGGAACGCTCCTCGTCTCGATTTACCGGTCTGCGGCCTTTTCGAGCAGACCGTCGATCTCGGGTCCGAACATCACGGGCACCTTGAAGATCTCGGTGGCGCGCAGCAGGCCGGGGAACCGCATGGGCAACACTTTTCGGATCACGCAGTAGGCCAGCGACGGATCGCCCGTCGGCCAACAGGCGATAACCATGGGTCGTGGAGACGGAGATCCCATCCGAGCCCCGGGAGGATTTCAGCACGCGAACCGTCGGTACTCCCTCTCGCGTCACAGGGCGCCCTCGCACAGGGAAAGGTTCCTCTCCACCGCACCCGGAAACGGACCGCACCGTAACTATACACACCAGACCCACCAAGACGACCGGTATGAACCGCCTCGCTCGCTGCCACGCGCGTTTTATGCGAGATGACTTCATGCGGTAGTTTGGCGACGGGGAGGTCTTCG
>SDBT01007825.1_pt1 | contig 17549 bp, 15 predicted proteins | sample 2277101 | NCBI WGS metagenome assembly SDBT01 (sample SAMN10404973, study PRJNA504765) | marine sediment metagenome | isolation source: marine sediment core GS10_PC15, 103 cmbsf | place: Arctic Ocean: Southern Knipovich Ridge | collected 2010 | reverse complement strand
GGCTTGTTATGTATCAAAGCTGATATTGACTCTCGCAACTTTACTTCTGGGATTCGTATCGGTCAACGCGGCCGGGCAAGAATCCCAACCCGCCACGAAACCGGCTGACAAGCCAACGATAATTTTTCCGCTGGCGCAGGTTCCGAAACAACCGATCCCCAAGTACACCAGGAAGCAGCTAGTCAAGATGTGGCCGGCGTTCGAGCATGCCCCGTTCAAGTCGGCCGGGTTCAATCATCTTTCTCTTCCTCTACGCTTCATAAGCCTGGACGGAACTGGAAACCCGGTCGAGGGCAATGCGTTCGCGTTTCTCCTGTCGGATATGTTGGACTGGACGCCGGGCAATTACTGTGCGCGGCATGCGTATTTCGTATTCAAGAGTTCACGCAAAGAGATGAAGCCATTCCTGCGACAATACGACCGCAGGGTAATCAAAACATTGGTCCGCGAGTGGTTCGCTACGCATGCCGTTGGCGGAGTTCTGATTCAGAGCAAAAAAGGCTACAGCGGCATCCTGGAAATTTATGACGACAACGGCCGACTCGTTCACAAGAAAGATTACCGCAAACACCGAAAGTTCTTCGATCTGCTGGGGGACATGTGCGTGGATGCGATGCGATTCTTCGGCCATGAACCTTCGGCTGAGATGACGGAACTGGTTCACTATCCGCAATGCGAACATCGCGAGTCACTTATCGATCTGGGTAACGCCGCCTTCTTGAGAAGGCTGTCTCCCGAAGCGTTTTCCCTTTATGAAAAAATACTTCAGCGCGATCCAGAGTTCGTGAACGTTCGAGATTGGTGGTCGAATCAGGCTGGGTGGGCCGATTACGGCCGTTCTGAAAAGAAAAACGTCGACCGCATTCCGCCAAAGCAGGTCAACGCCCGATACAAACAATTGCATAGCAGCGCGCCGGAGACTTCCGGCCCAGATAACCCAGGGGTATTGCGGAAAAAACTGAAATCCGGTTATGAGGAGAAGGCAAATTTTACGCCAGAATTATTGGCCAGGGCAACTCGGGTTGCATCGAAATATCCAAACACGTATTGGCTGCTTGATGAGCTTGGTGATGCTTACTATGATCAAATCAGCGACTGCGACATGGCGGCCAGTGTGTATCTGGCCGCCATGTGGAACCGCTACCTCACAGGGGTAGGGCATAAGAAGAGCGTTTCGAATAATTTCGCATTGTCGCTAATGCGCATTGGAAGAAACGATATTGCGGCTCAAGTGCTTCGCAGCATGACAGCCAGGCTTGCTCGAAATGGTGGCGTTAAGGATGTTGCCACCACTGTCCGCTGGCACGGCAAGGCGTTGAAGCAGATGCAGAGATATCCCGAGGCGCTGAAAGCTTACGAATACGCCTTACGCGGAATGAAAAAGGGACACCAACGCAACCGGGCGCTGGCCGAGATGGGTGAGGTTGCGGCGATGGCCGGCCGACTCGACAAACTCAACGACATCATTCGCGATCACCGCGATGAAATCGCCACGCTCAAACGAGTCTATGTGCTTGAAGCATATCGCGATCTGTTGGCAGGAAAGAAGGTCGACCATAAATCATTCCTCAAAGCGTCGTGGGGTGTGCCGTGGGAGACAAGACGGTGCGCTCTGCGATTCTACTTCCAGCAGGCGATAATGGATGGCGAGCCCAGGTTTCACAACGAAATCCGCCGGCGCGTCCAGGATGACTTTCACGATCGCTCTTTCCAGATACTCTTCCACCTGTATGAGAAAATGTTTCCGCGCGAGGACTCCGCCAATTTCTATGAGGCCCTGGACTGGCTGAATGGCAAAGATCCATGGGTGATCCAGGCCGTGGCGGAATATCGGCAGCGATCCACTGCCCGCAAGCTCACCACAGCCGATGGACTGGCTGAATACCTCAAAGACTATGAGCCCATGTATTGGCCCAAGATCGATCCATCGAGAGAAAAACAGGCCCGTGAGGTGCTCCGATCAATTCCTCCTGGTGCAGCAGCCGTTGTCATTCGCGATCTGATCGTTGAAGGAGATCTCGGCCGCGCCGAAGAGCTTGCACAGAGATACCTCAACGTTGTTGTCAATAGTAGCTATGACGCTAGAGCGCACGCATACCATCTTCTTAACAAAGTGAAACAGGCCAGGAAAGTGGCGCGGGGTAAAACCCAAACTCCATAAATGGCCGTAAGTTTTCAGGAAAACTCCAGCCGTGTCGTGCGTGCTTATTCCGACCAGACATTGTCGTTGGCCCACGGCTTGGTCTTGGCCAGTTCGGCCATTTCGCTTTGGTATTGCCTGAAAAGTTCCGGCAGGTCGCCGATTCGGTCGACCGCTTGGCGCATTACGTCAACGGCCTTGTCTGCGTCATCGAGAGTCAGCCCGCTCCGCAGGCCGTGTGTTGATGATCTGCATTGAAGATCCACGGCAGGGCAGCTCCATAGTTGCCCAACTTGCTGTACGTTTCGAAGGGCGAATCGCTCGGCTTGTCCACCTGCATCGCCGGGTCGAACGTTCCGTGCAGGCCAAGTATTTTCAGCGACGCCAGCACCAGGATATCCTCCCCCCGGCCGTAGCCTAGCTCCGCTTTCATCAGGTCGGCGGGCATTACGTCCGGGCGCAAGGCCATCACCACTTCGCCCGTTTGCTGGTAGATCGTGCGAATGACGAACTGGAATATCGGCTGGACCGGCATGTGGAAGCCGCATAGCACGACGCGCTTAAAACCCGCCTTCAGCAGTGCCTGTGTCACGGCCAGGATATATTGTTGCGTTGCTTCTGGCGAGATATCGACCGTTCCCGGCCAGGGCCCAGACGCGCCTGGGTATGTGTAGGTGATCGGTGCGGCGACCAGGCAGTCCCATTTCTCGGCCAGCAGGATCGACGCCCCCCACGCCGTGAACGAGTCGCAGTTCAACGGAATCCGCGGGCCGTGCATCTCAAAGCACCCGACCGGCAGAATAACCATGTCGTTCCGCTGGAGATAGCCCGCCACCTCCTTCGAGCCCATCAGATCCATTCGAACGTCTCGATGTTCAATCATCATCATCTCCGTATGTGGGTTGCGTGTCCATCCTGTGAGCCACGAGTGTATGAATAATCACAAGCGATTGCACGCGATCGCCGATTGCGAGCAATTCGTACTGTAAATACGCTTGTCAGCACGCAGTTGAGCCGGTACACTTTATCGCTTGCTGCGCCGAGGTTACGCGCTTCGGCCGTAGCGGCCGCCCGATTTGCATGGGTGGAGCGAGGCTGGGTGGTCCAGCCGGCCGGCCGTCGGGCTAGAACAGACGGCCGTGACGCCCGAGGAACAGCCCTCGGGAACATCGTCGCGCGAACCTTAGTAGTTGGGTAATACAGATAGGACATTATGGTTGATCACAATTTAATTCGATCTTTGGAAGCAAGTGACGACGAAATCGATCTGCAGGTTTCGGCTGTTATGGGTGGCGAACTCGCCGAGGAGACGATGGGCGATTTGATGCGCGATGACGGCGAACACCAGCCGGGGAACATCCTCACCGGCCGGGTCGTCAACGTTATCGGCAACGATGTAATCGTGGAAGTCGGACTGAAGTCTGAAGGCGCGGTTCCGATCCATGAATTTCCCGATCGCGATGCTATCGAGCCCGGCATGGAAGTCGAAGTCTTCCTGGAAGAAGTCGAATCCGAGAGCGGTCTGGTGGTTCTCTCGAAGCGCAAAGCCGACCGCATCCGTGGTTGGGAACGCATCCTGGCCGAGAACAAAGAAGGCGACGTTGTCACCGGCCGCGTGATGCGAAAGATCAAGGGCGGGCTTTTGGTCGACATTGGCGTTCCGGCGTTCTTGCCTGCCAGCCAGGTCGACGTCCGGCGTCCGCACGACATTGGCGAATATATCGGCCGAGAGGTCGAGGCGAAAATCCTCAAGATCGACGAAGACCGGCGGAACATCGTCGTATCGCGCCGCCGCCTGATCGAGGAGCAACGCTCCGAAGCGAAGGACAAGCTGCTGGCCGAGATAGCCGAAGGCCAACTCCGCAAGGGCGTGGTCAAGAACATTGCCGACTTCGGCGCGTTCGTGGACCTTGGCGGCATCGACGGGCTGCTGCACATTACTGACATGAGTTGGGGCCGCATCGGGCATCCGTCCGAACTGGTGAAGATCGATGAGGAAATCGAAATCCTTATCCTGAAGATCGATCGCGAGAAGGAAAAGATCGCCCTTGGCCTCAAGCAGAAGTCCGAGAGCCCGTGGGCAGCGGTCGAAACTCGCTATCCGGTCGGCTCCCGCGTGCACGGCACGGTGGTGAACATCATGAGCTACGGTGCGTTCGTCAAGCTCGAAGAGGGCATCGAGGGGCTGGTGCACATCTCCGAGATGAGCTGGACGCGGCGGATCAATCATCCGTCCGAGCTGGTCCAGGCCAACGACGAAGTCGACATCATTGTCCTCGAGATCAACAAGGACAAGCAGGAAATTTCGCTCGGCATGAAGCAGGCCGAGGTCAATCCGTGGACGCTGGTCAAGCAGAAGTATCCGCCCGGAACGGTCATTACCGGCATGGTGCGGAACATGACGAACTACGGTGCCTTCGTCGAGATCGAAGAGGGCATTGATGGGCTGCTGCATGTGACCGACCTGTCGTGGACTCGCAAGGTTGGACACCCGGCCGAGATGCTCACCAAGGGTCAGGAAATTCAGTGTGTGGTGCTGGCCGTCGACGAAGAAAAGATGCGCGTCGCACTAGGCCTCAAGCAACTGACCGAGGACCCATGGCTGCACCAGATCCCCGAGCATTATCTGCCGGGCCAGATCGTTCATGGCAAGGTTACCAAGATCACCAACTTCGGCGTGTTCGTCGAGTTGGAAGACGATCTGGAAGGCCTGCTGCACGTTTCGGAACTGGCCGATCATAAGGTCGAGAACCCGCAGGACGTCGTCAAGGCCGGTGAAGAAGTAGAGGTCAAGATCCTCCGCGTCGACATCGAAGATCGTAAGATCGGCCTGAGCCTCAAGCGAGCCCAGTGGGCCGCAGAGGAAGGCGAAGGCGGCGAAGCCGACGAGGATGGCGTCCAACGACGCGGCGGACTCGAAGGCGACACAGGCTTGCTTGGCGACATGGCCGGGCACTTCCTCCAGAAGGCCCAGGAAGCCGAGGACGCACCGACTGCCGAAGCTACTGCTGAAAAGGCACCTGCTGAAGAAGCCGCTGCTGAAAAGGCACCTGCTGAAGAAAAGGCTGCTGCTGAAGAGGCACCGGCTGAAGAAAAGGCTGCTGCTGAAAAGGCTGCTGCTGAAGAGGCACCTGCTGAAGAGGCCGCTGCTGAAGAAGCCGCTGCTGAAAAGGCACCTGCTGAAGAAGCACCTGCTCAAGAAGCCGCTGCTCAAGAAGCCGCTGCTGAAGAGGCACCTGCTGAAGAGGCACCTGCTGAAGAGGCACCTGCTGAAGAGGCCGCTGCTGAAGAAGCCCCTGCTGAAGAGGAAACCAAGGAAGACAAATAGTCCTTTCTTGCTGACAGTGACTGCCAGCGGGCGTGATCCGATCCGGATTACGCCCGCTTTTTTATGCGGGTGAAACGGAAACGGCCTTACAAAAAAACATTAACCGCAGAGATAGTAGAGGACGCGGAGAACAACAAAAGCATTGTCTACGAATTACACTTATGAAACGAATATGGAAAAATGCTCAGGCGGGGTGGCAGGGTGCACGCTCGTGCGGCCATGTTCTTTTGACGCATTCCGCGAGCAAACAATTTGCTCGCCCTGCAATTACGTCTCCCTCGAGGGTGCGGCCGGTGTTTTCATCGCTTCCAAATAGTGGCCCCATTCGTCGGGCAATTGGTCTTGTGTGAGCTCAAGATAGGCCAGTGCTTCGGTTAGATCCTTGCATACTATCAAGTCGTCTTTGTGTTCATCGGTAAGAATCTGAAACATCCGGCTGAGGCCAAAGGCAATGGGGCTCGGTGCGACAAATGCCCGACGAGAGCCTTTTCCGAAAGGATTTCTCTTGGCCATCACGTGGACTCCACCACACGTAAGCTTCATCTCGGTGACATCGAGTACCATGAGTTGGTCGTAATCTTCGGTGAAGTCCGGATCGCATCGCAGCATGTCCTGGTATGATAATGCGTCATCGTCCGTAAGAACCCCGCAGGCTTTGGTGAAGACCATATTTCGCGAGCGATCGAGTATGTACTCTGCGGGCATCCCATCTCCTTCCCCAGCTCAATTGCGAAGGCCGCGCGGACAATTATATGCAGGGCAAAACTCGATACGAGTGCCTGTGCGAGCGGTTCTGATGTTTTTTAAAACACCGCTCGCTCACGGACATTATGCGATTCGATACTGAACGATGCGGCTTTTGTATGAGAGCCCCGCAGGGGCGATAGATGTCAGCCTGGGGCGTAAGCCCACGGTCAGTGTACAAATACACCAAAGCCCCGAAGGGGCGACAGAAGGCGTGGAGGATTGAATTCTGCCGCCTCTTTGGGCTCTATCTTGGTGGCGAACGGTGCCGGGGTGCATTAACTCTTGTTCGCGTGGCGTTACTTCGCTGCCGCAGCCAGCTTGGTCACCTTTTCATCGTCGGAGAGCTTGTCCCACCTCGACGGGCAGCTATCGCAGCAGAAAGCGACCTTCTGTCCCTTGAATTCGCGGATCAAAGAAGCATCCACGTTCGTCGGGTCGATCTTGTTTTTCGCCATGATGGGGCAGCGGATGTTAGCGAATTTCGCTTCTGCGGCTTCGACGGCATCTTCAACGACCTTAGTCGCGTCCTTAACGGCGTCCGTGAGTGTTGGAGCGGGCTTGGCGGCTTCTTTCTTTTTGCAGCCGGCCAATCCAACAACCAGAGTCGCCGCCAGCAACACTGCGGCGGTCCATGTGAATTTGTGATTAGTCATACGTACTCTCCATAGTCAAACGTAGATTATCTAAGGGCATACACTCCCTCAGCCGATACATGGATTGTAGGTCAGGGTAGGGTGATATTACAATGCCTTATCAAAACGATGATAGCGGACGGCCGCGAGAAAGCCGCTCGATGAAGCTAGAATGCTTAACGATTCAGGCTTAGTGGAACAGACGCCGCAAACCACGTAATTCGAGGAAGCGTGAAATGATCAAAAAAGGCAGTAAGAACGGAACGGTGCGTTTTGCAATTCATCCGTGTGACGGCGCCAATCGCGTCCAGTTGGTTGGCGATTTCACCCAATGGAATCCGGTAACCATGCGACGCCAGAAAAATGGCGATTATGTCTGCATTATGCCACTAGCCGATGGAACCTACGAATACAAGTTCATCGTCGACGGCGAGTGGGAAGTCGACCCCGACAACAATAGTTGGTCGGCGAACGCTTTCGGCACGATGAATTCAATCGCGATGGTCGGATGATAATAATTTCGACGGTTATCGCCCGCCAAGCCGCTCGATGCGAAAAACCGCCGGCCAGATGCCGGTGACCTGCCCGGGTGAGTACTTCTCGGGTGCGTATTTGCTGTTGAGGGGCTGGAGGCGAATCGTCCGGTCGTCGTCGAAGTAGACCCGCTTGAACGTCGTGTCCCCGTCGCCCTCGAAGCGGACGAAACAGTCGTCGCCGTTGCGGGCCTCTGCGGCTGGGGAGAAAACCATCACGTCGCCCTCGGCGTAACGCGGTGCCATCGAATCGCCGACTACGCGGGCGGCGAACGCCTGCGGGTCGTGAAGATCCGGGCAGCGGATGTACTCGTCGGCTACGCTGGGGGGGTAGTCCAAATCGGTAAAGAGATGGGGATAGCCCGCCGATACTTTGTTGATCACCGGGACGACCACACCGGCGGTGATCTGCCCGACATTGCTGTCGCTACTAACCTCGGCCTTCAACTGCTCCAGGTCCAGATCGCCCAGATTGCCTGAAGACGATCGCCGCAGCAATTCACGAAGCACGCCCCGGAGTTTATGCACCTGCGCCTCGAGCAACTCGTGCTCCTGGCGAACGTCGGGTGGGGTGCGGGCCAGGTGAGCAAGCCGCATCAAGTGATCGGGCTCGAATTCCAGCGTTTGCTCCAAAGCTGTCAGCACACCGTCACTGGGGGGGTTCTTGGACTTGCCGGTTTCGATATTCGAAAGATAAGGCTTGGATATCCCAGACCGCAACGCGGTCGCATCCTGCGTTAATCCCAATTTCTCACGGCGCTGTCTGATTATCTCGCCAAGACTCATCTGTAACCTCCTGCTGCCTGGCTGAATTCATTATTCATCAAATATTACTACAATTATAATCTAACACGATAAAAAAGTTATGTAAATAACATATTTTCTCGAAAAACAACTTGACTAATATTGTTAACTAGTTATCATACACATAATGATATTAACTGCATTTGTTACTTCGTTGCAGCAGGGTGGATAATAACTGCCTTTCAGTCGCGAAGTTGGGTATGAGAGCAAGAATCTGCCGAATTCCGGTATCGGGGCGGCAGGGGCCGAAAGAATGAGAGGGACTAACAGTCAATGCCAATATCGCTGAGAGAGGATATCTGCAGTGTGCGAAGAGTTCCGCTGGACACCGATGTGCTTCTTGGAAGGGCTGAGCTGCTGCTAGCGGAGGATCGAAGGCTGCTGGATGCGGTATTGGTTCGCGGCCAGACTATCAGAACGCTGTCTGAGCTGATGGGTGTCAGTAAGCGGCGATTGGGCAATCGCATTCGAAAGTTAATTGCCAGGCTCTCCAGCCGGGACTTTCTAATTGCCGCTCGCGTCCTGTCGTACTTGCCGCGTGAAGACGCGATGGTGGCCCAGTTGCGATATTGCGCAGGTTTGAGCGAGCGGAAGTTGGCCAGTCGCCTGGGCGTGTCGAGCTATGCGGTTCGCCGACGGCTTGATCGCATCGAGGCACAAATCGTGACCATTCGGCGGCTGCGCCGTGTCGGGGGCAGTTCACCCGGCGGGGCGGTCGGTCTGGTCGGTCAGGAGGGTGAAATGAATCTGGTATAGGTTCCTGCCTTTGCGATCCTGAGGCGGATAGAGTTCATCGATCGCCAATCGCAGCGTTTGGAGGTTCTCGAAGCCGTCGGCCTGGGCGTCAGCGTCGGTCAGGTCGGCCCATTGCACCTGGCGGGCGTCGTCGATGTGTACGCGACCCAGGCCGGGCATGTGATGAACGCTTCCTGGCTTGGCTCGTAACGACCGCCAGTACCGCAGCGTCGTTGTCTTCTCGCCGGATCGAATTGCGGGGAAAAACGCTTTCTTCATAAGGAGCATATCTATGGCCTCAAGCACGATAAAGCCCGCATGGGCCGTTCGTGTCAATGCGAAAATTGTGCGCACCGCACCTCGCGACGCAGACGCAGGCAAAGTTGCAGCGATGTTTGGCCTTTGTGGCAGCTACTGCGAGACGCTATATGACAACCTGAAATTGGATATTCGCCCCGGCCGGATCATCGCCGTGATAGGCCCATCGGGCGCCGGCAAGAGCGTGCTGCTGGGCGAGGTGATGCGGCAGATCCCAGACGCCGTGAAATTGCCCCTGGCGTCGGTGGCTCGCAGCGAGCGGCCGGCCGTGACGTTTCTTCGCGGCGGGACGTTGTCCGAGCGACTGCGGATACTCTCGCGTTGCGGCTTGGCTGAAGCAGCGGCTCTGACCACGCCGGCGCGGCAGCTTTCGGGCGGGCAAACGTATCGCCTGGCGCTGGCGGCGGCGCTTCACCAGGCCGGGCGAAAAAATCGTCCAGCGTTGGTGGTGGCCGACGAGTTCGCCGCCACGCTGGACTCGACAACCGCCACCGTATTGTGTCGTCAGATACGCAAGCGAATTCGCGATTCGTCTATCGCGATGCTGATTGCAACTCCGCGCGGCGAGCTGCTAGGCGCGCTCGAGCCCGACGCGGTGCTCGTCAAGCCGATTGCCGAACCGCCGCACTGGCTGGGCCGGGTGGAACCGTCCGCACCATGGCGCGGGCGAATCGTTCGCGGCTCGATCGCAGACTACGACGCACTGTCTGCGTTTCATTACCTGGCCGGTCGACCGGCGGCGCACAAACGCGTCTATGCGATCCGCTCGCCGAAGGAGATTCGCCGGCTGGGCGGGCCCAACGTGGCGGCCGTGGTGGTGGTTTCACCGCCGCTGGCGAATGTACGCGGGCGGAACCTGGCAACCAATCGTCGTTACACCGGGCCTGATCGCTCGGCCGCGATGGCGCTGCTGAACGCCGAGGTCGAGTGTATCTCGCGAGTCGTTGTCCACCCGATTTATCGCGGCTGCGGGCTTGCGGTGCGTCTGACGGCGCACGCGCTGGCCAAGGCCCAGACACCGCTGACCGAGGCACTTGCGGCGATGGGGGCCGTGCATCCGTTCTTCGAGCAGGCCGGCATGACCGCGTACAAACTGGGGCCGGACCAGCACGTAGCCAGGCTGGTCAGTGCAGCCGAGGCCGTCGGGCTCTCGCCGGCAGACCTGGCAGCCGTCGAACCCGTTCGTAATCTGCTGGCCCGCAAGCAAAGCCGCCGCGCCCGCTTCCTGCACGAAGAGTTGCAGCGATGCCTCGCCCGCATTTTCTCGCCCGCACAGCAATCACGCCTGGCCGACCCGATCGAGGAAACCTGCCGCCGCACTGCCCGCCAATACGTCTACTACCTCGCCGAACGATCTGTTCGCTAGCTCACATCCAAGGAGTCTAAATATGAGTACCGCTTCAATCAGCCTTCCGCGCGGAGGGACACTTCGTAGAATCCCGCTCGACGATTTGCTTACCGCACCCGGCCATGCCAGGCGAATGGCGCCTCGAACGACCAGGGCCCTCGCCGACCATATAGCCGCATCGGGCCTGTACCCGCCGCTCATCGTCCGCCCCAGCGAGGGCGGAAAATACGAGATCATCGACGGCCATCACCGCGCAGTAATTCTGCGCAAGCTCGGCGTTGGTAGCGCCCGTTGCGACGTCTGGCAGGTCGACGACATTAGCGCGGACATCTACGCGGCGACACTGAACGATCTGCGAGGCCGGCCCGGCGGCAAAATGCGCGCGAAGCGACTACGCCGCCTGATGAATGAATTCGGCCCGCAGCGCACGGCCCAGATGCTGGCGCTGACGCCGGCGTCGATCCGTCAGCAGTTGGCCGCCCTCGATCCGCCGCGAAAACGCGCCAGCCCAGAGCTCATGCTCGACTTGCGGGCGGTGACGTTCCATCTGTCGCCCGCCGACGCGAGGCGACTGGACGCAACGCTGCAAAAATGCAGCCAGGGGCGCTCGCGAAGCCAGGCGCTGCTGGAGGCGATCGCCGCAGCCCCGGACCAGGCCCAGGCGGTGGGCGGGCAATGAGCGACTTAATTCGCGGACAAAAGGGGCTGGGTGCGGCAAGGTCAAGAATCCGGTCGGCCAGGCCAAAGCCCAAACTACGCCAGCCGCTGAGCGGCCAGCGCCCGAGGACGCCGGAGGAGCTGGCCTGCTTCGTCGAAGATTATTTCGGCCTGTGCGTTCCCCGCCGGGCGATGTGCCCGCATCACGACTCGCCGCTGGACTACCTGACGGCCAGCTTTTTCGGCCAGGAGGATCTGTTGGTCTGGGCGAATCGCGGCGGGGGCAAGACACTGCTGGCAGCGGCTGCGACGATTCTCGATGCGGTGTTCCGCGCCCCGCTGGACATTCGCGTTCTGGGCGGCAGTTTCGATCAATCCGACCGACTGGCAGACTACATCCGTGAGATGCTGTCGGCGCATCCGCAACTGATCGTCGGCAAGTTCACGCGTCAACGCGTGGAGCTTGCGGGCGGATCGGACATTCGAATGCTCGCCCAGTCGCAGCGGGCAGTGCGCGGCCAGCACGTACAGAAAATCCGCTGCGATGAAGTGGACCTGTTCGACGGCGAAGTCTGGCGTGCCGTCCAGTTTGCCACGCATTCCCGCAACGGCGCTCGCGGGTCGATCGAGGTCCTGTCGACTCTGCATCGGCCGGGCGGGCTCATGCAGGATCTGGTCGGCGACTGCTCCGACCCATCAGGCAGCGGTGCGTTTCGGCTGATACGTTGGTGCTTGTGGGACGTAATCGAACGATGCGGGCCGGAGCGTAAATGTGAGGATTGCGCGCTGGCCGAGGATTGCTGCGGGCTGGCTCGCGAGGCGAATGGTTTTTACCCGATCGACGACGCGATTACCGCCAAGGCCCGTTCCAGCCGGGCCGCCTGGGAGGCTGAGATGCTCTGCAAGGGCGCGCATCGCGAGTTCCAGGTGTTCGCCGAGTTCGACCCTGCCCGCCACGTTCGCCCGGTAAGCTGGCGTGCGGATTGGCCGACTTACAGGGCGATCGATTTCGGCTATCGAAACCCGTTTGTGTGCCTTTGGATTCAGGTTGGCCCGGACGGGTTGGTGCACGTGATCGACGAATACATCCGCTCCCAGTTGCCGATCGCACAGCATGCCGAGGAGATTCTGCGGCGCGACCCCGGGCCGGTGGTCGTTAGCTATGTGGACCCGGCGGGGCGACAACGCGAATCGACCAGCGGGGCGGCCTGCACGGAGCTGCTGGGGGCGGCGGGCATCCAATGTGTGTGCCGAGGTAGTACGATTGTCGAAGGCCTGGAGCTGATCCGTGCAGCTCTGGCGCCGGCCAGCGGCGAGCCGACTCTCCGCATCGCTCCCAATTGCGGGCAGCTTATCCAGGCGTTCGAGAACTATCACTACGGCGAGGCGTCATCGCGCGATCGCGACCGCCCGGTCAAAGACGGCCCGGACCATATGATCGATTCGCTGCGGTATTTCTACATCAATCGCATGCGTCCGAACATGGAGGTCAAACGCGGCAGATATTGAGCGAAAGAGGTTGGGCGCGCAATGATCGCAGAAGCTGGAATCGGTGAAAATGGTGGAGGGATATGCCCGAACTCAGTCCAGGCCAAAGTGGCGCATTTTGCGTAGCAGTGTCGAGCGGTGAATTTCCAGCATGCGTGCCGCGGCAGAGCGGTTGTGCCCCGCAGCTTCGAGGGCGCTACGGATCGCCTTTGCCTGTGCCTCTGCCAAGCTGCAACAGACGGGCGTGTGGTCTTCTAGCGGCATTCGCCCTGGCGCCGGCTCGATTAGCTTTGGCGTGGGCACGTAGCCGTCGTTCCATTCGGCGGAGGTCGGAGGCATGGGCGGCAGATTGGCGGCGTAGAGGCGCTCGATGTACGCACATAATTCGCGAACGTTGCCCGGCCAGTGGTATTCTCGCAGGCTTTTTCGCAAACGGTCGCTGAGCACGCACTGGGGCATGTTGTATTGTTCGGCGAAGTGCACCACGTAGTAGTCCAGAAGCGGATCGACGTCCTCTGGCCGGCTGCGCAGCGGCGGAATCTCGATTCGGACAATGTTCAGGCGGTGATACAGATCGGCCCGGAATTCGCCCAAGGCGACCTGGCGGGCCAGGGACCGGTTGGTTGCGGCGATGAATCGCGCGTCGATTGAGATCGGCTTTGATGCACCTACGGGTGTTACCTCACGTTCCTGAAGTAACCGCAAGAGTTTAGGTTGAAGGTGAAGGGGTAACTCGCCAACTTCGTCCAGCAGCAGCGTACCGCCGTCTGCGGCGCGGACAACGCCCAGAGTGTCGGTTGCGGCACCGGTAAATGCGCCGCGAATATGCCCGTAAAACTGGCTTTCAAAAAGGGTTTCGCTGATTCCAGGGCAGTTGACGGGGATCATCGTGCCTTTGGCGCGGTCCGAGTGCGCGTGAATTCGGCGTGCGAGCAATTCCTTGCCCGTGCCAGATTCGCCCTCCAGCAGTACGACGCAGTCATTCGTAGCTACGGCGTCGACCACAGAGAGGACTTGGCGGAAGAGTGCGCTAACTCCGATGAGCACCGAGTGTTCGGTGTTATCATCTTCCAATGGCGAGCGCACCACCGGCCTAACGGAATGCCTTCCTCCTGCATTCATAACAAAACAAGATCTGAGCAAATTCTACTTAACTAATGGCCTCTCTTGAGACAATCTCAAGGAAACACGGATGTGAGCGACATTCGTGCTTTCATTGTTATACAGCAAAACCCTGAATCCCGCAAGTGCAAAGTCCGTTTTTTTACTGATATCAGGCGTTTTGCTGCACTTACGACGGGACTCAGAGTAGGTTTTGTTTGGTGTTTGTCTATTACCCCATTTTTGAACAAGAGTAAGCACGAATTATGTATTTTCGCAATTGTGCCTGACATCTACACGAGTGGCAGTGGCTTACAAAAGCGGGCCTCACAACGGGCCGATAATGATGCAGTAGCCTCCGTTTTCGAATGGAGGCAGGCAGTTAAGGAATATTGTTGGTCGGTCAGGTTGTATTCCATGAAGGAGCATTCCAAATATCCAAGGCAGTTCAGGGTAAGCCTGCAACTGAAGGCGGGACTGATCCTGGCTGTGATCGTTTTTGCGGGCACGGCTGCGGGTGGATGGTTCTACTTCGATAGCGCCCGTGCCCTGTTGCGTAGAAACGATCTACGTCATGCGATGCGACTGGGCATGTCGCTTGCCGCGGCCGCCAAGTACAACCTGCGCGATCGGCAGACCGTCGCGCTGGAGAGGCTGGCGAATGACTATCTGAGCAATGACAGCGTGCACTTTGTGGCGATTCTCGATTCCCAGGGCACGGTGGTGGCTTCGGCGTCGCGGGAGCGGGGGATCGACCGCTGGAGCAAGCTGATTCGCCTGCCCGTATCGCTCGCTGTAACCCAGCAGAAAACCTCCGACGAACTCATTCTCGCCCGCCCTGTGATTCTGCGCGAAGCGCTGTTCTGGAAAGACCACATCGTGGGCAACGTCAGGCTGGTGATGGACACCAGCTCGACAACCAAGACGCTTGCCCAAGTTCGTCAGAAAATGATCGTCGTCACGGGCGCAATCGTTATTGCGTTGATACCAGTCGGCTATCTTCTGGTCTGGCGGGTTGTCGTCCAGCCGATTCGAAAGCTGGCCGCTCAAATGCGTCGATTGACCGAGGGCGACTTCGACGCGCGGGCAGGGTTCCGACGCAATGACGAGGTTGGCGAGCTGGCGGTCTCGTTCGACAACATGGCCGACGAGATAGCCGACATGCGGACCGAGCTTGTGAAAGCGAATGAAAATCTTGAACGCAAAGTTGTCGCACGCACCCAGCAGATACAGAAAGCCAATTCTCTGCTGGAAGCAGAAATGACCGAGAAGGAGGAATTCCTTCGCGCCGTCAGTCACGATCTCAATGCGCCGCTGCGGAATATCTCGGGGATGGCGACTTTGATGCTCATGAAGTGGGAGCACGATCTGCCAGAAGAAGTTACCGGACGATTGCAGCGTATTCAGGCCAACGTCGAGGCTGAGACCTCGCTGATTTCGGAATTACTTGAGTTGTCTCGTATACGTTCACGCCCACAGAAGCGAGTGCTGGTGAACATGAAGGCGATGATGGAGGATCTTTCGGCGACGTTCGAGTTCGAACTGAAGAGCCGGCGGATTCAACTGCAAATCCAGCCGAGATTGCCGCATCTTTATGCGGAAGAAAACCGCATACGCCAGGTCTTTCAGAACCTGATCGACAATGCGATCAAATACATGCACCGCCAAGAGGGCGGCAAGATTCGCATCGGGTACGACACCGATGGCGAGAAGCATCGTTTCTGGGTGCGTGATAACGGCCCGGGGATCCAGCCCGGCGATCACCGACGCGTGTTCCAGGTCTTCCGTCGCAGCGAAACCGCCATCTCGGCAAGCATCGATGGCAAAGGCGTAGGTTTGGCGATGGTTAAAAGTGTTATGGCCAATTACGGCGGGCGGGCCTGGGTGGAGTCCAGCCCGGGTGACGGAGCGGCCTTCTATGTAACGTTCGATGTGAGCAACACGGAGTGGAACAAAAATACCAAACATGAGCAAGATAAACAAATCGACAAAAAGCCGTCCATGCGTCCTGTTGGTTGATGACGACGACGATTGGCGCGGCGTGATGCGTGAGTTGCTTTCGTCGGCTAGCGAACCGTTCGACGTGCGCGACGTGGCCAATGGCACCGATGCGATCGACTTCCTCCATCAACGCGGCGGGTTTGCCAACGCGCCTCGCCCCGATCTGATCTATCTCGATCTGGAAATGCCCGGCGATTCAGGCACGGACGTGCTCGATCAAATCAAGTCTTCCCCCCAATTCAAGGACATCCCCGTCGTTATGCTCACGGGCGTCAGCGACGACAATCAAAAACACACTGCCTTCGCCAAAGGCGCCGACGCTTACCTGGTCAAGCCTTCCGAGCCTCAGCAACTGGTGCAGGCCATCGAGGCGACATTGGCAAGGTGGTTGAGCTGCCTGCCGAAACTCGCCAAGCCGTCCATGATCGCTATTTCAGCGCGCAGCACGGGCGATCAGCAGGCCGAGTGGCGTATCGCTCATCCTTCGATCCTGATTGTCGAAGACGATCTCGACCAACGCGCTTTGATTACCGAGGTGCTCGGGATTCATTTCACTCAGGCGCCGGGCCAGTTGATCGAAGCGGTCGGCACGGGTGCCGAGGCGCTCGGGCGTGATTTGAGCGTCTTCGATGTGGTATTGCTCGATTACAATCTGCCGGACATGCCGGGCTTGGTGATTCTGGAACAGATTCTCGCGCAGATCGATTTGCCGGTAATCTTCGTCACGGGGGAAAACGACTCGAACACAGCCGCCGAGGCGATCCGCAAAGGCGCCCAGGATTACGTGGTCAAACTGGGCGACTATCTGTTCGCTCTGCCGATCGTGGTGGAGAAGAACGTTCGCCTGCATCAGATCAAGAAAGACAACGCCCGCTTGCAGGACAAGCTCCACCACAAGAATGAACAGTTGGAAGAGTCGCTGGCCAAGCTCCGCACCATGGCCGCGACCGACCACCTGACCGGGCTGGGCAATCGCCGGCGATTCTCCGAGTTGTTGGACCGCTATTACAGCGAGGCCGTCCGATACCAGCAGCCTCTGGCATGTTGCATGTGCGACGTGGACCATTTCAAAGAGCTCAACGACGGGCTCGGACATCAGATGGGGGACAAGGTGCTGCAATTGACGGCCGAGATCATTTGCTCCTCCCTGCGATCATCCGACGTCGCTGCCCGCTACGGCGGCGATGAATTCGTGCTGCTGCTGCCGCATACCGACATGGACCGCGCTGTGGCGGTGGGAAATCGAATTCGCCACGAGCTTCGCATGAGAAGCCGCAATCATCCAGAGATCGCCCAGGCCGTTTCGTTGTCGATCGGCGTTGCGTCGCTCATGGCCGACAAACCCTCTAGCGGCGATTCGCTGGTGACCATGGCCGACCGGGCGCTCTACCATGCCAAGGACAACGGCAAGGACAGGATCGTCTCGTTCGCACAGGTCCTGAGTTCGACCGGCAAGGCCGAAGCGTCCTGATCGCCCGTTAGGGCATCTTAAGTTTGGCCTGTCACATTCCGACTGTGCGGCTTCGGTGAGCTACGTCAGCCGCAGAGGCTTCCCAGCAAAAATGATGCAAGCTCAGAGTGAACTGCTCTAAATCTCCAAACGCTCTGAACGCCGCTTCGCCGATACCTGTATATAGGATGAGCGACAGTGGCCCAGGAAAAAACCCGTTACGCGTATACACGGTGGGTTTTGAATTCATCGTCATTTTCCTTCTCT